>Ga0209634_1003120_pt1 | contig 11299 bp, 9 predicted proteins | sample LinPmetageLP40_FD_184043 | JGI IMG/M metagenome (GOLD analysis project Ga0209634, IMG submission 184043) | Marine viral communities from the Pacific Ocean - LP-40 (SPAdes) (version 2) | ecosystem: Environmental > Aquatic > Marine > Oceanic | place: Pacific Ocean | collected 2010-08-26 | reverse complement strand
TTGACCAAATAGTACCTCCAGTATGTTGGTTGTCAGCTTCAAAACCACCTCTAAAACCATCAGCAGCTGTCATTGAAGATCTAACTATTACTTCACCAGCATTTGCAACTTGTAATTTAGTTGCAGGAGTTGTTGATCCAATCCCGACGTTTCCTCCAGTCATTATTGTCATAATTTCACCACCTGTTTGATGAGTAAAAATTACACTTCTTGTGTTACCGCCTGTCCATCTTGCACCAGATATTTCTAATGGTTCAGCGGCATAAGATTGCCCAGACGTAATAGATGTTTTTATGTAATTATACATATTATTATCTGCACCTGGATTATATACCCAACCAAACTTACCACCTGCATTTACCGTGGAATCTCCATTAACTTGTAACTTGTGAGCAGGCGAAGTCACCCCGATCCCGACGTTACCGGATTCATTAGCAACTAATATATCAGAGGAAAAATTGTTGTTATTTACAAACCCTAAATGATAAGTTTCCACACTACCAACAATTTCATTGTATTGAACAAAACCATAATTTGAAGTACGTTCTAAAAATATACCAGTTGCTTGATTTGTGCTTCTTAATTGTAATAATCTTTGTGGACTAGTCGTCCCGATCCCGACGTTTCCTGTGGAATTAATACGCATTCTTTCATTGGTTGGGAGTGTGGTGCTACCGCCTATAGTACTTCCTGTAAAAAACCTTAAATTTGCTTTACTTGCAACAAGAAGGTCATTTGCTGTGGTAGTTTCTACAGCTATTGTTGCTTGTTCAGTTCCACCACCATCAAGAAGTGATATTTGATTATTAACAAAACCATTTGCATTTCCTATTGTTAATTTTCTACCAGGCGAATCAGTTCCTATTCCTATATTTCCAGATGCATCAATTCTTAAACGCTCATTTCCTGCTGTATAAAACACATTAGTATCATCTGCTGACCAACCCATAAAAGTTCCACTATCTCCATTATGAGTTATAAATCCATTAATGCCAACATTTGTTGTTTCTATTGTTCCTGTAAAAGTTGCGTTTCCTGAAGTGTTTAATTCAAGAACTTGTGTGCTTGGAGTGGTTGTGTTTCCACTTTGAACATAAAATCTTAAATTAGTTTCATTAAATATACCCCAAGAATAATCTGTTCGTGTTAATGCAAATTGAGATATATTACTATTTGATGCACCATCTACAACTAATTTATCTGCTGTTACATTTCCTGAAAATAATCCATTCCCTGTTACACTAACCCCTGTACTTGTAGTTGCTAATCTATCAGTATTATTATGAGATAAAATTACTGCACCATCTTCAAAAGAACGAATCATTGTTTCGCCACCATTAGCACTTCTTAATCTAAAAGTACTTGTGTCAATTATTAAATCTCCTGTGCCTGAAGTGTCTTTTATATAACTATTACTTCCATCGTGGTATATTTCTAAATCGTTTCCTGTTCCTAATATTAATTTTTTAGAATCTGGCAAACTTACATCTCCTGCTATTGTAGTATTTCCACTTGTAGCATTTACTGTAAACTTATTTGTATTAATTGCTAAATCGCCTGAAAAGGCAACATTACCAGTTGTGGCATTAGCTGTAAATTTATCTGTTGCTACTGCAAAATTACTTCCTGAATTTAGATTTGTAGTCGTGCTTAAACTTCCTGTAACTGTTATTGCTGCACCACTTTCTGAAATTATAGAATCTGCTATTGTTCCTGTACTTATCCATTTAGCTATATTTCCTGCTGTTCCTACACCTTCTACATCTGTATGGTCTAATTTAGTCCATTCATTATTAGCACCTGCAATTACCCAATCTCCAACTGACCATTCTGAAATTCCATTTAATTGTGTTGTACCTCCAACATTTACTACATAGTAATGTCCTTGAATTATAAAAGGAGAATTATCTATTGTATAGGCTTCTCCAGTTAACATTATATCTGCATCTAAAGAAAGTGTTGTATTACTATCTATATTTGTTACTAATGCAGTTTGTCTGTCAACTTGATTAATTACTTTATCTCCAACTGTAACTGTACTTGTAAAGTTTTGACCTGTTTGTATTAATTTGTTTGTTGCTGTAGATGTTGTAGTTCCACTATTTGCTTCTCCACCACCTGAACCTAAAATTGGAGTGTTATTTGTAGCATCCCAAGAACCTTGAAATTGTAATCCATTCGCTTGAGTATTTATTTGTGACTGCATTTTACCAAACGCTTCAAGTATTGAGTCAGTTGGTAATACTGTTGCAGCAGCAGGAGTAGGTAAACCTGTTAAAACTTTTGCAGTTACTGAGTTATTATCCAAAGTTACTGCACCACTTACATTCAAAGTTCCATCAACACTTGAAATTGTACCAGTTGCTTGACCTGTTAATGAAAGGTCTCTTGCAGTTTGCCATTTAGTTGCAGTATCTGCATTACCTATTAAATCTCCAGTAACATTTCCTACAACATTTACACTAATTGAACTTGGTAAACTTATTGTTGCAGTTTGATTAACTACTGCAGTTGTAATTTCATTTGTAGTACCTAATATGTTTAATGTTTGTGTGTTAAGGTTAACATCTCCAGTTCCTGTATCTCCTGTTATGTCTAAATCACTTGCATTATCTAAACCTTTTACATAAGCAGTTGTTGCTACTTTTGTAGAACTATCACTTGATGCTTGTGTTGTTGCTGTAACCCCATCAGCAAGAACAGAAGTTGCAGTTACATTTCCAGTTAAATCTCCAACAACATTCCCTGTTACATTACCTTGTAAATTTCTGTGAACAGTAGCAGGTAAACTTAAACTTAACCCTTGATTTGCAGCAGCAGTAATTATTTGATTAGTAGTTCCTGTAATTGCAAGTGTTTGAGTATTTAAAGTTACATCTCCAGTTCCACTATCTCCGCTAAAGTCTAAGTCAGAAGCAGCATCTAAAGAATCAACATAGGCTGTTGTGGCAACCTTAGTTGAATTATTTCCTGCTGTTTGTGTTACTGCTGTAGTATCTGTGTTTATAGTTCCGTTTAAATCCCCTGCAAAGGTTGTACCTGTAAAAGTTCCACTAATTATAACACTATCAGGAAGCCCTATAGTTAAGGTTTGAGCCGCACCACTTGTAACTATTTCATTAGTTGTTCCTAAAACACTAAAGTTTTGTGAATCTAAATCAACAGCAGGTGTACCAGTATTTGTATCTCCTAAAAAGTCAAGGTCAGAAGCTGTTACAACTGCATCTACATACGTTTTAACTGCTGCACTTGTTGGCATTGATGTATCGTTATCATTATTACCAATACCATCTGCAGCATCAACAAATTTAGTAATTATAATATTTTCTGCTGTATCTTTTAAAGAACCAAATTCTAATATGGCAGTTACTTTAAAATCACCACCTGTATTCATAAAAATACCTGATGTATTACCATCTCCATCAGTTAATTGTTTTAAAGTAGCATTAATTGCAGCATTGTCTATTGTTTTAATAAGACCAGGATAAGTTGCTGATATTTTAGTGTTAAATAAAGTTGCCATAGTTATTTTTTATTATTTTTTTGTTTCTTTAAAAACATTTTAAGTTTTTTAACATTTTTTTCTTTTGGTTTATATCTCATAATACCCATCCATTAAATATTGCATCTTGACTTGGGTCAATATCATCATTACTATTAGAATAATATTCAGGAAATAAGTTTTGATTAAAATTCATATAATCAATAAATCTTCTTGTATAATATTCAGCGTATTCTCTTGCTTTAGCAACTAAATAATCTAATTCTTCTTTTGTAGCTGATTCACTATTCTCAGAAGTATGTTTAAATACACCTCCATTTTTAATTTGGTAAGCAGCAAAAGGAATGTAGTCGACTTGTGCATACCATATTAACATTGGTTGAATATGTGTTATCATTAAATTATAATAATTTGGATTTAAAACTTCTGTTAATGTACCTGCAGTAATTAATGCTTCAAATTTCTGATATAATTCTGTACCTAAAAAGTTTTGTATATGAATAGTTTGTGATATGTTAATAAAGTATATAAATTTCGCAGTATCAACATTACCATCAATGATTGAATTTCTAACTAAGTCTGTTCTATTTATAAATAGTGGTGTTGCCATAATTATTTTTTCTTTTTTGGATTTCTTAAACTACCATCTTTTTTATACCAAGGATTGTCAGGCATAAAACCTCTATAATCCATACTTCTTGGCTGTATTGATACTTCAAAATCATTTCTTACTGTATAACCATCAATTTCTGCTGCTCTTGTTCCAATAATATCTTTTGAAGTTTTAACATTAATTTTTGCTTCTTTGCTTTTAAATGTTACCCTTCTCCAAGAATGATGACAATTACCACCACCTTTGTATTTCCAAATTGAATATGTTGCAGAATCTCCTTTAGGTCCCCATCCTGCATTTACTGGTCTATCAGTCATTCGTGTTATATCTTCTTTTCTGTATAATTTATTTGCACTTACCATAGCAATACAGAATTGTCGTGGACTATTAGTTACACCACCTGCATTGTTTTTTGGATAATAGTAATATCTAACTTTAAAATAATTTTCTTTTATTTTTTTATCTTGTTTACTTCTTGCATTTGGATATGCTCTTCCTGTACTAACTAAATTTATTATTTTATTTAAAGTTGTAGCTTTTTTATCATTTTCAAAATTTAATACATCAAGTATTGCATCATATTTATCTTCGTTATCGTAATCAACATCAATTTCATCAATTACATCCCAAGAATTTAAATCAATATCTTCACCTAATGCAATTAATTCAGCAGCAACTTCATTATCATTTTCTTTAGATTCAGAACTACAACATAATTTTTCTGCCTTTACACAATTATTAACAGTTTCACCTTTTGAATTTTTTTTAGTTCCTCTTTTAACATATCCATCCCAACAAGGACTTTTACTTAGTTCATTGTGACTTTCGCAAGGCATAAACCAGACTTCACCATTTACTTCGTGTTCGTGTGAACCTCCACATCCCTGTTCTTTAGCTATTTTTTCAGCTTCTTCTTTTGTTTTATATGCTCTTTTACCATCTATCATTTTAAGACTAAACTTTTCCATTTCAACACCTGTTTCTTCTTCAATATCTTCTTTGTCTTGTATATCCCTATCAACCTCAGTAAATTCTAATGGCTGTAAGGTCGTAAAGTATAGGTTTAAGGCAATATCATTGTAAGCTAATAGTTTATCAAAGCAACCTATTAAAAGTTCTTGAAAAGGCCTTATAACAGTATTATCCATTAATAAAGATGCTGTTTTAATTTCATCTGCATTATTACCTAATCCTGTACTGTCTTTAATACCTAATAACATTGGAGAAACAACTCTGTGAGAAACTAAAATTTTACTTTGACTTTCAGTAGATAAAAATTGATATTGATTATGTGCATCATTTAATTGTACAGGTGTAATTTCTGCTTGACTTTCTTTATTATCGTTAAACGCAAGTATAAATTTACCTGCATTACTGGAGCCAGAAAACTTTTGTGCAATTCTTTGTTCAATTAATTCTCTTTGTTCTTGATTAGGAGTACCATTGTTAAAGTTAATAAGCATTGATGGAGCAAGTCCATTCATTATATTATTTAAATGGTAGTTACTTATTTCTTCTTCAAGTTCAGCATATTGTAAACCACCTTGATAATCCACAGGAGAATAGTAATAAAAACCTGCTTTATAAGGTTTTATATAATATATTTCTATATTTTCTTTACTTGTTCCAAATGCAGGTATTCTTAATGGTTTATCTGATGGCTTTATTGTAGTCCAATCATTCCAATAATAATATCCTTCAATATCTCCATCTTCATTGGCTTTTTCTGCTCTTAATGTTTCGATAGGAAAATGTTCACACATTGATATTTTACTTCTTCCTTTAGAATAAATTACTTGAATAGCAGCTTGACCCATTAATTTTAAATCATAACAAACTTTTTGTACCATTTCTGGTTTTAAAAGTGTTATCATTTGAGCATATTCATTCGGTTTACTACTTGAATTAGTAGCATTTAATCCTTTTCCATAAATTTGCTGACTTATTCCATTAATACAAGCATTATTAGTAGGAGAACCATTGTAACGGTCTATTAAGAATTGAAAATAATTATTATCAGCACCATATTGAACCCAATCACGACTTTTAACTTCTAAAATTTCAGGAGAAGTATAAGTTGCTAAATTAACAAAACTAAATTCTGACCTATTTTTAGAAAATCTTCCTAAACTATCTCTTTTTCTATTTTTTTTCATAATTAAAATACCTTATATGTATTATCAAAGGAATTAAAAGTTTTATATACATCCAAATTTAAATCATAATATTCATCTTCCATTTGGTCAATCTGTTGATTTGTACAGAATATTTGGTCTCTATAAAGAGTAACATCAGTTGTTCTATCTATATTCCAAAAACTATTATCATTTTCCCATAATTGATAATTTGTATTCCAAACATTATAATCTGTATAAAATCTAATATCATAAAAATGTCCTTCAACTAATACAGGACTAAATGCTTGAGAAAATGTTAAATAATTTCCACTTGTTGTTGCAGTAGTAATATTATAATACACAGGTATATTAGTGCTATCATCTGTAATAGACATAGTAAATTCACTTCCAAATATTCTTGGAATTACTTTAAATGTTTGAGCAGTAGTAGCAGTATTAAATATAATCATTACTTATATAACGTATTAATTAAGTTATTTTGTAGAAATGTAAAAGCAAAAAAAAAGCACCCAATAAGAGTGCTTGATTTTAATATATTAAATATTATTATGGTGTTGGGTCTATTTGGTCTCCATCAACTGGAGTTAATAAAGTTGCAGCGCTTAAAAAGTAAGGTGCTGTTTCTTCCATTCCTTCCATAACAATGGTAAATCCTGAAAGGTCTCCTGGAGCCGAACCACTAACGGTTGTGCCACTGGTTAGTTCCATTCCATTTTCAAATCCACATAGAAATACATTGCCATAGTAGTCTTCAACTGCTACATAAGGTCTTCCTACCGCTACAACTTGTAATTCATTTTGAGTTTGTGCATCTAAATAAGTAAAAGTTGCGTTTAATGTTTGTGTATAAAAAGTAGTTCCATTTTCACGAGATGAAGTTACTGTTGTTTCTAAATTTGAGTTACCTTTTACATCCCATTTAGTCCAACCTGCAACAGTACCTGTAAGTGCTGTTACAACACCATCTGTTAATGTTACTGCTGTTAATCCACCAAAATCAGCAAAATATATGGTTTTTATTCCACCAAATGCCGACTTACAAGGTAATTTTCTTCCTGTTGTTACTGTACAAGCCATAGTTATTTTATTTTTTTATAAATAAGGGTAAGTAAGTTTTATCCCACTTACCCAGATTTTAGTTATTATTAAGCGTATTCAACGATGTCTGATGCTACTCCGAATTGTACTCCAGAAGTAAACCTCATAACCATTCTTACATTGTTTGAACCATCTAAATCAACCATATCAAGAACTCTTATTTCTTGGTTGTTGTTTAGTAATCCTGTTCCAAAGTATAAGTTTGAAACTTCTGCAGCATACATTTTATTGTCAGACATACCCGGACATACAAAGATTTGAACTCCATCAACTGTTAGTGAACCATTGTTCCACCATTGAGTACCTTTGTTATCAACACCTGCATTTGATGTTGCAGCAACAGAGAATCCACCAAGTGCTTGTACATAAAATTTAGCTATTGAAGATGGTACATATATTCTTAGTCCATCCTTTCCATAAAGTGTATTTGGTATTGCACTAACAACTTTTTGTAATTCTGCAATTACATTAACAGCATTAACACCACCACCTACAGCAGCAACTTGTTGTCCTGCAGGAATATCTCCGGCAGCAGCAGCAGCAGCAATTAGTTTTTCAAACCCATCAAATGAATTATTAGAAGCAGCAGCAGTATCTCCTTTCCAAATATTTAATTCAGTTGATTGAGCAACCTCAGCAGCAACGTGAGCAATTAAGAAGTCAGAGAATTTTGGAGGAAGTGATTGACTTAATCCAAAGCCCATTTGCTGAGATTCCCAGTCATTTACAAAGTCTTTTTTACAAAGCTGTAAATTTACCTGTAGTTCAGTTGGCTGTATAATTCTTTCAACTGTAGTAATTGTTGACGTTGGGTCAAAATCACAAGTAGCAGGTTGAACTAAAGCAGAAGTACTTAATTTTTTAATTACCTCTTTATAACCAATGTTTGCTTTTACAGTTAAACCACCATCATTAATTGTACTTGCAGATAAAAGTGCAGCAGCGATATACTCACCTGCAAATTCCCCTGCATAAGTTGTCGTGATGCTTACAGCAGTCGCAAGTTGTACGTTTTTTAAATTACTCATTTTATTATTATTTTATTTATTTATTAATTATTATGATTCTGATACCCATATTCCTTGACCTCCGATTATATACCATTCTGTTAATGATACTGCTCTAAGTGCTACCCAGTCACCTTTTAAGGCTGTTGCTTTAGTATTTTCTAAATCTTTTCCTAAAGCACCTGATGCACTAAATACTGCAGCAGCTTGTGTCATACTTCCAATAATTTTATTTGTATTTTTTGGAGAAATTACTAATTTAACAGCAGCATCTGCTCCTGTGTTTCTAAAGAATATTGTGCTACCTAAGTTACCTGAAGTAATTAAAGGAATACCAATAGTTAAAGCATCTACTGCAACATTATGGTCATTTCCTAAATCTGATTCAGAAATATCGCCAGTTGCTGTGTAGTATGACTGTGCAACTTGGTTGCGATTTACGTCATTTGATAAATAGTTGTATGCGCTCATTTTTTTATTATTTATTTATTAATTATTATTTATTTAATCTTGATAAAACTCTGTCTAATGCTGTTCCCATTCTTTTTTGTGAATGTAAAAAACCTTTTACCTTACCAGATTCTTTTCCTTCTGGACTGTGTTTAATAGGGTTAGTAGATGGTTTAGATAATTCTTCTTTTACCTTTTCCTCTACTTCATTAAATTCTTCTTTTACTGTTCTTGATTTAGGTTGTCTTGAAGCCTCATCTTCTTCCATTTCAACTTCTTCATCTTCCATCTTATTTTCTTTGTCTCCTTTTAAATCAGCAATAGCATCTTCAAGGTTTTTAATACGTTTTTCCATACCTGCCCAATCTTCTACATCTGCTTCTTTTCCATCATCTTTGTATCCATCTTCCTTATCTTCTAAATCTTCTGTAATCTCTTTGCCTTCTTCTTCTTTTTCTGGAACTTCATCAGATACATCTCTCATATCTGCTATAATTCCTTCTTCTTCAACTACCAATAGTCTTGAATCCTCAAGAATATACTCTCCAACTGGCATAGCTACCTTTTCATCATCTGTTTTGATAAAAATTTCTTTACCTTTTTCAAAAGATTCTGATTCAATAATAGTACCATTCTCTAATTTCATTTCTTCAAGTTTCACTTCTATGTTTAAAAGTGTCTTAATTTGATTTAACATTTCTGTAGATTTCATAATTATTTATATAACGTGGTTTAAATTTAATTTTGTATTTTCAAGTAATTCTTGTTATAGAACCTATGCCTTGTGCCCATATAGAACCATCACAACATTCACGAGAATAAGTATTTTCTTCAGGACATAAACAGGCTCTTTGCCCTCCGTTTTGTGAACTTCTTGCAGGAATATAATTTGGACTTCCTGGTCCTATATTTCTTCTTCTATTTATTCTCATTAAGTATTTGTTTTATTGATTTAAGTATTTTACTATTTTCAATTTCCATTTTTTCTTCAACTGATTCATTTGGACTTTCCATTTTATCTGCAAAATATCCTTCAATACTGAAACCCTTAACTTTATTTGTTTTTACATACTCGTTCCAAACTTCATCATTATTTACTTTTACAGTTCCCATCCAAGTACCTATTGGAACATTCATATTATATAACCTGCTTTTATCTTTTACTAAATCTTCTACTATCCAAGATTCTACTAATGTTAATCCATTTAATTCGTGTTGATGTTCTAATGTTGAATTATTTTGATTACCATTTTTTAAATATAATTGTGAAGCTTTAGATATTGTATCTTTTGAAAAATAAATATAATATTCATCTTTTCCTGCTTTTCTGTAAATTGGTTTATTTGGCACAAGTAAAGCACCCATTAATAATTTTTTGTCTTTTGATATTTCAGCGAGTTTTATTTCCTCACTTTTAAGAGCAACAAAATCTTCTTCAATAGCAGGAGATTCCACGATACTTATTGCTTCAACACCTGAATCTTCTTGTTCTTCATCTAAAATCAATTCTATAATTCTCATAATAATATAACGTATTAATTTTTTTTATTTGTATTTATATTGTTGCTCCCTCTACAATATTTCTTTCTAATCCTTGTGCTGTTGTAACATCATTTGAAACTACATATGCTCTTGTTGGTTGGTTTTCTTGTCCACCTATTGCATTTGCTAACTGACTTGTTCCTCCTTGACCTATTACATTAAAGGCAGGTGGTGCTGATGGCATAGCAGGTGCTGCTCCTCCTCCACCTCCACTTACTGTTGGACTTGCAGATGCACCTTTTCCATCTGCTTTAGTGGAGGCTATTTTTTGTATTTGTAAAGCACTAAATGCTCCTGCTAAACCTGCTTGAATATATGGATATGCAGGAAATACAGCAGTAACAGGACTTTCCTGTGCTGTACTAAATGCATTTTGTACACCTTCAATACCAGATATTGTTGCTTGACCTATTGCCATCGCTTTACCTATTGCTGAACCTTTACCTGCTAACTCTCCTATTAATGCCATTGACCTTTTTGCAATATCTAATTTAGCATCTGAAACTTTTTTATTTAATGCTGTTTCTGTATCAGTATCTTTCTTTTTACCAATTAATATTTGATTATCCCAATAAGCTATAATTGCTGCTTTTTGTTCCTCTGTTGCATTTAAATCATCAAGTTCTTGTAATGCTTTTTCTTTTTCAAGTATTGCCTTTTCTTCTTCTTTAATTGCATTCTCTTCTGCAACCATTGCTTCAAATTCATCTTTAATTGATTTTAACCCTTCAAGTCTTTTTAGTTCTGCTGCTTTATCATCTTCTATTTTTTTATCTGCTTTAGCTTTATTATCATCAATTACTTTTTGAGCATCTGCTTCTTTTTTTTCTTTTATTGCTTTTTCTTCATTTAAAGCAGTTGTAATTTGTGTTTGTAATAATCTTTGACTTCTAAGTTTTTTAGTATCTAAGTTTATTAATTCGGCTTGCATTTTTGCAAGTTTATCTTT
>Ga0209634_1003119_pt1 | contig 11300 bp, 11 predicted proteins | sample LinPmetageLP40_FD_184043 | JGI IMG/M metagenome (GOLD analysis project Ga0209634, IMG submission 184043) | Marine viral communities from the Pacific Ocean - LP-40 (SPAdes) (version 2) | ecosystem: Environmental > Aquatic > Marine > Oceanic | place: Pacific Ocean | collected 2010-08-26 | reverse complement strand
TGGGTGGGTTTCCTCGGAGAGCCAGAGCACCAAACCACCCGATGCGAACATTGATATCGCCACGAACCAAAACGCCGCTTCCGCGGCACCGGTCAGGCTCGCCGTCAGGCCGAGCGCCAGAGCGCCGATCGCATAGCCAAGATCGCGCCAGAAGCGGTAGATGCCGATAGCCGAACCGCGCCATGCCGGTGGGGTGATATCGGCCACGGCCGCCGAGAGGTTGGGATACAGAAGCGCCATACCGAACCCCGCCACCCCCGCCGAGACAGACCACCAGAGCGTCCCTGTGCCAAGCACCACCATTGCGACACCAGCGCCGCAGATCCACATGCCAAGCACATTGGGCCAGAGCCGCCCGACATGGTCCGAAAGCCGGCCCGTGAACAGTTGCGATCCGCCCCAGGCAAAGCCGTAGACGCCGACGATCCATCCAATCTCAGTCAGGCTTGCACCGCGGCCTACCAGAAAAACCGGGAACAGTGCCCAGACGAGCGCATCAACGAATTTCTCGACCAGCCCTGCCTGACAGATGGCGAACAGACGCCGATCACCCCAACTCATCACTGCGAACACCTCGGATGTTGTGGGGCGTTCGGCGACGCCACGGGGATAGCGCGGCAGGTTCTGCGGCGGCGCGGCCTTGTGCGCCGCAGTTTCGGCCACGGCCCATGGAAGCGTGTCTTTCACCCAGAACACTGTCAGCACCAGCGCCGTCACAACGACCCCCATACCGAAAACAAGGAGCCCGTTCCGCGCCCCTAACCACTCGGCTGCGTAGGCAGTCAAGATGCCGGCCAGCGCCACCCCCACGTACCCTGAGAATTCATTGAGCCCCATCGTGAGACCACGTTCCTCGGCACGGGTGATGTCAAGCTTCGCGGTCTGGGTCATCGACCAGCAAAGCCCCTGATTGACCCCGAGAAGCACCGTCGCCGCGACGATCCAGCTCCAGTCCGGTGCGTACCAGATCATCACCGGGATCGGCAACGCGATGACCCAACCCCAAAGCAGTACCGGTCTACGCCCTATCCGTTCCGACCAGCGACCCGCGACAAAGTTCATCACTGCCTTTACCGCGCCAAAAGCCACCACGAATGACGCAAGCATCATAAAGGATCCGCGCTCGAGCCCGAATTCGCTCTCGGCCATGACCGGAATCACTGTACGTGTCATGCCTATCGCGAAGCCCACCAACATCACCTGAATAAGCTGATGGGTAACCTGGCCGATATTTTCCCTGACGCCGTACCGAAGATTGTCCATGTTCATGATGCAGGTCCCTTCATAGGAATACGCAGATTGACTGTGTTGCCGGAAACCGGACACCGTAGAGGCTGGTTCAGCATCCCGCCAAGCCAAACCATGCGGCGGATGTAGAACGGTGCTGTCCTAATGCCGGTATAGGTCCAGCAGATTTGTGGCTGGATTTCTCGCCGCAGACGTAGCATTGAAACGTCGCAAAGCGCCTTTGCCTTGCGGAAGGTGGACATTCTCACAGGGCTTTCGGCGGATGCAGCGCACACAGTGGTCTTGGTCATCGGTATTCGGCCTTCGGGGGTTGAGTGGCAGTCGGAAATCGCTATCATTCAATCAATCACTTGATTGATATATCGATAGGGAACACATGCTGTCAATCAGCCCCAAACACGCCCTGCTGGAAGAATATGCCCGCGTTGCGCATGCCCTGTCTGCGCCGGCACGGCTGTCGATTCTGGAACAACTGGCACAAGGAGAGCGGGGTGTGGAGGCGTTGGCCCAAAAGACCGGTTTATCCCTCGCCAACTGCTCCCAGCATCTCCAGCAGCTACGCCGCTCAGGTCTGGTCACCAGCCGCCGTGACGGAAAGGCCGTGATCTACCAGATATCGGACGCGAAGACTTTGGACCTGATGGACCTTCTGCGCATCGTTGCCGAACGAAATCTGGCACAGGTCGACCACATCCTGCGCGGCCTCGCAGGGGACGAAGACGCCCCCGAACCGGTTAGCCGCGCTGACTTGGCTATCCGGTTGGCCAAAGGCTCAGTGATCGTGCTCGACGTGCGACCGGCCGACGAGTACGCTGCTGGCCACATCCCGGGTGCTCTCAATACGACGGTAGCGGAGCTTGATCAGCTTGTTCCCAAGTTCGCGGCCGATGCCGAAATCGTTGCCTATTGCCGCGGGCCCTATTGCGTCTACGCCCACCAAGCCGTCGCTGCTTTGCGACGGCACGGGTTGGATGCGCGCCGCCTCGAGGGCGGTCTGCCGGAATGGCGCGAGGACGGAAGACCGGTTCTAACTACTCCAACGCGAGCGCAAGCATAATTCTCGCGTTCTCGCTACAGATCAGCCCGATACGCGGCCACGCAACAACCCGCATATGGCGACGATGTCTTTGGGGTGCAAAAAATGTGGCCGGCGTTTCCCAACAGGGTCCCGCCGCGGCCTTACCCATTCAATACTTGATCCAACCGATCAATGGTCCGGGGTTGAAGAGTGATAAGGGAGCGGAGTGCCATATTAAGGCGCTACATAAAATAAACGCGATTACGACAGTCAAGAAAGTGGTGCGGGTGAAGGGACTCGAACCCGACCGCGCCTAATATAAATCAATGGGTTATGAGGCATTTTGTAACCATGTAACCGACTTCGAAATGGATCAAGTGACGCTACGTCAATTACGCTTAGGCCGGTCGTGAACCACGCACGAGTTCCTTGGCACGCGCTATAGTTTCCTGCTCAAACTCTACAGTGGCAATTTCGCGCTCCAGCCGTTCGAATATCGGCAGATATACCCATCGATCTGCACGATCTGTGCCACGTTTTGTCTTGCGGTTTTGAGGCTCTCAGGCTTGGCAGGCAAGTTTCCAAAATTGGCAGTAGACAGATTGATTTAGCACAGATTTACTGAATTCAATCTGTTTTATAATATCTTATATTTTCAGTTAACTTTTTCACGAGTATTGGTCGAAAATTTTAGAGCTAAAGATCCACTAACAAAACGTTAAGTAAAGGAAAAGACGATGGGTAAAAAAAATGGCTTCCTCAGAAACACAAGTTCGCTTGTATCCCCAAGCTTCCAAAAAAGGCGAAACGCTTCGCACTCAGTATCCAATGAAGCAAAGGGTCGTTTTAATGGCACTACTTCTATAAATGCAATCACTTCTTCTTTTGGGGCGAAATTGAAAGATAATTTCAGAGGGATTATACTTTCGTCGCCTTTGGAGATAAAGGAAAACTCAGTTTTAATCAAAAATTCTAATTTGGATCCAATTGAATTGATGAGATCCATTCTTTTCTGGGATGTGGTTGCTTGGCCAGAAACAAATGGAATACGCCTTGGAAGCAATGAAGATGAAAAGTTTTTGCAGTCTGCAGAAAAATTGATTCGTCCAAGCTATCAGGTTAATGGAGAGGTCGCCACGGCGCTTGCTTTAGCTGCTACAGACGCCTTTGCTCAACTAGATAGCCGTGATCCAGGCCAATGGGCGATGTCAGACAGTCATAATTCAATCATTGTTTAAGATCAGAGATTTGAAAATGATCGAGGGCTCCTCACTCGGCTGTCTAGCGCGATCCCAATACCGCAACGCGATGTTCCACTTAGCGATATTTTGGAGTTTAGGGAAAAACGAAAAGATGAAGTAGATGACCTCAATCGAGTTCTCGATGAGTTCTATCAAACTTGGGTGAACTCTGAAGATCGAGACCATCAACTTAAATTGGCTCTGAACTCAATCGATGCCGCGTGTTCCAGTCTTATTCGCACATCAAAAGAAGTTGGGTTAAGATCACAACTATCAAGTTGGGAGATGAGTGTATCATTCACAGCACGGGATGTTTACAATGCGACAGTGGCGTATGTTGCGGCTGAGTCATTCATATTAGGCTCAACAACCGCATTGCTAGTAGGTGCATCCAGTTTTATCTCTTTTAGCAAAGATATCGGGATGAAGATTTCGAACAGAGATTTGTCCCCCTTTAGATTTGTAGCGTCAATGGAGAAAAGCATGTGGTAGCGTAATTAGTGCAACGTTTCTGCAGGGTCTACTAAATACTCTCTGGAAACATCGATCGGTAAGAGCTTTCGCAGTGTATACAAAACTAAGAACCCGCCGGATTACACCGGCGGATATCTTTGCCACGCTTTCACTTGCCTAGATGAGACAGAACGAGCTTTGCAGCACTTGCATAAGTCAGCGCTATATAGGGCAACCTCTGACTTTTCAACTTAGCGATCCGACGACCGCAGAACGGATCCGTAATCGCATTCTCGTCAGCTACCACCGCCTGTGCAGCCCTCTTCAACCGACTGCTGTCCGCCCCGACTTCATCGACATAGCATTCGAGAGATTCATTAAATTCTACCTGCGCCCCGCTTTTCATGCTGCGTTACTTTCTGTCGCCGCGAGGACATAGAGAGGGTTCTTTTCCCACATGCGGAATTCTTCGTCTGTGGCGTCTTCGCCTGGTTCCGGCGTGCGCGTTTCCTTGGCAAGCTGTTCAAAACTACTGCGAAGAATCCGCAGGTTCTGGGCCATGCTTTCCAGCCCATCAATGACCTGATCCAACTCGTAGCGAGGATCATCACAAGTCCGTAGCTCTGCAGTTATATCATCGGCAAGATCATGAGCGAGACATACGGAGTCGAAACCGTAGTAGGAGAAGTAGCGCTCCAACATGGTATCCTCGCTATCCGTTGCTTTAGACAGAGCGGACAGGCCCTCTCAGGGATATGGAGCGTCGAGGAACCTATTGAACAACTCGCTTTCAGACAGAGTTGTAAATGTAGATACGTTGGTGTTAGATTTCGTCATCTGTTCATTCCTTTTTTTGAACATTCAGCCGCAACTCGGTGCTAGTTCTCACGCCGGTGCCTTGTTGCGGTTTTGGGCTTAGATGCCCGTAACCTTCCACTGTGGGAAAGGTCTCCTGACCGGTTTATCTAACTGGTTCAGAATCTTATTGAGCTTTACGGCCTGCTTCATAGCGGCTGCTCGATCAATCTCAGTCGACTGCTCAAGTTCTTTTAGGCGCGCTTGAATCTCATTGCGTTTGTATTCGTTGACCGAATTCGCCAGCGTCACAACCGTATCTAGCATACAACTAATTATCAGCTCGGCGCGTCCGATTGCCCCCTTGGCGTCTTCAACGTGATCAGCTCCAAATATTTCAATGTCACCGAACGCTTCGAGATCAATGACATAGTCTTGCGCGTCGCGTTCGTCGTCAAATCCCGGGAACTCCATTCCGGCGAGCGCCATATACATATCGCACTCACCTATGTTCGCGTCATTTTCCGCCCACTGAGAGAAAGGCTTCCGGTAGAGACTTACCGCGATATCCTTCCCTTTTGTTTGAGCGACCTCGGCCTCCGCCTTTTTCCGCGCGCGATACGCCTTTTGCTTTTCTGCAGGTGTAAGTGCCATCAATTCCTCCTAAGATGAGTAACTATAACATAGTTACCGTTACTCTGCCAAGAAGTATTTACGCGTTCACTAAAGATTTGGGCCAAAGCCCCCCGATTTCACCGATGACCTCAGCTATTCGATCACGCAATGGGTGTGGGTGTGCCGGATCACGGTCCAGCTCAGTAAGTGCGTTCAGCAGCTCGTAATAGTCGGTATCGGGTAGGTAGATGTCAGATGTGGCCATCTCAGGCACTCCAAGGTGTTACAACACCACCAGACTCCCTGATCTGGAATCTCTGCACAAGAGAGAAAACTAATTGAATTATTTATTTTCAGATACTTAAATCCTTACTTACTTTTCAACATACGCGCAAACATGGTCGCGAACGTGAGGGTTAAGCGGCCTGCCCGAACGCAAACAGGCCGCTTACTTTACTTGGTCAAGGTTATTTGGTGGGCAGCACACCTGTGTCGTCGGTCTTATTCAACAGATCACCGATGGTGGTGCCGGACGGGCAGTTCTGCAGGTGCTTTGTGATGAGTTCACCGGCCTTGATCAGCCCGTAAAATTTTGCACGATGGATGCCGTCGGTGAGGTGTTTGAACCCCTGACGCTCAATCCCATAGGCCATGTGCGCACATTCGTTAGCGGTCATATTAATCCTTCTGAATTTTGTTTCACTCTGCGAAAAAGCTCGCAACTCATTTATAGACAGCGGCCAAGTGGGATGCGCACAATTGTGCTTTGATGATAAAACCCACCTACTCGGCCCTGCGGGCCTCCCTGCGCGGCCTTCGGCCTTGCCCGTCTCGCTTCGCTCGCCGGACGTTTTATCTGGTCTGACCGAAGGGTATTCGTGCGTATGTTCTGACTTTAATCAATATGTATTTATATGCTTACAGAGATGACTTTCCCCCCTGATCTGATCATACGTGTAAAGGACCAAGGGTTTGCCTTGGTGTGTATGACCAGATCAGGGGAAACGATGTAGCTTACGTCGAAGTGGTGAACCGAACCTTGGCCTGTCGTGACCAAACTGGGCGGCGTCCATTGTCCCAGCGATATCCGGCGTTTCCTGACCGTTCGGTCAACGCGGTCGCAATCCGAAGATTGCGCGACATGGGCGGCTTACCTTCAACCTAACCCATGTCCAGCGGTTGAGACGATTACCTCAGAGCCGCTATCTTTGCTCGTGCTATTCGGCAATGCCGGGGAGCAACCTTACCGGCTTGCGTCCATCATCTAAGACGGGGAGCATCCGGGGATACAACCTGCGACCTATGGCTGGTCGGCTCTCCGCGCCGTCTCGTATTCGGTGTTCTGGAGGTTCTTTAGCAGGGCCATAACATTTTCCTGTTCAGCGTGACTGGCTGACTAGGTAGGCTTGGCGCTGGTCTGATCGTCATTGAAATTAGAAGATCGACTCTAGCTGGCAGGTGCTTTCGTGGGACAAAATATCACAGCTAATGATAACTGCCTACCTTATTCTTGCGTATACTAGCTATTATTGCGCGTCTGCGTCCTCATAGCCTTCTAATCAATACACAGTTTATTTCGACACCTAGCATCACGTTATGACCTGAGAACGCGATGTAACTTGATCGATGCTTTCGCGCCATGCCAGTTGTAGCACTCAAGCATTCAGGTATAGGTTGCACCGGACTGAACTAGCATGGGGGCCTAATGCCGTTTGTTCTTGATGTTTTCCACGATCAACCCTTCGAGATGCGCATTCTCAAGAATGACTTGGAAATCATAGCAATCAACCCTCTCGGACATGACGCGCTGAGCGATGTGCTTTACAGCGCTCACGTTGCGCTTGTCAGACTCGAGCCCTTCACAGGTGACTTTACAGCTGAGCTCATGTTTGACATCGTAGAAACCACTCCAGATGGTTCGAGATACATAGATAATGGGCTGGAAACGAAGAGTTTTCTCTCAGATCAAGACCGGCGAATTACACTCAGTGTAGTTTGTGAAATGACCGCCCACATCGTGAAGCAACAAGATCCTCACGTAATTGTGATGACGACCTCTCAAACCAACTTGCCAGATAAGGCGTTATCTAAATATCAATATCTTTGCGATGCTATACGATCTGTTGGATATGTCGGTGGCGAGAGCAACACTTACGAGGGCAGACATATTTGGATGTTTGTAAAAAGCAACGATGTATCCTAAGTGTATGTCAGTCGCGTGAACGAATCGTTTATTCGAAGTGGGAATTTGTCATGGGTCAAGCACCTTTGAATCGAGATGATCAGATTAAGTTTATGAAGAATGCCAGCCAACGTCGCGAGGCATCCAGGGAGCGTTGGTCTAAAAGCGCAATGCATCAGGATGCCTTACATGAACCGGCGCAACATGACGCTCACACTTCACAGTATTCTCGTCAAAATATTTTAGCACGCCGCTGTGCTTAAGTAGGTTGAACGACAAGCTCTTTGGAAGGTCGCCTCTCGGCGACCTTTTTTCTAATCAAAGCAACCTATTTATATTATTTTACTAACGTCGATAGCGCCCGCTACGTTCTCCTGCATAGCAAATTTCCCGGCCTCATCTTCCGCTGGATTTCAGTTGCCACTGTCCCGCGCATCGTTTGCTCCAGCTCCCGAGCCATTTTGCGCGCCAGATCGTTATTCTGGTCCGGCGCGCCTGCCAATCCGTTCACCGTCACCGGGGCGCTGATCGAAATTGTGGGCGCAGAGGCGCTGGCATGGCCCTTAGGACTCAATGACGGCGTGCGGGCAGCACCTACAAGGCCGCCGCCTGCATAGCCCCTCTGAGCGCTCTGGTGCAGCGCCTCAAGTGCGGGCACACCGATGGCCTTCGTTGCTGCTGCGCTCAGGACATACTCGCCTTTGTGGACTATGCCCGCAGGCTCAAGCTTGCCCCCTGCGCCCGTGTATCCACCCGCTGCAAACCCGCCACCGACTACCCGCAAGACTTTGCCGAAGACTGATCCACCTGCCCCGCTGGCAGCTTCAAGCAGCCGCTTCTTGAGCGCCAGCTTGATCAACTCAAGGATCAGCTGACCTACGGCCTGCTTGGCAGTCATTGCCCCGGTCGCCATACCTTCAAATAGGCTGGCAATCCGGTCTGCACCGGCGCGGCTGGAATTTTGGACCTCTTCGATCTTGTCCGCCGCCAATTCGGCTGCACTGCCCGCGTCGGTGTATTCCTTGGCTAATGTGTCGATCTGGGCGGCAAGCTGTGGCGTCACCTCCACGCCAGCACGTTGCGCCGCCGCCAGCAGCTCAGCTTTAGTGCGGGCAAATTCCATAGCGTCACCATAGCGAAGCTGCGCCCCGGATACTTCTGCCAGCGCTTGAGCCTCAAGACGAAGGGCATTTGTCTCAAGCACGATATTCTCGATTTCGCGTTCAAGCTCGCTCTGCCGCGGCGCACCAGCGCCACCCTTGCCACCACCACTGCCGGAAACCGGCTCTGGTGCGCCAAAGCTGGCATCGACGCTCGGCAGCGCTGGGCGCAGAGATGTGCCAACCGCCAAGCCGGGTGTCGCGGCGCGGTAGCCATTGCGCGACTTCGGGCCGGGGTCCATGTATGACGGCGCAACTGTCTCACCACCCGGCAATGCACCGGGCAGGCTCGCGCGCAGGGCACGAGCGTTCGCCGCCGCTGTGGCAAGTGCCTTCACCAAGCGGCTAAGGCCCCCGATGACATAACCAAAATCAACACCGTCGATGGCGTTCACTTCGGCAAGTGTCGCCTGCGCTGTTGCGGTTGTCTCCGCCAGCCGCTGTTCAAACTCATCCGCGCCGATGGCACCGCTTGCTAGATCGTTGACCAACTTGCGCATCTCGGTCGCTACCCGATCCAATGCGCTTGCCGCTTCTGTCTGCCCCATAGCGCGCAGCTCTGTCGCGACCTTGGCAAGACGGGTCGCATTGCGCTCAGCGATATAGCCGGTTTCATCATAGGCACTTGCCAGCGCCTCAATCTCTGTGCGGTGCGTCTCTACCGCGCGGGCATCACGGTTTAGCTCATCATAGATACCCGCGCCTAACAGCGCGTTGCCCTGCCGTGGGTTGTCAAAGAGGTTGTCGATATGACTGCGCACCTCTCCAAGTTTAGGCATAGCCTCAGCAATGCCGATCACGAGCGATTTCATGAACACATCGGCGCGTGTCTGCAGTGCTGCAAAGCGTTGGTCGAGTTCAGCAGCCTTTTCGATCAGTTCGCTGTCCAGCACCGCGCCGGTGTCATTCGCTGCGCGGATGGTATCGCGCAACTTGGCCTCGCCACGGCTGACCAACTCGGCAAAGCGCTCGCCAGCCGATCCACCGAACAATTCGTCGCTGATCCTGATCCGCGCAGCCTCATCCATGCTTTCCATGCGCCCGATGATCTCAAGCAACAGTTTGGAAGGGTCTGCCAGTTTGGCCTTAAGTTCAGTAGCTCCATACCCCAAGCGGGCAAACGCTTCGGCTCCCGCGCCCTGCCCCGTCACGACAAATTCGTCAGCCCGCAGGTTCAGCTCTTTCAACCCGTCAACGATCTGATCAATGCCGATGCGGTTCTGCGCACCTACAAACTTCCATTCCTGCAAGGCCTGAACGCTAACCCCTGCCCGTTTGGCCTCATCCCCGATCTGCGCTGTCTCGCTTACGATCCGGCCAAGGTTCTGTGACAAACCAGACAAAGCACCTACGGTCAGGCCACCCACCAGACCACCGGCCAAGCCGGGGCCAAGGCGCTTGAACGTGGCACGGATGCTGTCACCGGCCTTGCCGTAGGTGTCGCGCAGCTTGTCAGCACTCTGGCGGGCACGGCGCTCCATTTGGTCGCTGGCGCGGTTCTGCGCAGCGTTGGCGCGCTTTAATCCTTTTTCGAGTTTGTCGATGCGGGCTTCTATATCGACGACAAGGCCGGGAAGGTCAGACATGGGGTAGTATCCTTAGAATATGAAAAGCCCTTCGGCTTCGGGTGCGTTGTATTTGCTCAGCTTGGTTTCAGCGGCGCAGGCTCGGGACACAGCCATCGCGGCGGCGATAGCCCCGTCGATCCGGTCAGTCTTCTTGCCTTTGTGCATCCTGATCAGGCCGGATGTGGGGTTCCGCGATGCGACCACGCTGTCGAAGTGCTGGCGCAGCGCCGCATGACCAGAATGCCGGATAAGTTCGCCGTTCACTGTGCGTTCGAGATCACCAGCGGCCACGCCCATGCTCAAAGGTGCCTGTCTAAACTCGATTGTTGGCAGGCCATCGTCATAGAGCCGCTGCATGGTGGCGCGGGCAAGGTGTGGGTCAAAGGCGACTTCCTCTACATCGAAACGCGCACACAGTTCCCTGATCTGGTCTTCGATCATGCCGTGGTCGATGATCGGGCCGGGGCAGACAGTGATCAGGCCTTCGTCGCGCCATTGTTCATAGGGCAAGCCGTCACGATCTGCGCGGCCTTTGAGGTCATCACCCGGCACGAACAGCCACGGGTGAATGCTGATCTGGTCATCGTCGTGCCGCCAAGCCGCGACAATGGCGGTCAGGTCGCCGCTGATACTCATATCAACTCCGATGTAGCAGGGCAGTTCTTCGAAGTCGGCAAGGTCGATATCAAAGGCGCGGGAATCAAAGGTCGCCATCGAAAAAAGCGGATCACGGCTGTTGGCCTGCCAGACGTTGAGGTTGAATTGCAGGAATGCGGCCTTGTCGGCGGGCTTGTTCTTGGCTTCTTTCGCCAGACCGCGCAGACCTTCCAAGCTCGGGAAGCCGTGGGTAAGGCCGGGGTTTGCTTTGTGCCAGACCGCTTCGTCCTGCCAGTCGTCATCCGGTTCGGCTTGGAACAGGATCGGCAGGTACGCGGGGTTGTCGATCTCGCCAAGGGCAATACGGCGGGCATAGTTGTACTGCTCTGCGGCCAGCGTCTCGGCACCGCGTCCGGCGGTAGT
>Ga0209634_1003118_pt1 | contig 11302 bp, 8 predicted proteins | sample LinPmetageLP40_FD_184043 | JGI IMG/M metagenome (GOLD analysis project Ga0209634, IMG submission 184043) | Marine viral communities from the Pacific Ocean - LP-40 (SPAdes) (version 2) | ecosystem: Environmental > Aquatic > Marine > Oceanic | place: Pacific Ocean | collected 2010-08-26 | reverse complement strand
GGAATTTTTAATTGATGGCAAGCGTTTATATTGTATGAAATCTAATGATATTGTAATTAAATATGAACACCAAGGAAACGAAGTTGAATATAATCCAAGCTGGGCAAGTAGCAGTTGAGGAACTAATTAAAGTAGCTAAAGAGGCTATTGTTGATTCAGGAGATGATATCACAGCAGATAGATTAAAAAATGCAGCAGCTACAAAAAAGCTAGCTATATTTGATGCATTTGAAATACTAAATAGATTAGAAGCTGAAGAAGCTTTATTAAACGAAAAGCCTAAAGAAGTAAAAGAAGAAAAATCTTTTAAAGGCTTTGCTGAAGGAAGATCTAAAAATGTATAAGCAAACTTTGTATGAAGTCTTAAAAGACTACGTAAAACCTAAAGTTCTAAATAGAATGAACAGGTATAAGAAGTGGGAGTATGGCTATAATGCGGAACACGATATAATAGTTATTAGTAAAACCGGGGAGATCGGCGAAATATATAAAATACAAAATCTTATTATAGGATTGCCTAAAGAAAAAGATGTTGTAGAATTTGAAAACGACAAATGGTCTTATACTGCATATCCTAAAGAACTAAATAAAATTAAATCTGTATTTGATTGGGAAGAGTATCCAATAGATTTCAAAGAAAAATGGTATGACTATATTGACAAGGAATTTACAAGGCGCGACGAAGGCTTTTGGTTTATTAATAAAGGCAAGCCTACTTATATTACTGGTACTAACTACATGTACTTGCAGTGGAGTAAAATTGATGTTGGCCAACCGGACTTTCGGGAATCAAACAGATTATTCTACATATTCTGGGAGGCTTGTAAATCTGACTATAGATCCTACGGAATGTGTTATCTTAAGAATAGAAGATCCGGCTTTTCGTTTATGGCAAGTGGGGAGACCGTTAACCAGGCAACAATATCTACAGATGCTAGATTTGGTATACTCTCAAAGTCTGGACCCGATGCAAAGAAAATGTTTACTGACAAAGTTGTCCCAATATCGGTCAACTATCCATTTTTCTTTAAACCGATACAGGACGGTATGGACAGGCCAAAGACGGAACTTGCGTATAGAGTCCCAGCCTCAAAATTTACAAGAAGAAAACTTGATTCAAATGAAAAATTACAGGAGATTACCGGTCTTGACACAACCATTGATTGGAAGAACACCGGCGACAATTCCTATGACGGGGAGAAGCTTAAACTCCTTGTCCACGATGAATCGGGTAAATGGGAAAGGCCGACGAACATCCTTAACAACTGGAGAGTAACTAGAACTTGTTTACGATTAGGTTCTAGAGTAATTGGTAAGTGCATGATGGGTTCAACCTCAAATGCTTTAGATAAAGGAGGAGCGAACTTTAAAAAACTTTATAATGATTCAGACGTTAATCAAAGAAACGCCAATGGACAGACGCGCTCAGGACTCTATTCTTTGTTCATACCTATGGAATGGAACTACGAAGGATACATTGATTCTTATGGCTTTCCTGTATTCAACACGCCTAAAAAAGAAATTAAAGATCCACACGGAACAAAAATAACACAAGGCGTAATAGATTATTGGAATAATGAAGTTGAAGGTTTAAAATCTGATCAAGATAGTTTAAACGAATTTTATAGACAATTTCCAAGAACTACAAAGCATGCATTTAGAGATGAGTCAAAACAATCTTTATTTAACTTGACAAAAATATATGAGCAAGTAGATTTTAATGAAGATCTTAAAAATTCAATAAACGTAACAAAAGGAAGTTTTCAATGGGAAAATGGACAAAAAGACACTAAAGTAATATTTGTTCCAAATAATGACGGTAGATTTTTAATTACCTGGGTTCCACCTGAAAACTTGCAAAACAAAAGATATATAAAAAATGGTACTAATTATCCTGGCAATGAGCATTGCGGAGCATTTGGCTGTGATCCTTATGATATATCGGGCACTACAGACGGAAGAGGATCTAAAGGGTCTCTTCACGGTTTAACAAAATTTAGTATGGAAGACGTGCCTACAAATCATTTCTTTTTAGAATACATAGCTAGGCCTCAAACTGCTGAGATATTTTTTGAAGATGTTTTAATGGCTTGTGTATTTTACGGCATGCCAATACTAGCTGAAAATAATAAACCAAGATTACTGTATCATTTTAAAAGAAGAGGTTATAGAGGTTATTCAATTAATAGACCTGATAAAAAATATAACAAGCTATCCGTTACAGAAAGAGAATTAGGCGGAATACCAAATTCAAGTGAAGACATAAAGCAAGCGCATGCCGCTGCTATAGAAACCTATATAAATGATTTTGTAGGCTTAAAAGAAACAGGCTATGGAGATGTGTATTTTCAAAGAACACTTGAAGACTGGGCAAAATTTGATATTAATAATAGAACAAAACACGATGCATCTATTAGCTCGGGACTAGCTTTAATGGCTTGTAATAAACATCGGTATACACCGGGACCTAAAATAGAAAAGCTTCAATCTATAAATTTAGGTATTAAAAAATACGATAATAAAGGTGCAACATCAAAAATAATAAGTTAAATGGGTATATATACTAACACCAATAGTGCTTTTCCAAGTCAAGTAGTAAGTGATGCAGAAAAAGCAAGTCTAGAGTACGGGACACAAGTTGGACAGGCTATTGAATATGAATGGTTTGGGCAAGGTCGTACTAACGGTAATAGATATTTAACTAGTTGGAATCAATTTCACCAATTAAGATTATATGCTCGAGGTGAGCAATCCATACAAAAATACAAAGATGAATTATCTATTAATGGTGATTTATCTTATTTAAACTTAGACTGGAAACCGGTTCCTATATTATCTAAGTTTGTAGACATTGTAGTTAACGGTATATCAGGTAAGACTTACGATATTAAAGCATATGCTCAAGATCCTCAATCAATAAAGAAAAGAACAGACTATGCTTCTATGCTTTATGAGGATATGGTTGCTAAAGAGTATTTAGATAGTTTACAAGAAACGTTAGGTATTAATTTATATCAAACACCTAATGTAGATACTGTACCTGAATCTAAGGAAGAATTAGAATTGCATATGCAATTAAGTTACAAGCAATCAATTGAAATAGCTGAAGAAGAGGCTATAGCATCCGTGCTTGCTCAAAACAAATACGATCTTACAAGAAAAAGATTGAATATGGATTTAACTGTATTAGGAATTGCTGTTGCTAAAACAGGATTTAATACAGCCGAGGGTATTACAGTAGATTATGTAGACCCTGCTTACGTGGTTTATTCTTATACTGAAGATCCTAATTTTGATGATGTATACTATGTAGGTGAAGTAAAGTCCATAACAATACCGGAACTTAAAAAAGAATTTCCAAACATTGGAGAAAAAGAACTTGAAAGAATTCAATCTATGCCCGGCAACAGTCAGTACATAACTGGTTGGGGTAATTATGATGAAAATACTGTTCAAGTTTTATACTTTGATTACAAGACATATCACAATCAAGTATTTAAAATAAAAGAAACTCCACAGGGTTTAATGAAAGCTTTAGAAAAGCCTGATTCATTTAATCCGCCAGAAAATGATAACTTCGAAAGAGTGTCAAGATCTATTGAAGTTTTATATACAGGAGCTAAAGTTTTAGGCTCAAATGAAATGGTTAAGTGGGAGCTAGCAGAAAATATGTCTAGACCTACCGCCGATACAACTAAAGTAGAAATGAATTATGCTTTATGTGCACCTAGAATGTACAAAGGCCGTATAGAATCTCTTGTAAGTAAATGTATTGGATTTGCTGATATGATTCAATTAACGCATTTAAAATTACAACAGGTTTTATCTAGAATGGTACCAGACGGTGTTTACTTAGATATGGACGGACTTGCAGAGGTTGATTTAGGTAATGGAACAAATTACAATCCTGCGGAAGCATTGAATATGTATTTTCAAACAGGTTCTATTGTAGGTAGATCACTTACACAAGACGGTGATATGAATGCCGGTAAAGTTCCTATTCAAGAACTTAACAGTTCTTCAGGTCAAGGTAAAATTAATGCGCTTATACAAACGTATCAATACTATTTACAAATGATACGCGATGTAACCGGGCTTAATGAAGCAAGAGACGGTTCATCTATGGAGAAGAACTCACTTGTAGGGCTGCAAAAGATGGCCGCTAACGCGTCCAATGTAGCAACTAGGCATATTAATCAATCTGGTCTTTATATCACATTAAAGCTTGCCGAAAACATTGCATTAAAAGTAGCCGACGCTTTGGAATTTCCGCTAACTAGAAGTGCTTTGCAAAATTCAATATCTACATTTAACATAAAAACTTTACAGGAAATTGTAAACTTAAATTTGCATGATTTTGGAATATTTTTAGAATTAGAACCAGATGATGAAGAGCAAGCACAATTAGAAAATAATATTCAAGTTTCTTTACAACAAGGAAGTCTTAATTTAGAAGATGCTATAGATTTAAGACAAATAAAAAATCTTAAGTTAGCAAATCAAATGCTTAAGATAAAACGTAAAGCAAAAGCTAAACAAGACCAAGCTAATCAACAGGCTAATATTGCGGCGCAAGGACAGTCGCAAGCAGACACGGCAGAAAAAACGGCTATGGCTGAAGTTCAAAAACAACAAGCTCTTACAGAGTCTAATGTTCAATTTGAGCAATCTAAAAATCAAATGGAAATACAGCGCATGGAAATAGCGGCTAGATTAGATGCTCAAAAAATGCAAACTAGATTTCAATACGACATGCAGCTTAAACAAATGGATGTTCAAATGGTGCAGCAAAAAGAAGGTGCAATTGAAGATCGTAAAGATAAACGTAGCAAAATGCAAGCTACACAACAAAGTGAGCTTATAAGTCAAAGGCAAAACGATAGTTTACCTATAGACTTTGAAAATCAACCCGACACGGGTATGCAAGCTTTTATGTAAAAAGTAAACAATTATTTAATTATATTTTATTATGTCAGAAGAAACAAAAACAAATGAACCTGTTAAACAGGAAGGCGAGTTTAAACTTAAAAAGAAAACTCCTAAAAAATTAACAACACCTAGTGACGAGCCGGTAAGAGTCAGCATCAAAGAGCCTTTGATTGAGCTACCTCCAGAAGTTACAAAAGTAGTAATACCAAAAGAAGATGCCATTCAAATCGGAGAAACAAAGGAAGTATCTGTGGAAGAATCATCCGGAGATAGCGCAGAGGTGGGAGAATCTATACAAGAGTCCGACAAGGATGCTGAAGGGTTTTCTCCAATCAAAGAAGTAGCAGAAACTGAAAAGGTTGAAGCTCAAGTAGAAAAAGCTATACAAGATAAAAAAATTCTTGGTAAAACTTTACCTGAAAATATTGAAAAGCTAGTTTCATTTATGGAAGAAACGGGTGGGACAATAGAGGATTATACAAGACTTAATGCTGACTATTCCCAAGTAGATGATGTTACATTATTAAAAGAATACTATAAAAAAGAAAAGCCTTATTTAGAAGGTGAAGACATTGATATGTTACTAGAAGACTTTATCATTGATGAAGATATCGACGAAGATAGAGATGCACGCAAGAAAAGAATTGCGTTTAAAGAAGAAGTTGCGAAAGCCAAAAGCTATTTAGAGGAAACAAAGAGTAAGTATTACGACGAGATCAAGTTGAGACCGGGCGTTACTCAAGACCAACAAAAAGCTACGGACTTTTTTAACCGATATAATAAGCAGCAAGAAACAGCTGAGCAACAACACGCACAATTCAAGGAAAGTACTAAAGAGCTTTTCAACGACAATTTCGAAGGTTTCGATATTAAAGTCGGTGAAAAAAGCTATAAGTACAATATTCAGAATCGTGATAAAGTTGCAGAGAGCCAATCAAATATTAACAACCTTGTCGGGAAGTTCCTAGACTCAGATGGTAATGTTAAAGACACGAAAGGTTATCACAAAGCTATGTATGCCGCTGACAACGTGGATAAGATTGCCGCTCATTTTTATGAGCAAGGAAAAGCAGATGCTGTAAAAGAAGTTGTAAACAGTTCTAAAAACTTAAGTAGCACTAAAGCTAGATCTACTCAAGGAGATGTGTTTATAAACGGACTTAAGGTAAAAGCTATTTCAGGCGCTGATTCCAAAAGCTTACGAATTAAAACAAAAAAATTTAACTAAAAAAAACTAAACAATTATGGCTTTACAACCACAATTTGGAAGTTTAATCCCTTCCTCTAGGCAAGAGCTATTAAATAGCAACTACCTACAATTTAACGGCGGTAACGCAGCAAATGGTGATTCAACTACTTTTGCTCAACAATACCTGCCAGAAATTTATGAAGCTGAAGTAGAGCGTTACGGAAATCGTACGTTATCTGGCTTTTTAAGAATGGTTGGCGCTGAAATGCCAATGACAAGTGATCAAGTAATTTGGTCAGAACAAAATAGATTACACATATCTTATGATAACTGTGCTATCGGTGGCGCAGGTAACAACACTATTACTGTTGCTCCTATTGCTGGATTTCCAGGTGTACAAAACACAATCTCAAGAGATGACACTGTAGTTATATTAGATACAGTTACAGGTTTAGAAGCAAAAGCAATTGTAACTGCTAGTATAGTTGGCGCGGCTGGTGTAAATGGAACAATTACTGTTGCTTTATTTAACGGTAACAATATGAATACTGCTGGACAAGCATTTACAACAGGTAGTGTAAAAGTATTTGTATATGGATCTTCTTATGCTAAAGGAGTTGCAATAGCTCAAGGCGGAGCCGCTGGAGCTCAACCTGCTGGATCAAGAGTTTCTGTTGAACCTCAGTTTACACAATATTCTAATTCACCAATTATCCTAAGAAGCCAGTACGTAGTATCTGGATCTGACATGGCTCAAATTGGATGGGTTGAAGTTGCGACTGAAGACGGAACATCTGGATACCTATGGTATTTAAAAGCTGAATCTGAAACAAGATTACGTTTTGAAGATTACTTAGAAATGAGTATGATTGAAAGTGAATACAGCCAATTAGCTGCAGGAGCAAACGGAACTATACCTGGATCTGAAGGTTTATTTGCCGCTATACAATCTCGTGGAAATGTAGAAGTAGGATTTACTGCTGCTGCTGGACTTGACGAATTTGATGCTATCCTTAAGAATTTAGATACTCAAGGAGCGATTGAAGAAAACATGTTATTCTTACAGAGACAAACATCTCTTGATTTTGACGATATGTTAGCTTCTATTTCTGGTGGATTCGCTGGAGGTACTGCTTTTGGATTATTTGAAAACTCAGAAGAAATGGCTTTAAATCTTGGATTCTCAGGATTTAGAAGAGGTTCTTACGACTTTTACAAAACTGATTGGAAATACTTAAATGATGCTTCTACTCGTGGAGGGATACAAGGTATTAATTCAATTGAAGGTGTATTAGTACCAGCTGGAACTTCTACAGTTTACGATCAAGTATTAGGAACTAATATCCGTAGACCATTCTTACACGTACGTTATAGAGCTTCACAAGCTGACGACAGAAGAATGAAGTCTTGGTTAACTGGTTCTGCTGGTGGTGCATTTACTTCAACTCTTGATGCTATGGAAGTCAATTTCCTATCTGAAAGATGTTTAGTAACTCAAGCTGCTAACAACTTTGTATTATTCAAAGGAATCTAATTGATTCAACATTAATGTAATTCTTACCCTCGTTGAATTGACGGGGGTAATTATTACTTTTATAAACTATTTAATTATATTATATTATGGCTAAACAGGCTAAAGCAGAAACTATTGAGGTTGCACCTCAAGAAGAAGAAGTGGTAACAAAAGTTGCTACTCCAGTAAAACCTACAAAACCAGAGTGGGAAATTAAAGATAGAGTGTATTACTTAAAGGGCAATAAGAACCCTTTAACAATGACAATACCAGGAAAGCATACGCGAAAGCACGCTTTACTTTACTTTGATAATAAAACTGGAAAACAAAGAGAAATAAGATATGCTACTAATCAAGATTCACCTCTTGTAGACGAACAAAAAGGTGAAGTAACAATGGGGCATATAAGGTTTTTAAAAGGCAGTTTAACTGTTAAGAAAGAACAACAAAATTTACAAAAACTATTGTCTTTATATCACCCTTTAAAAGGTAAATTATACAACGAGTTTAGTGCAAAAGAAGAAGCGGTTGATCAGTTAGAAATATTAGATCTTCAAATTGACGCCTTAAATGCAGCTCGAGCAATGGACGTAGATTTTGGAGAAGCTATTTTAAGAGTAGAAATAGGATCTAAAGTAAACGAGATGAGCTCTAAAGAATTAAAAAGAGATTTATTATTATTTGCTAGAACAAATCCTGAATTATTTATTGAACTAGCGCAAGATGAAAACGTGCAATTAAGAAACGTTGCGGTTAGAGCGGAGGAAATGGGTATTATAAATTTATCACAAGATCAAAGAACCTTTACATGGGGATCAAATGGTAGAAAACTAATGAACGTTCCTTTTGACGAAAATCCTTATTCAGCATTTGCGGCTTTCTTAAAAACAGATGAAGGAGTAGAAATCTATAAGTCTATAGATAAAAAACTATAAAAACAAGTGATACTATTATAAGGCGGTTACGGCCGCCTTTTTAGTATATTAAAAATAAAATAAATGGCAATAAGTGTAAACACAGTATATCAAACAGTTCTATACATATTAAACAAAGAACAGAGAGGTTATGCGCCTCCAGATGAATTTAATAGTATAGGCGCCCAAGTTCAACTTGAGATATTCAACTCTTATTTTCCAGACGGAAATCAAGTAAACCGTCAAAATCAAAGAAACACACAGAACGACACTGAGTATTTTAACATTTTTGATAATCTATCATATAGATTAACTCCATTTGTACAAGAAATAACTCTACTGTTAAACAATACTTTAACAGGTGCAACACCTATATACGGTGATGGTATTAGTTTTTCTTATCCATTAGTAGATCCTACAAGTGGAAGTTTAAATCCTGAAATATATTTATTTGGAGAGGTTACGTGCATATACACCGGTAGTCCAAGATATGAATCTGTTGCTCAAAAAACTAGTAAAAAAGAATACACTAGAATAGAAAAATCTAATTTAACAAAACCAACAAAAAGTTATCCTATATATTATAACTATGGATCATATAATCCTTCTGGAAATATACCTTCTGGTTATTCTATTATACCTTCTCCACTACCTGACTCTGTAACCGCTAGTGTTATAATGCGTCCAAATCCTCCAATATGGAATTTCACAGGAGGTTCTTATGGGCAATACATATATAGTTCAAGTAATTCTAATGACTTTAGTTTAGACATTTCTGAACAAACTAATTTAGTTACAAATATATTAAAATATTTTGGTATTGTACTTAATGATCCTACAATTATACAAGTGGCCGAGCAAGAAGCTCAGCAAGTTTCAATAAACAAAAAATCCTAATTAAATGAGTTTAATAACTGAAACAAATCAACAATATTACGAAGGCGCCCAGGGTTTTGTAGGCGACAACGTTAAAGAATCTTTCTTAACTACTTTTAATACTGATTTAATATTTGGCAGTTTTGATCCTGCTGCTGTTAACTATGCTTTAAATAATTTTAAATTATATACTAGCCCCTCCGGGCTTCCTGGTACATACACTGAGTATATAACAACATTTACTGTATTAAATAATACTATAAATTTCCCCGCAGCCCCTGCTACTGGTTTATATATAGTTGTTCAATTAAAAATATTAAGCGGTGGTAACTATGGCGACTCTACTGCCGGCACCGGATTTGACGCTATTGGAGAAGTTGTTGAAGATAATTATGGCGGATACGAATATATAGTTTTAAATGACGCTATAGACAACTTTATGGTTGGTTATGTTGGCGATGGGAAATTATTACAAAAAGCTAAAAAATCTGACGTATTGTTTTTTGCTAAAAGGTCTTTACAGGAATTTAGCTATGACACATTAAAAAGTGTTCATTCGCAAGAATTAAATATTCCTCCAAGCTTAAGCGTTATACTTCCTCAAGACTATGTTAATTACGTTAGAGTTTCTTGGATAGATCAGCTGGGTGTAAAAAGAATTATATATCCTGCAAATAATCTTACAATAAGCCCTTACGAAAATCCTATTCAAGATCAAGCAGGTGTGCCAACGCAAGATAATTTTGGTGGAAACATTGAAGGCACTTCGATTACAGAGGCTCGATGGAAAGCTGCTAACGATAATTTATTAAACGGACGTCTTATAAATAACATAGATGCTCTTGCGGAGTTTCAAAACGCACTTGGATTTAATGGTGACTTTAATACAGGCAGACAATATGGATTAGACCCGCAATTGTCGCAAGTAAATGGATGGTTTAATATGAATGAAAGAGAAGGAAAAATGTCTTTTTCAAGTAATTTAGCCGGTAAGCTTATTGTATTAGAATACATTTCTGATGGCTTAGGATATGATGCGGATACTAAAGTACCTAAACTAGCTGAAGATGCTTTATACGCGTCTATATTGTATTCTATAGTATCTACGCGATCTGGTCAACAAGAATATCTTGTACAAAGATTACAAAAAGATAGAAGAGCTAAATTAAGAAACGCAAAAATAAGGTTATCAAATATAAAGCTTGATGAAATTGTTCAAGTAATGAGAGGTAAATCTAAATGGATAAAACACTAAAATTTAATGGCTAAGTCTATAAATACTTTTTTGAAGTCCAAAATGAATCAAGATTTGGATGCTCGTATAATGCCGAAAGGAGAATACAGAACTGCAAAAAACATTCAAGTAAGTGCTTCAGAAACAGCAAACGCTGGATCGCTTGAAAACATACTAGGAAATTCCAGCGTTTTAAATACTCAAACATTAACAGGTGTGTCAGGATTGTACTGCATAGGCCATAGGGTTCACAACGAATCAAGCAATGTTTATTTATTTTTTACAAACTGGGATGGTTTGATTGCTGGGCAAAACCCAGTGCCTTATTATCCATTAGCTAATAACTTTATAATACAATATAACTCTCAAACTGAAACATCTAGAGTTTTAGTTCAAGGAGCTTTTTTAAACTTTTCAAAACAAAACCCTATATATGGGATTAATGTTTTGGAAAATTTACTTTTTTGGACAGATAATAGAAATCAACCTAGAGTAATAAATATTAAACAAGCAGAAGAAGATTTACTTTATTACACTACAGAAGACCAAATAACTGTAGCCAAGTATAACCCATACAACTGTATAGATCTTTTTCAAGAAAGTTATTTATCCTCTACAACAAACGCTTACGAGTCTACTCTTAAAGA
>Ga0209634_1003117_pt1 | contig 11302 bp, 12 predicted proteins | sample LinPmetageLP40_FD_184043 | JGI IMG/M metagenome (GOLD analysis project Ga0209634, IMG submission 184043) | Marine viral communities from the Pacific Ocean - LP-40 (SPAdes) (version 2) | ecosystem: Environmental > Aquatic > Marine > Oceanic | place: Pacific Ocean | collected 2010-08-26 | reverse complement strand
GCGAGCCGGTTCGGTGTGCATCCGACGATGAACCAGCTCGGTTTTATAGAGACCATTTATCGTTTCAGCGAAGGGCGTCTATCGGGCGTCGTCAGATCGACCCGAGATAATACCCGATTGCCTCAGCCAATTCAGTTTCCTCGTAGCCGAAATGAGAGCGTACGACCTCCTCCAACTTTCTGAACGTGGCAGCGGCCTGACCGAAATTTCCCTCACTCGGGTCTTCCGCCAGAGCGTCCGCTGCATGGCCGAGGCGGATGATTAACTCATGGACCACCTCGTGCTCTGCCTTCAATTTGGCCACGACCTCACGGAATTTTCCTCCAGCCGCCGCCTCGATCCGAGGGAACATGTCGGTACCTTCAATGTCGTGGTGCATTTTTAGCACCTGGCATTCGCGCCCGCAAAGTGATCCGAACGCTCTGAAATTCTCTGCCATATCTAGCGAAAGTACGATCCGCTTGAGGTGTTCAGGCGGCGTGTCCAGCGCTTCAATCCGGGCCAAGACTGCACCTATTTGGGCTATCTCCATCAGATAATGACGGTGGATTGCCGCCAGTTGACGCCCTTGACGACGGTGTATGTCCGTTGCCTCCGACACTGGCGGCGCTTTCGGCCGGGCAGCCTCGTCGAGGCTAAGTTCATCCAGTGATTGGGTCAAAAAGTCAGTCATGATCAATAACAAAACCCTTCGTCACGCTAAGTCAAGGACGGCTCCGCGCTCTGTGATCCCTTTGGATGCAACGAAGCGCCTTCGGTCAACTCGGGTTGTCGCTCTAGGAGGGCGCGGCGGATCGGAGGACCAGCCATGCCAACAACAAACCCCTGCTATTCGCGCACGTTGCCCTGCTTGCGACCCGGGGCACCTCGTGGGAAAAAAGCCGCTAAAGCCCTAACGTATCTGGGCAACCCGTGTCAGAGTGGAAATGGCCAAGAACCATTGCGATCTTGTGCGCTGAAAGTCTTTTTTCACAGCGTCGGGCCAGATCAAGGTTCGAGCATCGGTCCTGCGAAGTAAGACACAGGATCCCATAACTACTTTTATATAAAGAAAAATATCAGGTTTATGAACCGATGGTAGCTTTAGCGACGAAAGAGTTCGCCTTATCTGGTTGGTTTGGTTATGCGGCGCGTTGTCCGTGCCGCAAACAATAGATTACAGCTTACGGCAGGGTCCGAATTTCTGGGAGAAGCTCAGTGGCCCGACACTTTTTGGCAAGGTGTCGGGTTCGTATCTAACTACTCAAAAAGTACGTCTTCAAGTCAACACTCGGCTCTTCTCTTTTTGACTCCCGGCAGGAGTAGTTTGCAAATAGCTTCTTCGCATTCTCCCTTTTCCAGCCGCTCAATTGCCAGTGCAATACGGCGAACATGCGTTACGCAGCCAGCACCTTGAAGCTCCGCACAGTGAGCTGCAGTTCGTGCCGCAGTCATTTCTGAATACGGGTAGGCCATAGACGGGGCACGACACATTTCGACGGCGTTAGTGCGCTGCGCAGCGTATAACCTACCGGCGTTATCCCAGGTGCCAGGAGGGTTAGCCCTACGTGCTTTACGAAAGTGGAGTTCTATCGCGGAGTTAATCTCGGGGGTGGGAAACGCCAACCCGTATGCTATTGGATTAATGCGATCCTTTACAGTTTCGTTCATGAAAATCTCCTGTATAAAACGAATTTTAGAGTGCGAATTAATTTTCGCTCTGCTCAATTAGTTATAATAAAAAAGGGTTTCGGAGAGATTTACGTTTTGCGGATTGGCATATCATCACATTTCTGAATATTTTTTTGGTCAATATACAGCACCTCCCAATCTTCAAATGGATAGGACGCGCAGGAGGTATTGTGAGATATGTTTCAGGTTCAAAATTTATCTAATCGTCGAATATACATTCTTCGTTTGGATGGCGGGTGCTGATGCTGGGGCATGAGGGACACAATTCCCAGGTGTTAAGGCAGTGAGGAAGGAGTTTAGCGTGCCCCGTATTGAGGCAATTTAATTGCAACCTGCCATTACCTTAACCTTCCCTGTGCAGCTCAGCTCGAAGGGAGGGGGGGCTGACGTTTTAAAAGCGGGTCTGCTGGACTATTATATTACTCAAGAGGCTGGCTGCATGTGCCCATGCTGCCAGCCTTCAATTTTGAATCACTGTTGAAAGTATATAAGCTTAGTCCATGATCTTACGCGTGAAGTTTACCAACCGCTCAGCCTGGAAAGCCACGGACTTCTTTCCGGTATCGCTCAGCTCGCCAGGGGTGCAGGAATACCCATATGGGTTTCCGCCATCTTTGAACTTTATCGGATCGGCATAGCCTGGTGGTACGATGATCGCCCCCCAATGCATCGCCGTCGTATAGACCGACTGGATCGTCATTTCCTGCCCGCCTTGGGGATTCTGAGCGGATGTGGTAGCGGTAATGGCCTTGTTCGCTAAGGCACCACTCTGCCACAGCGGGCCGAGCGTATCAACGAATGCGCGGAACTGGCTGGATGGAACGCCGAACCGAGTTGGTACAGAGACGAAATATCCGTCTGCCCATTTCATGTCATCCGGCGTCGCTTCCGGTATGTCTTCCATCTTCTCCAGCTGCTCGCGCCAGGCGTCTTGACCGTTCACCACGTCCTCAGGCGCGGTTTCCTTGCAGCGGCGTAATCTGATTTCGGCACCTGCCGCTTCGGCAGCACGGGCTGCTTCAATAGCTACACCGTGATTGGTGCCGTAGGTTGAATAGAATAGAACTGTGATCTTAGGCGTCATGAAATTTCCTTTCGCAGTTATCTCATTGCAAACTATAGCCCGCGCATAATGGTTCCGAGTGCGGCAGGGTTTCACAGGTCAATGCCAGCGCACATGTTGCGACATTGGAAGGTGGACACAGCAGATGGTTCTGTTGCATTAATTGCTGGTAGAGCTGAAGCTGCGGTTGGATCATACAGCGAGGTTTTCGATGTCACGGCGTAATCCTTTCAAACATCATCGTTTCCCTAACGAGATCATCCTTATGGCAGTGCGTTGGTATTGCCGGTATCCGCTGTCGTACCGCGATGTCCGCGATCTCCTGGCCGAACGTGGGATTTATGTTGATGCAGCGACGGTTTATCGTTGGGTTCAGAAATTTGGTCCCGAAATCCGAAAGCGGGCTTACGGGCGACATCGCAGCTGGCGTGGCCTGCAATGGCATGTTGACGAGACATATGTCCGGGTGAATGGCCGTTGGTGTTATTTGTGGCGTGCCGTTGATCAGCGTGGCCAACTTATTGACTTCCGCCTGACAGCGCGCAGAAATGCCAACGCGGCAAGGGCCTTCATGCGGCAGGCCAGCGATACAGTTCGCTGCTATCATCCGCTCACCATCATTACCGACAAGGCGCATAGCTATGCTAAGGTTATTGCTGAAATGAACCGCGGTTGCGGGCCTGAAGACGCTATCCGGCACGTCGATCGCAAGCATTTGAACAACCGAATTGAGGGTGATCACGGTGCGTTGAAACAACTTCTCAGGCCCAAACGGGGTTTTCGAAGTCTAAGCGCGGCCAAAAACACATTGAAAGGAATTGAAACACTCAGAGCTATCAAGAAGGGACATTTTGCAAACAACGAAACCGGCGTTCACAACGAAATTGAATTCGTTGCTAACTTGTTCGATGAAGCCGCATGATCTCAAATCCAACGCCGAGCATCTGAAGCTCTCAAATAATGCAACAGAACCGCCTGGATAGCCTAAAGCACGCAGCGCCCATGGCTTGCATAATGCTCTAACGCTACCTGCTTCTGTGCTGCCGAGAATTTAGGCGGGCGCGGTGCCGACCTTATCGGCAAGTCCTGCATAAGCTCGTATGCTCGAAACCACCCTATCAGGGCGTTCTTCGTTGGATACCCCAACTCACGGATCGTGGCCCCCAAGCGCTTTCCGAGCTTGATATAAAGTTTAACAGCGCGCATTCGCTCTTCGTAGCTGTACATGAACTATCTCCAGGATAGTCCAACTTTTCGTCCGCACCCCCTAGCGAAACTACGCTAATTTGCACTCAACACTCCCACGACGATCATTAGCGAGACTAATGTGTTCTGGCAGTCAGAACACTTGCCAGAATTTGAACAATCAAGTCGGTTAATCAGCAGGTAGCTGCGAATAGTACAGCGCCAATGCGGTAATATCTTCGTCCGTTAGGTTGCGCGCCGCTTTCTCCATCAACTCTTTCCGAGGGCCGCCGCCACGTGTGCCGTCGCGCCATAGCTGCAACTGTCGTGCTATATATGGGTTCGGCTGACCATTTATACGGGGAAAGCCGGGTTTCATCTGTTCTAGCCCCGGCCCATGACAGGACGCACAGGACGGCGCATCGGTTGTGCCGATCGAAGCGATCCCAGCGCCGCGTTCCATCAGCTCAAGCTGGTCGGCAGTCAGCGTATCTGCTGGGCGGGGTGCTTCGGGCCTGGCCGAGGCATAGTGGCGGATCACGCGGGTCAATTCATCGAGGGGTAGCTGTGTGGCGGCGTGAGACATAAAACCGCTATCACGCGCACCCGTGCGATAGGCGGCGAGCGCGCCCTGCATATAACCTTCGTCAAGGATATCGAGACGGGGGATATGGTCGTTGCCATTGCTGTCGCCATTTGCACCGTGACAGGACGCGCAATAGGTCAGCGCGGTATCTTGGGATGAAGTGTTCGAGGCGAGCTGCGCGTCAAAACCCGCGCCCTCCATCTCGCGAACTTGGGTAAGGAAAGCCACCACCGCCCAGATTTCATCGTCGCGGTTTTCGGCAGGCCAAAAGGGCATGCCGCTCATCTTGACGCCATCCTTGACGATGGTGAACAGGTGTTGCGGCTGCCAGTCGGCGACGGCGTCGGTGATATGGGGCGGTTCGGGCGACATGGCGTCGGCGGTAGCGGAATGGATGCGATCGGGGGCGGCGTGACAAAAGCTGCAAGCGCTGTCGAAATGACCGGCCCCCAAGCCGACGAGATCGGGGTCGGACAGGTCCGGCACCATGTCGGCAGCGGGGGCGCGCAGTTTCACCGACTGGCGGTAGGCGGTGTGCAGCACCCAAGACACGCCAGGAAGGTGGCCCGCGCGGGCAGAGACATTGAACAGTCCTAGCCCCACGATAGTTACCGCGCCGATTGCCCCCAGAAGGGCCAGAACGATCAGGGTTTTAATCACTGTTCTCATTGCGTTTGCTCCGTTGCGTTTAGATCGCGGGGTCGGTGGTGCGCAGGTCGCGGCCCACCAGCCATAGGCCGGCGATCAAGTAGACAGGCGTGCCGATGCCTAACATCAGCAGCCCGCCCAGTTGTTGCCCGCCCAAATCGGCGGCGCGGCCACAAATTTCGGCAAAGACATCGCGGGGGGCGAGGATCAGTAGCGCGCCCAGCAAGGTCATATGCATGGAGGTCAGCAGTAGCGATCCAGCTCCCGCCAGTCCGCGATCCACGCGCAGAGCGCTGACCCAAACCAACAACCCTACCAGCAGAAAGCTGCCCTGTTCCAACGCAAAGCCCGCGGGCAGCAGATAAGCCATTCCATGCAGTTGTGGTAGGTGCCACGCCCAGACCACCATGAATTCAAGTACCGTTGCAATCAGAGGTGATATCCTTAGCCAGCGCAGCCGGTCCGCCAGCCCGAATGCCAGCAGCGGGGCGATCACGGCCACCAGCCCCATGTGGCGCAGCATATGAACGGGGAACGCAGCGCCGGTCAGTCGTTCCAGCGGCAGCAGCCAGAGGATACAAAGGAGGGCGAACCCGAGATATGTGGCACTGCGTGTCACGAGCAGCTGGCGATCAGCAGAATGGGGAGTGAGACATAGATCACTCCGATGGCTGATATCAACGAAAGCAGGAAGGCCGCGTGGCCCATGAACTGGTGGCGATCTTCTTTGTTTCCGGCGTCGTTTTCCCATTCGCGGTCGCGCACGACATCCCATTGCCGCCATGCGCTCCAACCCAGCCAGATGATCGCTGCCATAACGCCCACGGTCAGCAGCCCAATGCCAAGTCGCAGGGTGGTGATATAGTCCACGCCAAGAATATGATCCGCGCAGAACACCGTCGTCGCACCGTAGGAGATCGCGAAATGCAGCGCCCAAAGCGTGGGGCTGAGCGCGAGCCGCCAGAGGCTGTCTTGTTCCTCGAGGAATTCCTCTTGCTCTTCTTCGGTGGAGATCTGGTTCATGCCAGCAACCTTGGGGCCACGCCCAGAATAAATCCGGTGACCAGTGCGGTCAGCACCATGAAGTGCCAGAACAGCGTCACATTGCACAGGTCAGCATCGTATTGCGGGGTCACCTTGCGAAAGATCGACCCTGCCAGCGCGTAAAGCTGCATGATAACCCCCAGCACCGAATGGGCAACCAACCAGACCATCAGCGCCCACATGGTCGCGGGGTAGACATGGGTTGTAGGCTCAAGCTCGACGACCGACAGGATGATCAGCCCCGCCCCGCCGACGGTGCAGCTTGCCGCCAGTGCCAATGCGATGCGTGCCAGCGTGATATGGCTGCGTTTATTGACCTCGCGCGCAAGCACGGTCGCGGCCCATGAGACGACAAACAGCGTGACCCCAAGCGCCACGGCGGTGCCCGTCGCGTGGTCCATTCCCATGGTGATAAAGTCGGGCCGCGCGGTCCAGTAGAAGAAGAACCCGAAGACGAGGCTGGCGAAGGCGGTGCTGTCGCCCAGCATCGTGATCCAGACCGCCCACCACCCGACAGAGGTCGGCCCTGAGGCGTAGGTCGGCAGGCTCAGGCCGAGGCCCACGTCTTTACGTTCCTGATCCGGCACTTGCGCTGTGCTGGTCCAGAGCCAGTAGAGCACGCAAACGATAGCAAAGGCACCGCAGACAATCGCGGGTTCATAGATGTGGAAGGTGGGGAAGATGAACGCCCCGCCGGTGAAAAAGGCGGCGAGCATGGTGATCCACGCGGGGCCGGTGACGCGCTGGACCATCAGCGGTTTCGCGTCGATGACCGATGTGATCAGCGTCTCGCGTTTGCCCTCGGGAGCGTCGGGCAGATAGTAGCGGCCCGCGTCCATAAGCTCGACCAGTTTGGGCTGGTCCCACAGGGGGTAGCGCGAGGTGATATAGGGCACGGAGCGGTTTCCCCATGCCTCTTCGGGCACGTCATGGGCCCACTCCAGCGTACCGCCGTCCCAGGGGTTCCGCTTGATCTGACCTTGATACCCTTTGGGCCGCAGCAGATCGTAGACGAAGACGGCAAAGCCTGCGGCAGTGATATAGGCCCCGACGGTGGACATCATATTCAGCCAGTCCCAGCCCGCGCTGCCCGGGTAGGTGAAGATCCGGCGCGGCATCCCCTTCAGCCCCGTCAGGTGCATCGGCAGGAAGGTGACATTGAAGCCCACAAAGATCAGCCAGAAGGCCCAACGGCCGAGGGTTTCGGACAGAAGCTTTTTGCGGAAGAAGGGGAAGAAATAATAGCCCCCCGCCATGACCGGAAAGACCATGCCGCCGAACAGGGTGTAATGCAGGTGAGCCACGACGAAATAGCTGTCATGCGCCTGCCAGTTGAACGGCACGATGGCCAGCATCACCCCTGTCAGGCCGCCCGCTACAAAAATCGCCAGAGCCCCCGCGATCCAGAGCATCGGCAGGGTCATCTTGACCCGACCCACCATCAGCGTCGCGACAAAGGCGAAAAGCTGGATGCCGGTGGGGATCACCACGGCCTCGGACGCGGCAGAGAAGAAACCCAGACTGATCTGGGGCAGGCCCGTGGTGAACATGTGATGCACCCACAGCCCGAAGGACAGGAACCCGGTGCCAACCGCGCTGAGCACGATCCACGAATAGCCCACGATGGGCGTGCGTGCGACGGTGGGCACGATCATCGCGGCGATCGCGATGGAGGGCAGGAAGATGATGTAGACCTCGGGATGGCCGAAAATCCAGAACAGATGCTGCCAGAGCATCGGGTCGCCGCCCCGGACGGGATCAAAGAACGGCCAGTCGAAGGAGCGTTCGAGTTCGAACAGGAAATCCCCCGCGATCAGCGGCGGGAAAGCGAAAAGGATCATCCCGCCGACGACCATTACATACCACGCATACAGCGGCATGATGTTGACGCGCATCCCCGGCGGGCGGCATTTGAGCGCGCCGACGATCAGCTCGACCGCCGCGGCGATGGATGCGACCTCGATAAACGAGAGGCCCAAAAGCCAGATATCGGGGCCGATGCCTTCTTCTTTGGTGGCGAGCGGGGGGTACATGAACCAGCCTGCCTTAGGCGCGGAATCGAACAGGATGGACCCGAAGACAAAGATGCCGCCGATCAGAAAGCACCAGTAGCCATAGGCGCTGAGCCGCGGGAACGGCATGTCGCGCGCGCCCAGCATACCGGGCAGCAGCAGGATCGAGATCGCCTCGAACATGGGTACGGCAAAGAGGAACATCATCGCCGAGCCGTGCATGGTGAAGAACTGGTTATAGCGGTCGGCGTCGAGGAAATCATTCTCGGGCACGGCAAGCTGGGTGCGCATGAGCACCGCAAGAATACCGGCACAGAGCATGAAAAAGAACGCCGTCATCGTGTACCAGATGCCGACCTCGGTGTTGTTCACCGCCGACCAGTAGCGCCAGCCTTGCGGCGTTTTCCACGCCGCGCGCAGGCGTTTTTTCTGCGCCTCTTGGACGTCCTGCGGGACGGGTTCGGCAAGCATATCCTCGGTCGGGGGGTAGGTGCCTTCGGGGTCCAGCACGTCGGGGTATCTGCGGGTCATTCCAGCCCCCCCAGATAGGCGGCGAGCGCCGCGAGGTCGTCGTCGGACAGGAAGTCATAGGTGGGCATGTTGACCTCGGGTTTGATCGTGTCGGTGTGGCCGATCCATGTGGCGATGGCCTGCGCGTTCAGGGGCAGGGTGCCTGCGGCAAGCGAGTGGCGATTTGCCAGATGGGTCAAGTCGGGGCCGGTCTTGCCGATGGCCTTGGTGCCACGAATGGTGTGGCAGGCGCCGCAGCCTTCCTCAAGGAACAGGGTCGCGCCCGCCTGGGCCAGCGCGCCTTGGGGCGGCTTGGCATCGCGGGCCTCTGCGGCGAGCCATTGGTCGAATTCATCGGGCGGCATTACCACCGTTTCAAAGGCCATCAGCGCATGGGAGGCGCCGCAGAATTCGGCGCATTGGCCACGGTAGATGCCGGGATCGGTGGGCGCGAGGGTCATGCGGGTTTCGCGCCCCGGGAACATATCGGTCTTGCCGCCAAGGGCCGGAACCCAGAAAGAGTGGATCACCCGATGCGCGTTCAGCACAAGCTCGGTCCGGGCACCGGCGGGCAGGCGGAGCTCATTGGCCGAGACGGCTGTTTTGATCTCCCCTTGCTGTTGGTATTCGACGCGCCACCACCATTGTTCGGCGGTGACGCGCACGACCAGCCCGTCCCCTTCGGCGCGGGTCGGTCCCATCAGCGGCAGGGAATACATCAGCAGCCCCCCCAGCACGACCACGGGAAAGAGGATGCCCCCGCCGACGATCAGCATTTCGGCGGTGCGGCGGCGCATGGCACCGGGGTTGATGCGCGTGACGTAGATGAACAGCACTGCAACGAGGGTCCACAGGATCACCGCGCCGACCAGCATCACCCAAAAGAGGTTCAGCACATCCGACGCGTCCTGACCGGCGGGGGCCAGCACGGATTGACGCCCCTCGCAGCCCGCCAAAAGCAGGGCGGCCGGGGCGATTGCATAGATGGGCCAAGGGTGTTGCAAGGGGGCTCCTGTTGCTAGGCTGTGTTTTCTGCGCTGCCGCCTTTCTTGCGGATCACGCGGTAGATGTAGGTCAGCACCAAGGCGCCGATGACAACGTTGGACACTGGGTTCATGTAGTCCGCAACCAGATCGTATTGCGACCCGAGCGCATAACCGAGCCAAGTCAGCAGCGTGTTCCAGATCACGGTCCCCGCTAGCGAGAACGCCAGAAACGGCAAGTGATGCATCGGCGTCAGCCCCGCAGGCACCGAGATCAACGTACGGATCGCGGGCACCATCCGGCCCATCAGCACCGCCAAATTACCATGGCGGTCGAACCAGTCCGACGCGCGGTCAAGGTCTTGGGGTGACATGGTCAGCCAGCGGCCATGCTTTTCCAGCAATTGCCGCACACGGTCGTGCCCGATTTTTCGGGCAATTATATAGTAAAGATATGTCCCCGCCAGCGACCCGATGCTGCCTGCGATCACCACTCCGACAAAGTTCATCTGGTGTTGATAGGCCAGAAAACCGGCGAGCGGCATAATCAGCTCGGACGGGATGGGAGGGAAGACGTTTTCGGCGAACATCAGGAATGCGACGCCCAGGTAGCCTGCGGCGTCCAGCAGGCTGGTGATCCAGTCAAACATGGGGCGTCCAGTTCTGCCGAGGTGCGCGGCTGGGAAAATAGGTCATTCGGGATCTTTCGTCGTCAATGGGTTTGCCACGCGTTCATAGTATTCACTGATGGCGCGCATATCTTCGGGAGTCATTTTGCGCGCGATGGCCGACATCATGCCGCCAAAGTCGTTGCCCCTTTTGCCGCGCCTCCATCGGTCCAGCTGCAGAACCATATAGTTGGCGTATTGACCGGCGAGGTAGGGCACCGATGGCGGGTTGCCGGTACCGTCGGGGCCGTGACAGTTGGTGCAAGCGGGCAGGCCCTTTTCTGGTGAGCCGGCACGCGCGATTGCGGCTCCTTTCTGAATTTCATTCACGGGCAGCTGGCCACGGGCGACACGCAGCGGTGCCGCGAGAGAGGCGTAGTAAGCGCTGACCGCGGCGCGGTCATCTTCGGACAGGGATTGCGCGACGGTAGTCATCAGGTCATCGGGCCGTGCGCCAGAAGTGTAGTCATCCAATTGCTTGTCGAGATACCACGCCGGCTGGCCAGTAAGCCGTGGAAAGCTGCCTGACCCATCTCCCAGGCCGCCAACACTGTGGCAGGTGATGCAAGATTGCACATCGCCAGCGCCATGGGTCGCAATCGCTTGCCCCCGCGCCAGCATTGCAGGGTCAGGTGGGTTATCGACCGTCATGTTGAACAGATCGCGCGCCGTGTCATAGGATTGGTCTACGGGGATCGCCTGCCCCGTGACATGCCCGGGAAGAAACGCTGCGAGCGCAAAGCAGATTAGGAGGCGGTGACGGGTGTTCATGGCGGCTCCTCTATTTTTCAGGCGTCCATCAGCGGGCGCGGATTGGCGATATAGTCGTTCTTCATATGCTCCAGCACCACGGACTGCGACGACACACGGGCAGTCCACATGGTCAGTTGAGCATATCGCGCACGCGTAGCGATGCGGGTGAAGGGCGATGC
>Ga0209634_1003116_pt1 | contig 11306 bp, 11 predicted proteins | sample LinPmetageLP40_FD_184043 | JGI IMG/M metagenome (GOLD analysis project Ga0209634, IMG submission 184043) | Marine viral communities from the Pacific Ocean - LP-40 (SPAdes) (version 2) | ecosystem: Environmental > Aquatic > Marine > Oceanic | place: Pacific Ocean | collected 2010-08-26 | reverse complement strand
TTCGGAATTTTTAAGCGGAATATCTAATTTACGGCAACACCCTGTACCCAATTTTGTACCTGTGACACATTTATTCGGCGCACCTGTATGATAATAACGATCGAGATGTATATCTGTCAAGTGTAAGAAACGCAATGATATTACATTAATTATTGATAATAATAACAATAATATGTTTAACATTTTTAATTATAATGTAAATTTATAGTTAAATAATAATCTATTAATAATAATAAATAATGAGTTTATTGAAAATTTTGTCTAGAGATAGAAACAACTATGATGCTACGTTTTCTAATGTAAAGGGTACTCCTGCTAATTGCAGAATACAATTAGCTCAATCGATAAAAGGTGTATATAGAGTACATACTATAATATGTCCTAATGCTGCGCCTCCACTCTCAACTATAACTAATCCCGCATTAGTAATTACTGTAAATGGTACACCAACCAACACCGGGACTATATCTGATAATACTAATATAATATTACCAATTATTGAAGATTGGGGTGGTTCAACGCTAAATGCTGGTGAAACAGCAACAACAACTACAACTAATACAAATAATTTACCAGTTAGAGATAGATATTATGATTTAGATAATATAATTGTAGATTTAAATACAAATTTAGCAAATAATGCTGTAACTGCCGCAGTTGGATTATCTGTTGTATATGAATCACATAGTAGTAGACTAAGATTTTTAAAAACGGATGCAACAATGGCTGTAACTATTCATACTATTTTAGATAATGCTCATTCAACTGCTGCTCCGGTCTTAGGAATAACAGAGAATGTGGAAATGTTAGCAGCTGATACCTATAAAGATACACAGGCACCAGTATCTTTAGCACGTGATTTATTATGTTATCAAATTAATATAGCTGAAGCAGAATTTGGTGTTCGTGATACAAAAGGAAGAACATCTGGTATTGTATTGCCTATAGATGAAAACAGTCACACCACATTAATATATAGAGGATCTATGCATGGAGAACAATATTTAAATTTCCCAACAGGAACATCAGTTCTAACCATTAAATTAACTAATGATAGAGGCGAAGAATTAAGTTCATTAAAAGGTGGACTAGGCCAAGATTACATGATTCTATTAGAAAAAGTAAACAATGTACATTCTAAAACATTTTCTAAAATACCGAATAGAAATTGATTAAATATATTTAATAATAAATGGATTTATTAGCAGTTGGATTAATTTCTTATTTTTTATTAGATAAAAAACAAACAGGTGGGATGGACCGACAAAATCAAAATCGTACAGACACTCAATATATACCTTCCGAAGATTATGAAGATGAAGATTCTGACGATGAAGATTCTGACGATGAAGAAATGATAAATTTTATTGAAGATATTTTTAAGTTTAAAAAAGATATTGGAACTTATCATATTGACTCATATATTTACTTTTACAAACATAATAGCCATTTAATGCCTCACCATTACCCAGAACAATATGAAGGTGGTGAAAAGGAAACAGATACCACTATCGTAATGGATAAATTATATCCGGTGACGGAATCACTATTTGAAACAGATACTTGGGGATATGTATGGGAAGAATTGAATGACGATTTAAATGAGGGAAAAGCAGGAATGATAGGTGATAAAAACGTATTAAAGAAATTTGTAGAATACGTAAATACGTGGCATCTAAGTGAAAAAGAAGAGCATGTGATTAAGAAAATTATAGAAGTTATACAACAGCTTCAGACTGAACACGGTGATATTAAATTAGATAATTTTGTATACGACTCGGATGATGTTTTAAAGGCAAAAATTTATATAATTGATCCAAAGACAGATGGTTGAAATTTTTATATTTAATTAGATTAAATGGACATATTAGCTATTGGTTTAATTTCGTATTTTATATTAGATAAGCAACAAACAGGTGGCGCTAGTAATATAACTATTAACAAAATAACTCAATTAACTAAAAAATATATTAAAGAAAATAAATTACCGGATACTTTTATATTAGAATTAACTGGTGATCATAGATTACAAAATAAATTAAATAAATTGTATAAAAATTTATTAAAAAGAAAACAAATTGGTGGCGCTGGAAAAAATGGAAAAGATAAGGACCTTTGTCCTATATGCACAGATCCTTTAATAGATGATCTTATGAAACTACCTTGTAGACATATATTTCATACCGGTTGTATAGAAGAATGGTTTGAAAGAAGTAATCGGTGTCCATTATGCAATCAGACAAGCGGTAGACCACTCCCGCAAGCTGTAGTTAACCAACAAGAACAAGAACAAGAACAAGAACTTATGGGTTTATTCAACCAACTGCCACAGGAGCCACGGCTAGAGTTAGTACGTCAATATTATAGACACCAACAGATGGAAACACCCGCCTGGTCTCAACCAACCAATACAACTAGAACTATTGCCCGAAGAAGAACACTTGAACGTGAACAAAGAGAACGAGAAACTTATTATGGAGGATTAATAGTTTTTACATTTTTAATTATATTATATACAATTATTTATAATCAGACTGGTGATGGACGAGGATATCGGGGAAGACCTAAACCAAAGAGACAACTAAATCGTACTTTTTATAAACAAGTACAAAAAAAACGTAAAAGAAAAATGAAAAAACAAATAAAATTTAATAAAGCGCAAGAAAAGAGGGCAGCTTTAGCATATGAATATGTGAACAAGATGGTAGAAAATAAAAAACAAGTAACGCCTACTATATCGCGTAGTGGAAATGCAGTATATTTTATTAAAAAAGCTCGTGCGGCTGCAAAAAAAGGAAATTATGTAGATGCTACTTTATATTCATTGATGGCTTTAACTATATTTATGGCTTATTCACCTCATGCAGACCCTGAAATTCATTCTGTCAAATTGAATACACTTTCTTTGGGTCCTATAATGAGTGACCCAAATGTACATTTACGTTGGCACCAAATTAAACCAAAAAAAGAAAGACAATTAACTAGAAGAGAAAAAAGAGCTTTAGATAAAACTGGTGTAAATTTAAACAAAATGTAAATATATTATAAAATGGAATTAGCAATTATTGGATTATCTTATTTATTATTAGATAATAAAAAACAGCAATTAGGCGGGGGCTTGCTCGGCGGAGGCGGTGGCGCTACTGCTTGATGATGACGATGATGGTCAGATGATGGATACCGATTAATAGGCGATTTCTATTCGTATGGTATTAATATGTCTATATTAAAGTTTTCTAACGAACGAACAAATAGTTCTTATATTATTGGATTGTGGTTCAAATCTAGTACCGATAACTTTCACTTCAATGATACTATCTAATTCAATAGCCTTTATTTTTGTTAAAAGAGGTTCTTCATGCCAAGATACTGGGACAATGATTTCTAAAATATTTTTTAAATCATTGATAGTTTCGCATCCTATACATTCTTTATTTTTTTGTAATATAACACATGTAATAATATCATCCTCTTCAGGTTTACAAACATTCGCTGCGAAGTTTACACTATATACTAAACCTCCATCGACAATTAAATTATCTAATTGTCCTGTTGATCTTTTAATCAATGTAATACTAGAACCATAAACATATCCATAATTTAAATAACATTTATTTCCATACGTTTTTTGCAATTGTTGTAAAATTTCTTCATCTATTTCTTGAATTGCTTTATTAATAAATTTTGCAGTTAATTTTACAAATACATTTAAATTTAAAGTCTTTAACATGTTTATTTAATTATTAATTAACATTAAATAATTAAATTAAAATTTTTAATTAAATAGAGAGATGGCTATTTTAATTAATAATAATAAGAGTATGTTTAGAAAGCAACCAAAGGAAATTAATGAAGGTAACCGGGAGTATAAGCGTTATTTACTCAATGCGGATAAATTAAAAATTGAGAAAAGAGCAACCCAGATGTTATTTAGATTAATAGAAGGAGAGAGCAAAGCTCTATATTTATTAGGCATTGAGGACGATGGAACGGTGCGTGGATTAACAAAAATAGAACTAGAAATAACATTGACAAATATAGAAAAAATAGCTAAATCAATTAATGCTGAAATTAAAAAAATTAGAATATACGTCGGAGGTTTAGGTAATGTAGCAACTGTTAGAATTATTTTACCGAGCGACGAATATAATAAAATTCTTGATAATTATTATTGGTAAAATGTTCAAAATATTAGATGAAGATAGAATAGCGAATCCGAGTTATTATAATTAAACAACAATTTCTTTAACTTCGGGTTCTGAGTCAGATTCAATTAATAATAATTTTCGACCTTCACTAGTTTGAACCCATTCATATATTAAATTTTTTTCGTGAATTTTTTTATGACATGCCTTACAAATCCCCGCTAAATTTGAAACGTGGTTTTTATGCCGTCCATCGTCGAGAATATTATTTTTATCTGAAAAACGTTGATATAGGAGGTGATGAATGTCGTTAACTGAATTTCCACAATTTGGCATTGCGCACATTCCGCCATATAGCATCGAAGCATTATATTTAGATGCTTTTATTGATTGTCCGCTAAATTTATTCTTACGAATTTTTTTAGCGGATTCAATAAATGATTTGGGAAACCCAAATCCTGCAGTCGCTTCGATGCCGTACGAGTCGGGCCCCTGCCCGTCTAGTAACTCTCTGGAATATGTTAAAACGCCGGTTGTGGAATCAATTTTGACTCGCATATGAACCCATCTTATTCTTTTATTATTTGCTAATTCTGGAATTGAATATAACTCGTGTAAATGAGTCGCGAAAATAAATTGACTATGTTTATTTAATAAATTTAGAATACTAGCACCTACAATAGAAATTGCAGAAGTAGTCTCAGTCCCAGAACAGAGCTCGTCCCCGATAATTAATGATTTAGAATCACTGCGGCGGATAATATTACCTAATTCAACCATTTCTGTCTGAAACGACGATAGGCCATTAAATATATCGTCATCTTTAGTAATACGTGTAAATAATTGAGTATATGGATGAAATTCCATAGATTCAGCTGGAACGTATAAACCAGATTGGGCCAAAATAACGGCAATCCCGACGGACTTCATTAAGCTAGATTTCCCAGCAGCATTAACTCCATGTACAATATATCCATCGTATTTAATACCTATTTCAATATCATTCGCTTTATATTTAACTGAACTAAGTTGTTCGATAATTGGGTGGCGTAATTGTTTAATTGATAAAAATGGATTGTCTGATTCTACAATAATGGGTTTAATAAACTTATTTAATTTAGCGCAGCATGCAGATGAAACAGCTACATCTAATTCAGATATAAAACTTGATAATTTTATAAGTACATTACTATATTTATTATATAATTCGTTTTGTATTTGAATAAATTGCGTTTTAACGGTTTTCATAATTAGAGTATGTAATTCTATTAAATAATTAGAAATAGGTTCGTGCCATTCAAATTTAACATATTTCTTTTTAGAAAATGTGTCCTCTTTTAATACATTTGTCCAACTAGGTTTAGTATTATTTGGAAAAATCACATTTTGATAATAATCTTCCATGATTTTAATTACGATTGGCGGGGCTTCTACAGGAAAACTACCTTTTAATTTGGTTCCTTTTTTCAGAAAATGAGATACTGTATTTGAAATAATATAACTATAAATACATTTAGAGTGTTTAAAATGAGTAGCAACCTGAACATCACTGTCTTCAATAATAAATGGTTTTTTCCTACGAGTAGTTTTTACTGGAGGCATAGATTGTCTTAAAGATATTGCTATATCATTCATATATTTGAGAATAGCGTTTCTCTTATTAATTAATGTGTCAATATGTTCAAAAACATTAGTTTTAAAACAAGATGAATATCTTATATCCGAATTATTAAATAATTTAATTTTTTCTACGTCAAAATAAGAATTCATTTTTTCTGAAATTTCTAATAATAATTTAAAATCATTATTATTAAATTTAGAATTTACAAATTTTTTAAATTGTTTTTGCGCTACATGAAGATGTTTTGGTAGTTTAGAATCACATAAATTTAAAATAGGACCATTATACAATTTATTCCAATTATTAAGTATCTTTATGAATAAAGGCACTTGATTATATTTTAATCTTTTAACTCTAAACGATGCAGTTATTTTATTTAATCCATTTAATTTTATAAGATATTTTTGAAAGTTTTTATAATCGTTTAGTAACGATTCTGTTAAATCTAATCTGAATTGAATTTTAACTGGATCAATATGTGGATTACATAATCTAGTGCGTAATAAATTTTTACCTGAATCAGTTACACAATTATTTACGATACTAAAGACACTTAAATTATGATTATAATTAGATAATATATTTAATTGAATTAATGAAGTAGTGTGAATAATAAGTTTATCTGGTTTAAGTAAAGATATAGGTGGCATTAAATTTTGTGCGATATTTACGTTTATCTCATGTTCATTAATATATTCAATTAATTCTGCTAATGAAATAGCAGCTACTTCATCTTGTTCTAGTCCAAGTTTTTGAGATGTAAAAGAATCGTCTATATTTTGAAATATACGTGTAAATAATGATTCGCGATATTTAATTTTTTTACAATTTGGAGTAACCTTATGATAAGAAACACAATCTGGTAAGGTAATATAATTTTTCAATTTTACAATAGCATCTTGATTACTAATGCCTTCTGTTACTACGAAACACTCAGTAAATTTTTTCTCACAGAATAAAGATTTTAATCTTGAAAACGGAATAGTAATGTCATTATGAGTAGTGGAACTAGAACCAGTATATATTGTAGACATATCAATATTATAAATACTTAATCCTAGTTCATAAGATTCAACATGTGAAAAATAATTATCTGGTTCAGTATATCTAATAAATATACACAATAATAATGGGTCTTCTTTTAATGTAATTTCATCATTATTACTATTGCAAGTCCCATTACTATAAATTTTATCTAAAATCCTTACTTTTTCTTTATTTGTTTTTAGTCTTCCATCGTCAACTGCATCATGTTGTTTATATACAATTACTTTATATCCATATTTAAGCAATTGAGACATATATCTTTGAAATGAACCTGGATTTGTAGCGGGAAATCCAGTCATTAACCATCTTTTTTTATCTGCAATAGCAACGTTTAATATTTTATCTATAATATGAGCTTTACCTCTAGGATCTTTAATAACATATTTACAATTTGTACATTGATTATTTTTATTAGGTTGAGGTGTTTCACATCTACATTTTTTTTCACAATATGATTCATAAAAGCTACCGCATTGAAATAATACAACCACTTTTTCATTACCAAATTTTTCTTCATATTCTTCTTGACGTTTAAAATATTGCTCCATCATTTTAAGTTTTTGATTTTGTTGAGGAGGGCGATAACAACTCATATATATGCTTGTTATAGTAATAATAAAAAAATGTTTAATATAATAACACCGTATACAATTTGGTTAAGAAAGAAGCAAGTAAACGTTCTAAAATTAGTTAAATGGTTATGCAAAAATAGGCGCTTTTCTTATTAAAAAAAAGTCGCGTCTTTTATGTCGCTACGGGCATAAATTATTATAATGTAGATGGTAATATATTAAAAACAAGACATGCTGAAGTTGATTGTTTGCAGAGACTTAAACCAAATATAAAACATGTATTTAAAAAAATAGATTTAGTAATCGTACAAATAACAAAGGTTATTTATTGATGGCTAAACCATGCAATAATTGTTTAAATTACTATATACATACAAAAGGATATGTTTTAAACAGAATATTTTATACCAATAATGATGGAATATTAAAAATTTTAAAATAAACTATTATTATTTAAATAATTTAATTCATTATCAATATGTCTTTAATGCAAAGAATGTTTGATTATTTTATTAGACCGACGCCTAAAAAAGAAATTGAATGTAAATATCAAATATTCTTAAAAAATGGTAAAAATAATATTTTCTTATTTGCTAAAGTTATTTATGAATCTACAAATTATACTATTACTGGAGACGATATATTAATACATTTTGAATTAAAAAATACTGCAGACTGTATGTACGAATATTGTTATCACAATGCACCCAGGACATTTAATGAAATATACTTATATTATTTTGGTAAAAAAGTAAGATCAGTATTAAAAGATAGATGGGAACAGCATAAAATTGATTATACTGTCTAATCGTCCCAATTACCTTTAATTAATTTTCCGGATTTAGTAATGCGAACAGGTTGCCCGCACCCAATGACATTACTAGCGGTATCCATTATTTTTCTAATTTTTTCAATTGAACCATGTTTAGGCATTTGTCTATATTTTTTTCCTTTTTTTGACTTGTATACACCGCATCTAATTATTCCACAATTGCGTTTAACAATTACAATACCTAACCCACACCAAGGACATGGGTGCATCTCTTCTCTTCGTAGCGGACTTTCTTTATGAGTTGAAATAGTATCAGAATCTTTACAAAAGCAACTCATTTTTATTATATTTGATTAAAAAACAAATTAATGTTGACATTTTTCCCTTATTAAATAATAATTAATATTAATATATAAGAAAATGCGAACGAAATATCTACCAAAAATACCAGAAAAATTAAAGAATTCAAAAAATTATCCTAGAATCTTCGGAGCCTTGGGTGAGGATTTAGTATGTAAAAAATTGAATTTAATACAAAATAAATCAAGATTCAATTCCTCATGTGATGCAAGAGACGACACCGGTTTAAAATACGAAATTAAAACAACTACGTCGGCGTGGCGCGTTAGTGTAAATAAACATCAAGCACGAAAATGTTTAAATGTAGATAGATTTATAGTCCTGTCCATTAATAATGATACTTTAAAATTTTATGAATTAAATAAACAAGATAGACAAAAATATATGTATAATGATGTACTATATAATTATTATAATAAGGAAGTTGTTTGTTGGGATTTAGATAATATGCATATTATTTATTCATATAAAGATCCCAAAACAGTTCAACTATTTAATCGTTGGCACCCAAATCAAAAATATAAAGAAGAAACAATAATTAAAAAATTAGATAAATTAGATAAACCAGTAACTAAATTACAAAGAATTAAGAAAAAATTAGAGTGGAATATCAAGGACAACAAAAAAATGACAAGATTAGAAAAATTATTAGAATGGAATATTAAAGATAATAATTGTCGGTATAATCTTCGTTCAAAATAATTAAAGATTTTCCCACCAACATAAATTAGAATTATATTTTTTGGTTCCTTGTGCTACCTGCCAATTAAATGCGGGCATGTAATTTAACACTGAATCTAAATACTTTGGTAAACTACTTAATGCTCCAGTAGATGCAACCATGGTTGTAGTATCTTCAAGAAGAATATTGTTGTTGATATCAACACTAGTTTTCGGAGCATTACTTGGTAAACTTCGTTTACTAAACTTGTTAGCGAGGCGTTTTATACCGTTCATCATATTATAGAATCCTGAATGGTCTGCTAAACTGTCTGCTGCAGCCATTCCGATTTTAGCTACCGTCTTAGTAGCTTCTGCACCAGTCGCAAATAGGACTTTTACTGAAATAGTGCCAATATTAAAAATACTACCTATTCCAAAATCTATAAACCATTTGGCTACAAAAGTCAATCCTTTATTTAATATTCTTATAGTGGCGATCCCACGATCAAGACGCGTTACTTTATAATCATATATCGTATCAGGGTCTATATTACAGTGTATATAAGAAGCCATTCCAAGTTGTTCGCGGCACGCCGCCTGCTTATTCGTTTCTCGGACAAGTTCATTTTCTATATCTTCTATAACCATAATTAGACCAACCGTTGAAAATAATATGTCTTTAGCACTGACATCTAGTAAAGTCTTTATTTCTCTCATTATTGCACTTTCTTTTATAAGTGGGTGCATTACAACATTCTGGAATGCAGTATCTAATGCTTTTGGCATTGAAGTTTTTAATTCTTCATATGTAGTTGGTATTTTTGGAAAATTTATTTCAAGTCTATCGCAATGAGCGGACACGGACACTTTTGATTCACCAAACGGCTCTGTAATTCGGGGTCCCAGTCCACCCCCTAATCCTAAGTCTTTATGACATAAGGTCGGTAATTCACCTTCATTTTCGCGAATAAATTTATAATCAACTGTACCTAAGAGATCATACATAGCGTTATTAGTATCACTATTAGGTAATAACATTTGTTGAATAAACCATGAATAAACTGGATTTGCAGCAGTTTGATAATAGTTAAAAAACTTAATACTTATACCAGCTGTATGTAATATCTCTCCGGGTATAAATCCTAACTTTAAATGTGTATGCAATAGTCGCTCTTCTACGGAAGTAAAATTGGATGGATCATTATATACCGCATGCTGTGCATTTACATATTGGCCTGATAAATGTTCATCATCAAAGAAAACAAAATACTGTGCGCCAATAAACGCAACCCATACAAGAAAACTAAGTGTTCCTCCAAACGGACTTGGGATTTGAATTACTATATCATTAACTTTGTTTGCCATATAATATGTAGGAGAAGGATTATAACGATTAGAATAATTGAATATATGTTTTGTAATTTTAGCTGCAATATCGAGGCGAAGCGCCTTGCATGTATAAGATACAATTTTATAACCATCATTATAATATTCTCTAAAAGCTTCCTGACCTTTAAGTTTTGTCATGGGTTTTCCTTCAATTTTACGTTTCCGTTTAGCTAGTTCTACTAATAAACCCGGAGACTGTTTATTAAGATCATCAATTACCTGATTAACAGTAAATGCTTCACTCGCCTTTTTTCTTTCATTATGTAAAGTTACAGCTTTTCCGAGTAATGTCTGATTAATGGCTTCAAATCGTCTAGCTCGTTCTTCTGGAGGTAAAGACTGTATAGAACTAACATATCGTTTAAACGTATTTTCTGCTTTATCGAGTCTTCTCTGTATTCTTTTGTTTTCATTTATTGATTTCATACGTGCTATCATTTCTTTACGACTCATCTTTTCATAATCTACTTCTTCTTCTTCTTCTAAATCCTGTATTTTGTTCATTGTTTCAAGTGTTACAGTATTCAATGGAGCATCAAGAAAATCATTTTTAAGTGGAGTAGATCTTAATTGTAATTTCGGAGTGTCATCTACTGTTGCAGTACTGTTCCGCGCGACAGGTTGTAAATCCTTTGGAGGCAGGTTATGTAATAGTTTTGGCCATTCTCTTTCTTCTTCATCTGAAAAATATTCATCAGAACTACTCATTTTATTATATTTAAATATATATATATATA
>Ga0209634_1003113_pt1 | contig 11314 bp, 18 predicted proteins | sample LinPmetageLP40_FD_184043 | JGI IMG/M metagenome (GOLD analysis project Ga0209634, IMG submission 184043) | Marine viral communities from the Pacific Ocean - LP-40 (SPAdes) (version 2) | ecosystem: Environmental > Aquatic > Marine > Oceanic | place: Pacific Ocean | collected 2010-08-26 | reverse complement strand
TGTGTCCTAATGGTGTGTCGTAAACTTGGAAGTAGTAGGCCCTGCTCGTCAGGCCTACCCTCACCATATCATGTATAAAGTTATTCTTTTCTGTAGATGGCACTGTTGGCTCCGTGTTCCATACACTCTGCTTCGACAACGTAACATCTATTGTTTGTGTGGGCTCTGATTATATCGTCGGCGGCATCAAATGCATGTTTGGCGAACATCTCAGCACCAACTCCATCAAGTATTGTTACTTCTGCAAGATCTAATTCTTCCAGTTCCTTGAACTTGTCTAGATGTGGGTCATTCTCATCCAAGACCAGTTTGTGATCGAAGTGATTCTCCAACCATTTCTTGAGTGGCTTGAGTCCACCAAAGTCCACGGCCCAGTTCTTGTTGTCTAGATCTTTACAACCAAATGTGAATTTGAATGCCAGGCTGTATCCGTGCAGTAGATGGCAGTGTGAGTGATCTGCGTTGGGTTGTCTGAACACCGCAGATAGTCCTATGTTGTGTCCGTATGTTTTAGTTGAGTAGTAAGTCATCGTTTCTCCTTGTTTTGATGACTTGCAGAGTGTTTATAGAGGGTTGAAAGTCTTGAGTCCTCTTGATCATCAATTTAACTTTTTGTCAATCTTTTGATCCATGTCTATCTGGAACGCTGTGTCTCTGATGCGATCCGTTAGTTCATTTGGTATATTTAACTCACCATCAATAATGCTTTTTAAAAAGTGTACCATGACAGTGAATTCATTTCTGTTTGCTACGGTCTCCGGATCTATGCCGTGTTGTTCCATTGCATTCAACATGGCCTCTGATACGTCTACAAGAGCAGTAATACTTTTTGAATGTTTGTCAAAATGTGCCATTACGTTATTATGCTAGGTTTTTTAGGAGTTTTAATTGGGCTGAACACTCGATTGTACTCGTCTGCTATCTTGTCATTGACGTGTGCTATTGTGATCAACTTATCTATGAATAGGTTAAAGGCCTCGTCTTGTTTGGCAGTGGAGAAAAATGTACCAAATGCCAATCCTTGTGGACCTTGCATCAGCACAAGTGCTTTCTCTATACTGATGTACGAGTCCGCTTTGCCAGTGAATTTTCCAATGACTTCTTCTCCTGAAGTCAATTTAAGAGTAACTAGATCTCCATCTTTTATTTTATCTAACATATTCTTATTATAAACTATCCTATTAATTTGTCAATGTATTTCTTCAATTCTTTATCTTGTACGTTAGGCGGAATATGATTGTAAAAAAATATCTGATAACTGTCAGATCCGTACTTGCCTATGCCATGTAGATCGCTTGCTTCTTTTTTGTTCCAAGTGAGGTATTGTTCTGTCATCTTTCTAATTCTTTTAGAGCGTACTTCCCACATGCCTAACGGCTTAAGCATTTGTTGTTGTGTGCGTAATCTGCCACGTAGGTATGCTTGTGGGCTCGGGTATCTAGCAAACAATTTTGGTAAGATTATTTTCACATGCTTACGATATGTGAGATTCAGACACATCACCCCTACCATGTGTTTCCATTTTTTGTATGGAGCCTTGAGTTGCTGTTGCACCATTAGGTGATCCATCATTGGTTTAATCATACAGTAATTTTATAGGAGATTAGTTTTTTGTCAACTGACCGTTGATCCACTTGGCCAATCCCTGGTAGGTGTCTTGGAAAACATTTTTGTTTGCTTTCCATTCATCAGGCATTTTCCAATTTTCTTCATTTACAACGATCCATCGGCATTTTGAATATTCGAACAGTTTGTTGAATTGGTATATCCAGTAACTAGGATCAACAGGTCTCTTGATGTATGTGTATCCTTTACTGCCCTTGTAAATGTTATTCACGTTTTCCGGTTTTTTCTCTTCGCCGAGCCCCCAAAGGTCCATCCCAACTAGGAATATTGCTTTTGGTTTGAAACTCATTCCAACTAGTGCGGCAAACTGCCCTGTGCCCCAGTGGAACTGATCGTCTTGCCTCTTGTCCCCTTCGTATGGTAGATCTGGCACACGCTTGACGTTGGGCCAAAATGCAAACTGCTTGTACCAATTTTCCCTGGTGTAGATAGTAGTATTTTTACCAACTGTGTTGGCGGCCTCTTGGCACATATGCTTGTCAGCACACACAACATATTCTAAATTATGATCCCTAAACAATGCGTTACAACCAACCATGGTTGTAACACTTTTCAAAGGGGTGATGTCGAATCCTCTCCTGCTCTCGCCGTTGCCTATTACACTTACATACTTGGTCATAATCTTATTTAATCACCCCATTAAACGCACACAGACGCATGCACACTGCTGGTAGAAGTATAACTGTATAAAGTTGTACATATCACTGATTTCCTGTGATTAAATGCCATACGGTAAGATATTTGTCCCATGCTTTCTGTAGTGAGGGGTATTTTCTTCGCATTTCCATTGCATCGGCTCCCACCATTTCTGCTTCCTCGTATGCAGTTTCCTCGTCCTTTGCTCTTTGTGATTGTTCAACTAAAATCCTGCCCCCATTTGGTAATTGTTCATATACAGTTTCGCCACCGTCGGGTGAAACATAAATTGGTCCTTGTTTTTTCTTTTTGGGCATTAGTAATATTTCTTGTGATCCGCACCGGGATGGGCATGTCGCATTCCGCCTATCTCATTAGCATCATCATGGTGTCTTGGTATGAAATGTATGTGTGGCCACATTATTGTCTGGCCTGCACAGACTCCTATGTTCATACCAACATTGAATCCTGCTATTTCTTTTGATTTTATTTTGTCCTTGCCGTATTGATAAGCCAATCCGTAGGATTTGCCGATGTACTCTGGTGTGTCCTTCTTGGGTATAAAAAGTGTGTGCCCTGGTACACAGGGATAACGATCTTTGAAAACTCCTGTATAATCTGTCTCCATGAAAGGTGTGTCGTTACCCATCCACGTACTTTCCTCATAGTTACCTATGGGTTCATATTCTTTCTTGTAGGTAGGTTTTTCCGATTGCATTTGTTTCTATAATTCCTATCTTAATATTACTAGAATTTGGTTTATGTTGCAACCTTATTTGATCCCACGTCTTGGTTTTTGGAACAGACGGGTTGTACTCGTGAATATTTAATAAGTTAACCAACGCCTTCCTTACCTTCTCTGCCCCACCATGTTTCTTACAGGTATCGGACCTTCCAACATGCACGATATTGTTATTGATTTTTATTTTATAAACGCAATTCAATCTAACCCACTTGGTTTTAGGTGTTTTAGTGTGTCTTATTTTGTATTTTTCTACAGTGTATAGATCCTCTATGTTGTACCACTTCATGACATCACTCCCACGAAGTATGCACCAACAATGCAACCAGCGACGCCGAACACAACGTCATCCCAACTCCAGTGTCCCTTTACCCATAGATCCAATGCTTCTTTTATTACTGTGGCTACCAATCCCAGGTATATCAATGGTTGCCAGAATACTGCGAACAGTGTAAGGAACATGGCCCAGAAGAAATGCAGTTGCAGATCATATCTCAGATACAACAAAACAGTTGTTGCCAATTGTTTGTAGATTAGTTTAATATCTAGCATTCTTAATGCCTAACTGTGCATATACTTTCTGCACCTTCCTTGCTTGGAAATAGCAGTCTTCAAGTGCGTTGTGTAGTCCAGTCCTCTTCTCTGTTGGATCACGTGGCACAAGACTGAACAATGTTCTTGAATCCCTTATCTGCCAGTATTGCCATGGCACTGGATGTCCCAGTTGCGAATATAAATTTTGTAGTATGGCATAGTCAAACAATGGGCCTTGACACCAGAAAACGTCCACTCCCACCGACCATTTGTTAAGTGTTTTGATCATTGCCTCTAAGGAGATACGATCCTTGTCGCCGAGAGCCTCGTCCATTATCTCAGGATCTTGTTTGCCCCACCAGTCCAGTGTGTCCTGCATGACGTCTCTACCTATTTCTGTCTGAGAATCCACGTCCACACGGAAATACATTCCCTGTGCGGGTTCTACTGTTGTGTATGGATCAAATTTAACACCACCAACGGTCAGTATTGTAGCATTGGGATTTGTGCTTAAAGTTTCCAGATCTATCATTGCATGGATCATGCACAATTATACTATGGAAATATGGTAATGTCAATTAGATGCTTGAGACTTTGTCTGGATGGTCAAGGCTGAGTGTTGGCTTACCACCATTGTCTATGAATAACTTATATTCTGTGTAGTCATCCTGTGACAAACAATGTATTTCGCCTGATGAAGTTGTGTATACATCTCTCATGTATCGGCTAACTGGAAGAGCCTGTGCCACACACTGGTCATAGGTGTCAAATTGTGTCGCGTCAAACACTGCCTGGCAGGTGTCCTCGGCAAAACATATAATCATTATCATAAGATATTTCATACGAATATTTAAATCAGAAACTGTGTAAATTAAACTACTACTTCTTCTTTTTCTGCAAAGTGCGTACTTTAGTTTGCAATCGAATAAGATCGTTGTCTAGTAATCTTACCCTGTCTATGAGTTTTATCAGTGTTGCTGAAGTGGATCCAAGTTTTGGTTTAATTTGGTTAACAATGTAGTTGTAAAGATACCATATAAAATAGGCTAGGAAGAACACAGCCACCACTGGAAATCCATAATCATTTATCAATGTTACTATGTCCATCAGTCTTTCCTTGCGTCCACTTTACCGTCTGCCCTTGCAATTCTGTCCGTGTCAACAGGCAGTCCAAGTTGTTCGGACACCTCTTGATCTATCTTCAGTATGTCATTGTTCATGGTCTTGACACGATTATCAAGTTGTGTAATTACACTCTCGATAAAATTGATACTACTGACAACTGACCCTAGTATGTATTTTATAATAACCATTATAAATGCACCAAGACCCACTGTGGCCGCTATGGGCATACCAAGTTCCGCTACTAAATTCCAAAAGCTCATTATGTGTGTATTTAATGTTTGACTGTGTACACTTTTATTTCTTCGGTCTTGCCTTTGACTGTAATCTGATCTATGTATTCAAAGTCAAAATCCAGTTTTGCGGACTTGAAAGTGTCTTGGCCTATTACAAGTGTTTTACCAAGTGTCTTGCTAGAACTTTCTAACCTTGCCGCTAAGTTTACTGCATCACCTATCACTGAATAATCAAACCTCTGGTCTGATCCCATGTTACCGACCAATGCTTCGCCTGTGTTAATTCCTATACCTATTGCTATGTTTGGAAGTCCTTCTGCCGCCAACTGTACATTAAGTTTTAAAAGTTCTTCCTGCATTTGGATTGCGGCCTGGACAGCGTGTTGCTGGTGTTTAAGATCTTCTATGGGTGCATTCCAGAACGCCATTATACAGTCACCCATGAACTTGTCTATTGTACCACCGTTTGCGATTATGACATTTGTCATGCGTGTAAGGAATCTGTTTATAAGTTTTGTGAGACCTTCTGGGTCGCCTTTATATTTCTCACTGATGGGTGTGAACCCTCTGATGTCACAGAACAAGAACGTCATGTCTCTTTTCTCTCCGCCTAGTTTGAGTAGGCTAGGATCTTTCTGTAATTTTTTGACCATTCCAGGGTCAAGATAGTGTTCAAACTGTTTCTTTATCTGTTGTCTCAGTCTGCTCTGGGTTGCGAAGTTGTTGTACACTGAATGAGACCAAATCAAAAACACCGACAGCATTGTCCAAGATGGATCCACTAGGAATCCTTTGTTTGCATATGCCATGAATGCCCCATAGGCGACACCACCCTCTATAAAAAATAACAGAGGAACGGCCAACAGCACACTGGTCCTCGGTATTACAAGTATCAAAAGCAACAACAATAATGCCAGGAAAACTATTTCGTATGTGTCTGCCTGTGGCGTCCTGTACAGGTAGTCACCGGTCATAGTTGTGTCCAGTGCCTGTGCTGTTATCATCTGGTCTGTGGTTAGTCCGTGTGGTGTGTACTTTAACACACTAAGGCCTGCGGCATTCATGCCGACCACGACAATCCTGCCCTTGATCTTCTCATCGTATTCTCTGCTGAACACCTGCTCAACAGACAGTTGTGTGTATTGTGATGATTCTGCGTAGTTGATGTACATCTCGGCATTGTGATTGACTGGTATGCCTGCTTTTTTGCTAACCAACACTTCGTCAATGCCATACTCCTTGGCCACCACTTTGATCCTGTTACTTCTGTTGACTAATCGTATGTTCTCCAACAACATGCTTGGATATATCTTATCGCCAACACGTATTAACACAGGCATCTTCCTAACCACTGCGTCTGGTTCCGGAGAGGTCACGTTCACACCTATGCCTTTGGCACCAACGGTCAATTGTGTCAGTGGTGGAACTATGCCATTGTACTCGTATAACCATGGCAACACGTTGCCTTTCTGTATAATTTGTGTTGTTGTTGGTATGATCTCATCTTGATCACTTTTCACACTCATCATTAGAACAACATTCTTGCTTTCATTGATTGCGTAGGCAAAGACTCTGTCGGTATCTGTAAGGAACGCTCCTAATTGTTCTCTTACTTCCTCGGTCATTGGAAAACTCTTTAGGTATTCCTTGCCACCCATTCTGTCCGCTTCAGCAAACAACACATTATAGTTCACAAGCACCGCACCTGAGTCGGTTAGTCCTGCGTGGAACAAGGCCAGTATGTGCCTGGGCCATGGCCACTGTCCATATCTCTTAAGGTCTGATTCCGTAATATTCACGACCACCACTCGGTCACTGATATCAGCACGAGGTTGCACTTGCTGGAAATAGTCCCAAGTCTTGTATCTCAAAATTTTGACAGTATCGCTGTTGTTTACCCTAATACCTGTCAGCACAATAGCAAACACGATAACCATCCATATGCTTGTAAATATCTTCATTATTTTACTTCCTGTTCGAACACTTCAAAACCTATATTCAATCCTTCCCATAGTCCAAAGAACAAAGCACCGGTCAGCATCAATGCGAAAAGTATAATAGGACTCAACAACCATAACCACCAGTAGTACCTCAATATGCCTTGTCCTCTGGCCAAACGTTTTACCCTGTTGTCCATGAACCAATGCACTATTCTCTTGATGAAACTTTTTATGTGATTGACGAAGAACTTGTTTATTACCCAACGAACCAATCTCATGACGATCAGTATTGGAGAACTCAACACATCAAAAAATATAAGAAACATATCAACACTGAAGTCGACAATGTTGTCCGCGGTCATGGCCTTACGCCATCTTTCTCTGATTGTGAGCTTCTTTTGTCCTTCCATTTTATCTTTCTTGTAGTGCCTGTCCTATGCTGTTGTGGAAAGGTGTTGTCACGTAACTCAAAATTGTACGTTCACCAGTGAGTACGAAAACGTGCACCTGTACTCCTGGCACAAGTTTGTACTGCATGTCTCCGTTGGCAAAAATTTGTGAATCTAGTTCTAGTTCTATCTCGTAGTAAGACATTGTCTGTCCTTGTACAGCATCTGGTGATATTGAAATCAGTTTTGCTATGATAGGTAGGTATGTGAATGCTTCACTGCTTGCCAGTTTAATTTTTGCGGATTGTCCCACTTCAACATATCCTCTGTCCTTAACCTGTAGTTGTCCTTGCACTATTAATTTTTGATCAAGTGGTACAAGTATAGCAAGGGCATCTCCTTGTTTGACAACAGAGCCTGGATTTTTGTATGTGAGTTCTTGTATTCTGCCATCTATGTTTGCTCGTATATGGTAAGGCTCATAGCCAACTCCTGGATTGATTGTGATTATGATATCGCCTTTGTTCACCACGGCTCCCTGCTTGTAATGAACTTTTACAATCTCTCCTGTAACCATTGTGCCTAATTTTGTGATGTTCTTCTCTGGTATCACCATACCGTTGGCAACTGTGGTTATATCAACCTTGGCGTGCCATGCCCACACTAATAATGTTACAAATAGAGTTGTAAACAAGACAAAGAACTTATTGTTTGATGAAACTGATGATTTCTGCTGTTGCTCGGTCACGTCTTGCTATTGCCTCCTTTGCTTTGGCGTATTTGTTGGCACCTTGCAGTGCCCTCGCCGCCAGTATGTTTGACCCTATCAGTAGTCCCACGTCCAGTGTGCCTGCGATTATCTGTGTCGCACCCACTGACATTATTACCACTGTCATAAGTCCTGTTAAAAATATTTCTAAGTTTGCTGTGCTGTCACTCTGCAGGCTCAGGTTCATTCGCTGTGCAGTTAACACCATCATGATGATCATGAATATGGCCGCGATCAGTGCCGCTGTCCAGTTTATGTAAAGTAGAACAACAAGGAATGCCAACACGAATGGCCAGTCCAAGATCCACCCTGTTATGCTGGAACTAGTGGCCCCTTTGATAGTTGCACCCGCAACCTCTAGTTTCTTAAACTGTTCTCCTGTGATCTGTGTGCCTTTGATCTTCTTTGCATACGCATTCAGTAATGGAGTGAATATCCTGATGTTCAATTGCTGGATCATGCCTGCCCTGTTTTGTCTGAATCCAAATTCGAAAGCCAACAACAGTATGGCACCCATGGCCAACGATATCAACGTTGATGTGACACCTGATGCCAGGTATTTGTTCAATACGATTATCACGAACAACGCAGGTGCCAATGCACAGATGGCAATGATAAAACTGCTGATCAATAGCATTATGGCCGTAATCTTGTCACGGAATAGGTGTCGTAGGAAACTTGTCATTATATGTGTATTTAATTGATTTGGTTACTTAAGAATTGGATCTACCAGTCCAAGTACCTTGTGCAATTGATATCTTGCTATCATGTAGTCTATCTGTGAGTTCTTGTACGCAACCTCACTCATAAGGTGTGCTGTCTTCATTCCAAATACCGCCATGATAGGTGAATTACCTGCTTGGAAGTCCGCCAATGTGAGTTTGTACATCTCATCATTGATCTCCACTGTTCTCTTTAGTGTCTCTAGGTTCTGTTCCACTAACACGTAGTTGTTCCATGCGTTTGTGAACTGCTCCTGTGTGCTTCTCAATGTGTCAGCATATCTTAGGTCAGCGGCCTTTAGTCTAGACCTGTCTGCGTTGTAGACATGCTTGTTCTTTGTGTTGAACATTTTCCAAGTCATTGTTACATCTGCTCTCCACTCCTCTTTAAGCGAACTGTCTGTGTCGAAACCACCCGCAAGTTCACCATCTTTCTCCGTGTATGATAGTTTGCCGTCCACCCTAGGTCTGAATTCTGCCTCATCGAATCTCAACTGTTCTTTTGCAATCATAATATCCATGTTGGCGATCTTCAAAGACGTGTTGTCTGAAACTGACGCACCTTGCACAGGTATGATACCCAATAGGTCTACTAATGGGCTTGGCATCTGTGCTATGTTCTTGGGTTCGAATCTCCAAACGTTCTGGAACCTCTGTATTGCAGAATCAAGTCCAAGTCTGCTGGTCATTGACAGTGTTTGATATGTTCTGTACTGTTGCTCGATCTGTAATTGTTCTAGTTTAGAGCCTTCACCCTTCTTGACTTTCTCTATGGTCATAGCAAGTGTGATCTTTGCATTGGCTTCCACTTTCTTGTTTGCTTCGTGTGTGTTGTGTGCTTTCTGTAGATTCAACCATGCGTTGATTGCCTCTAATACAACATCCTCTTTTACAAGTTCCAGTCTGTAGTATGCCTGTTGTGTGGTGTGCTTGGCCTTGTCTATAACGGAATTGGTCCTGCCTGCGTCCCAGATCATCTGTGTCACTGTGATTGATTTCGTTAGTCCTTGTTTAGAATCATGAGTGATTGTGTTGCTAGGATAGGTTCCTTTCGCAGGCGTCCTATCGTCTTCCCAATTATTACCAACTGATATTGTGACTTGTGGATGATATGCTGTGTATTCTCCTTTCAAAGTTTCCTTTGCGGCCTCGTAGTCCTGATCGGCGGCTACGATCTTTTCGTTCTCCACTATCAGTCTTGGTAGTAGTTCATGTAGTTGCATCCAACCTATCTTAGGTTCCTCATCAATCTCTGCCCATGCTTTTTCCTCGGCTTGTTCCACCAATTTCTCATCTGACTTTTTGTCAACTTCCTGCTTGGCTATCTCTTTCTTGATCTCAGGTTTCTCAATCTCTTGTACGTGTGTCTCTGCTAATTTTTTGTTCTCAACGTGTTCCTCTATTTTTTCAGCAACGTTCTTCTCTTCTTTAAGTTCTTTGACTTTCTTCTCTGTGATTTTTACTTCTTTCTCTATCTCTTGGACCTTTTCAACTTTCTCAGCCACCTTAGGTGCTTCTTCTACCTTGTCTTTGAATTTCTTTAAAGGGTTGGCCTGTTTGCCGACTACCCTGAATTCACCAACTTCACCGTTTATGTCCTTGGTCCTAATACGAGCACCCATACCTGTGCCTGCAACACACTGTTCCCTGACGTATGTAGGGGTCTCCTCAACCAATTGCCATTCGCAGTCCGCTAGGGCCACATTTAACTGTAGCATTAAAAATATTAGTGTGTACGTTGCTATTTTCCGCATAATGTACCCATATTTATACAACCACGGTCACCTGGTCTGCTGTGCCTGTGTAGCCTTCCAGATCCCACTGCATCTCGTATGTGCCGTTGTTGTCTGTGTCCAGTTTGAACAGTGTGCCGTTGGTCAGTGTCCTCGAGATACTGGCACCACCTGTTATGGCACTGATGTCGATCTTGTCCTCACTGTAATTGAAATCTAGAATGACGTCATTTGATCCTGGATCTGACTGATAAGTCTGTTTGTAGATGTAGGTGTCAGCACCCGCACCGCCCCACAGATCGTCACCACCGTCCTTGCTGAATATTGTGTCGTCACCCATGGTTCCATAAATTTCGTCAGCACTGCCGGTTCCATTGATCTGTGATGCTCCATCATAGTACAGTGACCCCGCCCAATGTATGAGGTTCTCATTGTAGACCTGGGCACCACCTGTTTTTAATTGGCTGTTGGCAGTGTAGTTGTCGTTGACTCCATATGCGTCCCAGAGGTCCATGGGATATGTGTCGTAGTACACCAGTCCCGAACCGTACTTGTAGGCGAATGCGTTGTTGTAACTTTCACCGTTGGGAGTGGCGTTGTTTGATCCCCTGTGTCCTATGACTACCTCTCCTGTGCCCGGGTTGGTGATGACACCGTGATCAGTGTGGTTACCACCGTCCAGGGTGTTGTTGGTCAGTGTGCCTGCCGCACCGTTGTACAATAATGTGTCGTTCAGTTCTGTCCTGAAGTCTGTGTCGGTGTTTGTGCCATCAATATCTCTTGTGATTGTGGCTGACTCACCCAACAACATCGCGTTTGCGTTTGTCACGTGTCTGTCCTGTACCAAAAGTATACCACCATCGTT
>Ga0209634_1003112_pt1 | contig 11315 bp, 17 predicted proteins | sample LinPmetageLP40_FD_184043 | JGI IMG/M metagenome (GOLD analysis project Ga0209634, IMG submission 184043) | Marine viral communities from the Pacific Ocean - LP-40 (SPAdes) (version 2) | ecosystem: Environmental > Aquatic > Marine > Oceanic | place: Pacific Ocean | collected 2010-08-26 | reverse complement strand
GTAAGAATGGTAGAATTTTAGTAATAATAGGATTTTCTACTGGTTTTAATTTTTTTTTTAAATCTTCAATTTGTTTTAATAGAATATCATTATTTTTAATAGTTTGCACTTCATAGTTAGACATATTCTATAGTTGTCTTTTTAGAGATATATATATTTTAAATAAAAATCAATTTTATCTGAAAATGCTTATTTATTTAACTAAATTTTTTTTGAATGTATTAGATATTGCCTATACTAAAAATTTAGTTACATAAATAAGCATTTTCAGATAAAATTGATTTTTATTTAAAATATATATATCTCTAAAAAGTCAGAACAAGTAATATGCCTATGTCTATCAAACCAAATCTATTAAGCACTCTTTCAAATGATGAACTTATTAAAATTATGATTGAAATGAAAGTATCATATGATAAGGAACTTAATGAAGCAAAAGAAAAAAATATTAATTTACAAAGAATTTATGATAGTTGTGTTAATACTTTATCCCACGACCATGACACTGCAAATTGTTGTAGTAAATGTAATTTATGGTTTGAAGAAGGTCGTCTCGATGGTGGATTTATGTGTGAAGAATGTTATGAACCATTTTGCTTTGATTGTGACGATTTAAGCGCCTATGATGAATCACCAGCGCTTATCGGAGAATTCATTTGTAAATGTTGTATAAAATAAATATAATTAAATTAAATTTTAAAATTAAAAATATAACTATTTTTTTTGAATGTATTAGATATTGCCTATACTAAAAATTTAGTTAAATAAATAAGCATTTTCAGATAAAATTGATTTTTATTTATTTTTTAATAACGCCCTAAAATAATATGGTATATGGACTTCTTGCTTGTTTTGTTGAAGAAAATTATAGACATAATATTAGAAGAGTATTTAATAAAATTAAAACAAATCATAAAATAAATAATTGTTTTGATGATTTACAAGAGTTTTATGAGACTAAATTTGACCCTTATTATGAACTACTTGTTCAGAAATATACAGAACATAAAAATATTTATTTTCAATATGCCCCTATTATGTTTTATGAAAATGAATTGAAACAATTAGAAGAAATGTTTATGGAGTTTGTTGAAGAAGAAGATGTTTTTAAGGTAGTAATTGTATATGTAGGAACTGAATTTGAAGATGAAGAAGATAAGGAAGCAGGTGCTATTACTTATTATGAAAAAGCAGAATTAAAATAAATAAATATAATTAAAATTAAAAATATAACTATTTTTTTTGAATGTATTAGATATTGTCTATACTAAAAATTTAGTTAAATAAATAAGCATTTTCAGATAAAATTGATTTTTATTTAAAATATATATATCTCTAAAAAGTCAGAATAAGTAATATGCCACTTTCAAAAGCACTAAAAATTAAAAATGAAGAAATCTTTGGGTCATCAATTGGTTCAACAGAATATTTATGTATTCCACAAATAGATTTAAGATTACTTGTATTAAATAATAAATTACAAGTCACAGAAGAAGATATTATTAAATTAAAAAATGTTGTTACGGATAAATGGATTAAGAAAAATTGTAAAAATAAAATTAAAATTAATGAATTTGATATGAATTCAGATCAAAAAAATAATGATTATGAAAAAGAAAAAGAAAGAACTAAAGAACAGATTAAAAAAGCACCATATAATAATATTTTGATTAAAAATGTATTTGAAAAAGAATATAAGAAACAGTTTAAATCTTTTCAAAAAGATAATGAAGATGTATTATTTTACCATAATGTGGCTCAACAATTCTGCGTTGCTTCTATTGAAGAATTTTTACCTCAATTACAAGAATTTTATAAACAAGGATTAGTTGTAAGACAAAAATATAGTAAAAAATTTATTAAAAATAAAAAAACATATATGATGCTGACTTTTAATTCTTTAGACGATGATAATAATGAAACTGATGCTTCACTATTATCCCCTATTATGACGATGTTTGGAACACTTATTAGTGGATTTACATATATAATTAAATATGAATTATATAAACAAATTAAAAAACATATTAAATGTATTGATGCTGTATAATATACTAATTTTATTTTAATTTAATCTTAATTTAATATCTAATAATTTTTTATTAATAATTCTTTTCTAATTCCAGAACCAAGTGCGGAGTTCTCATTTGAACCTCCTTCTACACTAATAGTTTTAATATCAAAATCTTTAAATATTTTTCTAATATTAGGACTATCATTTATACTTAAAAGAAATTTACCTTTTAATTTTTTTAATATATTAGACATCTCTTCTAAATCAATAGAATCATTTTTATACAAATTATTAGATTTTTCATAAGGAGGGTCTAAATAAAAGAATGAATTTTTATTATCAAATTTTTTAATAATTTTTCTATAATCTATACTAAATAATCTTGAATTTTTATAATATTCTTTTTGTTTTTTAGCATTTTTAATTTTATTTCTAAAATTCGCTTGTGTTATAGGACGATAAATTTTACCCATACCTGTTGAACCATAAGTTCCGCAAGATTGAATCACAAAAGATATAAATTTATTATTATTACTAATATGTTTTTTTTTATAAAATTGTTCTTGAACTTTTGCATCGTTAGAAAAAGTAAAAGTTTCATCATCAAGTGATACTCCTAATTTTATTGATTTATGTGCTAATATTATATTTTTATCTAAATCATTTAGTATTGATTTTTTATTTTCTAATTTAGCATTTAAGAATATAGCACCAGAACCTAAAAATGGTTCAACATACAAATCATAATTATTAGGAAATAATTTTATTACATAATTTTTAATTTTTGTTTTTTTACCAACCCTACAAAATACAGTAGTATTAGACATATAATAATATATATAATATATTTTATTTTTTCTCAAAATATAATTATAAAAACATATTTATTATAATTTTTTATTCTTATATAATTAAAAATATTTAAAAAAAAAAATATTATATAATTATATAAATATGCCTTCAGCATTATATAATACATATAAAAAAGAATATTATAATAGTAAAGATGAAATGATGGAAGAAAGACGGAAAAGGGTTAATAAATATGCGAAACTTAAATATTATAAAAATAAATTTAAAATTAATATTAGAGATGATGAATATGATTTATTTACAAATAATTTTTATAGAATTAAAAAGATATTACATATAAAAGAATTTTTAAAAAATCATCATAAAAACAAAATTTATAGAGATGAAACTGATATGGAAATATATGCTAAAAATTATCAAAATATTAAAAATGTAGAGGATTTAATCCCTTTTATTAATAATTTAGAAATTATTTAAAATGTATGATTTAAATTTATTTTTTTTTTTATTATATATATAAATAAAATATTTAAAAAAATCTTACAATATATATATATATGAATCCTAATTCTAAAAAAAAAATAAATCATAATAATATGGAATTCTATGATACTTATGATTTACAAAAAATTAAAAATTTATTATTTTTAACAGATAAACAACTATTAGAATATACCAACCATACTGAATATAGTGAAGAAGAAAATAAAAAATATATTAATAAAATCAAAGAATCATTAAAAGAAATATTATTATCAGATAAATCAGAAAATAAAATTTTATATGAAGTTAAAGAATGTAATAGATTATATTCTAAAAATAATAAATCATTACAATATTTTAGTAATAATATATTACATTATGTTTTACCAGATAATTCATATGAAGTTGATATGTCAAATTGTAATCCACAATTATTATTATATTTATTCAAGAAGCATGATTTAAATCATTCACATTTAGAAAATTATTGTAATAATAGAAATGATTTATTAAAAAAAAGTAATATAACTAAAAATTTTGTATTAAAAGAATTTAATAAAGATAATATTAAAAAACATAATATTAAATGGTTAGATGATTTATTAACTGAAATTAATAATAATAAAGCAATATTATTTAGTCAAGAACAAGATAAAATCAAAAAATCATATATAGACGAAAAAAAGCAATCATATAATTTTCTATCATCTATGACCTGTGCTATATTATGGTATTATGAAAATAAAATATTAATGAAAGCAGCAAAATTATATAAATGTATTGTCCCTCGTTTTGATGGCTTTTATACTGATGCCTATGATTTAGATTTAGAAAAATTAAATTCAATCACAAAAAAATATAATATTGTATGGACTATAAAAGATATTAATAAACAAATCAATATTAAAGATAATTTAAATGATATTAATGATTTATTACATGATTCAAAATCATATAAATATAGAGATGTTGAATATTATTTTAATAAAAAACATTTTAAAATTATTAATAATGGAACTTTTATTAGAAAAAATGATGAAATTGAAATAGAATTATTAACTACAAAGGCTATGATGGAATCATATAAACATAAACATTATGAAGTATGGAATGAAAGTAAATTAACAATAGAATATAAATGTTTTATAGATAGATGGATAAAGGCAAATCCAAATATGGTTACATATCTTAAAATGGATTATTATCCAAATGTTGCAGATTGCCCTAAATATTGTTATAATTTATGGAAAAAATTTGATGTAGAATTAATCACAGATTATAAATATCTTGAAGATGATTTAGAATTTTTATTAAATCATATTAAAATATTATGTGGAAATAATCAAGAAGTATATGATTTTGTGATTAAATATATAGCACATCTATTTTATAAACCAGCCGAAAAAATTGGAAAGATGATTTTATTTTGTAGTAAAGAAGGAACTGGTAAATCTATGTTTTATAATTTATTAAGATCTATGATTGGAACAAGATTTTATAGTATAGGAGATGTAACAAAGAATTTATTAGGAAATTTTAATAGTTCTCTACTTAATAGTTATGTTATTAATTTAGAAGAGCTTGATTATTTTTCAAGTAAAGATGGAGCAGATATATTAAAAAATTTAATCACAGAAACAGACCTTGAAGTAAATCAAAAAGGAAAAGATGCTAAAATAATTAAATCAGTTCATAGATTTATTGGTAATAGTAATAGTGTTGTCATGCCTTTAAAAATATCAGCCACTGATAGAAGATTTTGTATTATTAGATGCTCTGATGAAAAAAAAGGAGATAGTGATTATTTTACAAAATTAAATCAAATTGTATCTAATAAAGATTTACAGGCTACTTTTTATAAATATTTATCAAATATAGATATTAGTGATTTTATATCTTGTAAAATTCCTAATACAGAATATTTAGAAGAATTAAAAGAAACATTTGAAAGCCCATTATTAGATTTTATTAAAGATTTATTAGTAAATACAGAAGAAGAAATTATTTATGAAACATCTAATGAATTATTTAGATTATTTGATATATTTTTAACTAAAAATAAATATAAAGTAGGAATAGATTGGTCTATTAGAAAATTTGGATTAGAAATGAATGAATTTATAAAAAGTGGAAATTATATTAAAAGAATTAAGAAATCTGGTAGAAATTATTATAGTGTTGATTGTATAGAAGCAAAAAAAATATTAAATATTATTGATGAACCAGATAATCAAGAAGAATGTATAATTTAAAAAATTAAATCAAAGATTAAGATTGTGATTTATTTCAGATCTTTTTTGTTAAATCTTTAAATCTTTAAGACATATACTAATAAAATATAAAGATAATACTTATTATTACAAATTATGATTTAAAAGATTAACTATTTTCAAATTGTTATATATATTTTTTTTTACATAACATATAAATATATATTTTTAAAAACATAAAATATAACATATTATAATCTTATAATCCTATTTTATATATTTTACTAATACTAATATAATAATAATAAGAAGAACTCTTAAGGAGTATAAATAAGATTAAAAGAAAGATTATAAAATTTAAGATTATAAATCACATTTTACAAATATTATATATATTATTTATTTTAGAAAAATAAAATTCTGCAGTCAAAATTGATTTTTATTTAAAATATATATATCTCAAGTAAAAAATGAAAACACAAGAAGAACTAATTAAAATTACTAATTCATTATCTAATGATGATTTAATATTTATTATGAATGCTTTTAGTGATAGAATTTGTGTTTATGCTGGTAGTTATAAAAATCATAGTATCGCTTTTGAAAAAATAGATTGTTGTTCTAATGGTTGTATGATACAAATTAATCCTGCTGATTTAGGAAGAAATTCGTTTAATATAGAAGAACTAATTAAAAGTGCTAATAAACATTCTAAAAGATAATAAAAAAAAAAAAAGATATTTATTTTAATTTTTTATTCTTATACTTTTTAAATCACATATTTATAATCAATACATTCTATTAAAAAATTTATTTCATCTACCAGTTCTTTTTTTAAATCATCTGATATGTCATTATTAATAACCCGACACTTGTTTTCAATTAGTGAAATTTTGATTTTAATAGCATATTCTTTATCTTCTTCATTTTTATTATAATAGAGCCATTCAAACATTTATATATTATTGTAATTTAATAAAATAAAAAAAAAATATAAAATCATAAATTATATTTAAAATTTATATAAACCTTCACGGAATGTTGTAATAGCTTTTTTAGGACGACCTCTACCTATTCCTTGTCTTTTTCTAACCGTCATAAGTTTAGAATCTCTTAACATATTCTTAAATGATCTTGATTCAAATTGTAGAGACCCTGATGGTTTATACATGGGAGTAACACCTTTATCTTGTAAATCTTTAATCATTTTATCTCTCATTTCATTAATCTTTTTTCTTTCTGATTTATTCGCTTTTACTTTTTTCGGTGGCATATAATTAATAAAATAAAAAAAAATTAAATCATAAATTATAAATTATATTTTAAATATATATATGGTTTTATATAAACCAATAAATAAAATTCTTTATAAGCCAATAAATAAATCACTAAATAAACCCAATACTAAATCACAAAAAAAAAAAATCACAGATAAATTTAAAAAACATAAAAAACATCACAGTAACCAACATATACAATTAATGAAAGATTTAATGAAATCTGGATTATCTTTTAATAAAAGCCATAATTTAGTAATCAAATTTATAAAATAGAATAAATTGATTTAAAATATTTAAAATTAAAAAGATATAAAAACGTAAAAATGGTAAATTATGAAAACGGGAAAATATATAAAATTATTAATACAGATACTAATGATATTGTATATATAGGTTCTACTACAGAACAATTATGTAAAAGATACGCAAAACATCATAATAAAGCACCAAATCATAAAATCATACTAATTCAAAATTATTCCTGTAATAGTAAAGAAGAATTATGTAAAAAAGAACAGGAGATTATAGAGCAATATGATAATTTATTAAATCAAAGAAAAGCATATTGTAGTGAAGAACAAAAGAAAGAATATGATAAAGAATATAATAAAGAATATAATGAAAATAATAAAGAACAAATAAAAGAACAACGTAAAGAATATTATGAAGAAAATAAAGATAAAATAAAAGATAAAGTCAAATCATATTATGAAGAAAATAAAGAAAAAGTTAAAGAAAGACATAAAGCATATCGTGAAAAAAATAAAGAAAAAATAAAAGAAAGAAGAAAAGCACACTATCAAAAAAACAAATTAATCAGAGTTGAATTAAAACCCATTTAATCTTAATTTATCTTTCAAAGAAAGTGAAGATGAATAGTCTATATGTTTTTTTACTGGTTTTTTCTTTTTAACTATTATTTCTTCTTCACTTTCTTCACTTGCTGATTCATATATAATTTTTGGTGGTTTCTTTGGTTTTTTTGCTTTAGGTTTAGGTTTAGTTGGTTTAGTTGGTTTAATTTCTTCTTCTGATGATTCATCTACCCACAGATCATCGTCACTATCTTCTTCTTCTTCTTCATCAACTGGTAATGCTTTTTTAGTATATTTTCTTTTAGGTTTTTTTTCTGGTTCTATATATTCAACTTCTAACTCTTTTTTTTTTACTGGTTGTCCTACACCATTTTTTTTATTTGCTTCTTTGAAAGGGTCATAATCTACTTTATTAGTAGGTGCTACTTGTTCTGGTTCTGGTTCTGTTTCTTGATTTAATTCTTTTATTGGTTTTACTTTTTTTGGTGGTTCTTTTATTGTTTTTTTATTAGCAAGATTTTCAGCTCTCTTTTTACGTGCATTTTCAAATGCTAATTTTTGAGCTTCAGATCTTGGTTTTTTTGCTTTCTCTACAGATTTATTCTGTTCTACCATTATATTTATACTAATATAAAAAAAAAATTTAAATAACTTAATTAAATTTTTTATTCAAATTTTAAAGTGAAATTTTGATTTCTGGTAAATGTAATTCTATTTAAATCATTTTTTTCCATTTTCTTTTCTAAATAATTAATATCGCTATTTATTTTTTCATAATCTTTTTGTTTTAATGATTTACCACATAATTTTTTAGCATATGTATATACTAAAAAATTATCTTGTTTGTTATATGGATATTTTTTTTTTAATAAATCAAATAATCCAAAATAATTTTTTTCTTTGATTAACATTTTTTCATAAAATCCAAAAGTATTATCTTTACCTATATTTAGATTAGTTTTTTCAAATAATTTTTGTATTTCATCATCTGTTAATATTTTTTGATTTGTTTTTTTTTTATTTATATTAGATTCTATATTTCCTATAATATTTGTAGGTATTTTATTAGAATAATAATCAAATATTTTATATGATTTAGGTTTATCTAAAAGAATTAAATCATTTTTTAATGCTTCATGGAATTTCTTATCCTTCATTATAATATTTATAGAAAAAAAGATTTTATAAAAAACTAATTAAATTAAAAAAATTAGCATGTATGTGATTCATATTCACATACGAATCTTAATTTTAAATGATAATGATTATCATTAGTTTCTAAATTTAACTCCAAAGCACCAGAGATATTAGTTAAACTAACTGTTATTTCAGTAGGTATTCCAGTTATTTCAATAGGACTATTAGGTCCATAAAATTCTACATTATCTAATTTTTCTATTAACTGATTAGAAGCATTCCTATATAGTGGTCTTGAACACTGGGCGATTGTAATACAAGAACCTTTTGTTATACTGGATATACTATTTTTTTGATAAATACCCCTTGCTTGAACTAATATAGTATTTACGTCTAAATTATACATATCCGCATTAAAAGCGTCGCAATACATAGTAATTTTATTATATCCAGTAATTCTTTGATTAGGTAAATTTAATCTATAAGTTGCTTTTGTCCTATCGCCACTATCAGGTGAGTTATTTTCTAATTGTGCAATAAAAGTATCTGTAATAGTTTTCATTATATACTATTATTATATATTTATTTTTAAATTATAAATTTTTAATTTTTTTAATAGCAATAGATTTAGCAACATTTTTACCAGCTTTAAAAATTGTTTTTTTATTCTTATTTACGTGTTTAATTAATGATTTTGTTTTATTTTTAATATCTTTTATTTGTGCTGTCATTTTTCCTTTTAACGAATCCATAAAATTTGTAGTGAATCGCTGGTATAGGTCTGGATTAGAAGTGCCATATTTTTCCTTATACCTTTTATTCTTTGCTTTTACTCTTTGCCTATCTCGTTTTATCGCTTGTCCTAATTTACCAAATGCCATTATAAATATATATAATATTTTTTTTTTAAAAAGTTTATTTTTACATTCCACCCATAAGACCACCAAAACGAGGTAGTCCTGGTAGTCCAACCTTCACATTTGTTCCAATACCTCTTGAATAATCGCTACTTTCATTTGTCGCTATTTGCTTACCTAACTTTTTAATTGCTTTCCCTGCCTTTTTTGCTACTTTACCAATTCTTTTAAAAATATTAACCCTCTTCTTTTTGCCTTTTTTTTTCATTATATATATATACTTTATTTTTTATTATATTTATTTTTTTTTTAATTTTATATTTTTATTTTTAACAGGACCTCCTTTTTTAATTGCCATTTTAACAGGACCTCCTTTTAAAAGTCTGCTGTTTGCGAAAAGGTCAGAGAGTCTTTTTTTGCGAACAACCGACATATTCCTAAATAATGGACCTGTGCCCAGTCCTGTGAGTCCTTTTCTGCGAGTGATTGTTGGTTTTTTTAGTTTGATTTTCATAGCATTTACCATTTGTATATATATATCTATTAGATATTATTTTGTGAATTATTTAATTGTTCTTTTAATATATTTATTTCATTCATTAGATATTGAACTGTTTTAACTAAATCTGGTATAATTTCTCTTAAATCTAATGTTTTAGTTGTTTCTTCATCTGGATTATCCATATTAATAGTTCTACACGCTTGGGGTAAAATAGGTTTAGTGTCTTCCCATATAAATCCTTTTCGTATATCACAATTACAAGAATTACACCTATCGTGCTTGTCCCAATATTTTTCTATATATTCAAATGATACTGGATTGATATTTTTAATTATATTAATACTATCACTTTCTACTAAATCAATAATATTTTTCTTATAATCTCTGCTGGAATGTCTGTTTTGATTATCATTTGAAGCAAATTTTACAACTCCAGCAGTAGTATATACTACTAAATTATTATCTGTCTGCATCGCTACTCTACAATTGTTATTTTTTAAATCAATATTATTTTGGGTGACAAGTGCTATGTTTCCGTTTGGATAATATGTTAAAGATCCTGAAGCATTACCAGTTTTAAGTTCTAATTGACAATCACTATTAGTGCTATGTATTAATGATTTTGTAATACCAGTCGCCCTAACTGTGAAAAAATCATAAGGGTCATTCCGTATTGCTTGACCATTTCCAATAACTGCTAATTTATGATAGGCTTTGGTAATCCCTGTAGTGCTGTTTGACACAGCTGTATCTATTCCAGATACTTCTAATAAAATTCTATTTGCCGAAGCAACGCTGGTATTTGTTGTTGAAACCCTAAATGCTGGTGCTCCATTATTACCATATGCCGCCAATAGTATTCCGTCCATAGAACTTGTATTAAATTCCATATATTGAAAACCACCTGTTGTAAAATCTAATCTATTCTGGTCTAATTCTATTTTTTTTAAAAATCTTACTTTATCTATATAAGCGTCCAATACATTAACTGGCGAGGATGGCGAAGTCCCTTGTAGTCTAAAAAAAGGGTCAGCATTACCAAAACCCCTCACTAATACGCCGTTCATTTGTTGTCCGACGGCACTCCCAGCAGACGAATTAGAAAATAATACTTGGTGGTTAGTATCTCCCACAGCATACAGATTGATTGGATTTTGTTGCATTCCTAAAGGTTTATAAATAATTACTGATGCTTTCAAACATT
>Ga0209634_1003111_pt1 | contig 11317 bp, 16 predicted proteins | sample LinPmetageLP40_FD_184043 | JGI IMG/M metagenome (GOLD analysis project Ga0209634, IMG submission 184043) | Marine viral communities from the Pacific Ocean - LP-40 (SPAdes) (version 2) | ecosystem: Environmental > Aquatic > Marine > Oceanic | place: Pacific Ocean | collected 2010-08-26 | reverse complement strand
AATGAAATTAATGAGCGATCATTACTACTCAACGGTTTATGATCATATTAAAAATTATAATATTGATAATAATAGTCATTATACATCAGCAAAAGATATTTTTAAAAATGAAAGAACAATTTTAAATCCAATTTATGATCATATTGATGGAAATAATGAATTATCATATCAAAAATTACAATTACAACAAAGTAAAATATCTAATAATATATATAACAAATTAATAAAAGATAGAAAAATATCATCTGAAACTTACAAATTACCAGAAGGATGGGAAGAAATGTATGATTTAATTACTAAAAAAAAGTATTATGCATGTAATTTAACAAAACATACTCAATGGTTACATCCAGGGATTCCTCTTGGTACAATTATGGAAAATGGAATACCTTATGGTTGGGAAGAAGAAATAGATTATGAATCAGGAGACATCTATTATATAAATCATGTAGGAAAATTTACAACTTGGGATAAACCTAAAAAATCTTTATTTTTAGTTTAATATAAATATATATAATATATATAATATATATTGATGAAATTAGATTGTGTATTAACCGCCGTTAACGAAAAAAAAGAATATTTAGATTTGGCTCCTATTTTTATCGAAACATGGAATAAATTATATCCAAATGTTGATATTAAAATTATATTAATAGCAAAAAAAATTCCTGAAGAATTAATTCAATATAAAGATAAAATAATACTTTTTGAACCAATTAAAAATGTATCAACATGTTTTACCTCACAGTTTATTAGAAATTTATATCCATGTATTCTTAATTATGATAACGGTGTTATGATAACTGATATAGATAATTTACCAATGAATAAAACATTTTTTACAAAAAATATTGAAAATATTCCAGATAATAAATGGATAAATTTAAGAGATTATGTTTATTGTAATAGAGAAATATGTATGATGTGGCAGGTTGCTACTCCAAAAGTGTGGAAAGATGTATTTAATATTAAGAATGAAGAAGATATAAAACAAACACTTATTAGTGAAAATAATTCAATAAACTATATTGATGGACATAACAAATCAGGATGGAACACAGATCAATTATTTTTATATAAAAAAGTAATGCAATGGAATAAAAAAACAAATGATTATGTTTTTCTTAAAGATAAAGAAACTGGGTATAATCGATTATGTAGTTTTGGGACTCTAAACTCTCAATATAAAATTTCAAAATTAATAAAAATAAATATAAAAAAAGGTAAATATTCAGATTATCATTGTCTTAAACCTATGAGTTATAATAAATGTAAAAAAATAAATTGGATAATTTATAATTTACTTCCAAATACAATATAATTTTAATTTATAATATCATTTATTTCAGGATTATATTTTAATAAGTTAGTATAATCATTTTTAGCTAAACATTTTTTTGGATTATGAATTCCAAAAGGATTTTTGTAATATTCTCTTTCTACAGAAAATTTTAAAGCAATTTCAAATGGTGGTAAATTCATTTTATCTTTATTTTTAGATGTGTAAAAATTATCTTCAGGCCATGTTTCATTTATATTTTTTATATTATGTATTATTTCTATCATTTTACTTTTTTTTCTTAAAGATAATCCTCCATTAAGATGTTCTCTCAATATTAATTTTCCTCTTTTAAATCTAACTGGAGCTCCTATAAAATCATATCCAAGAGAAATAAAATACTCAATATTATGATCTGAATTTGCTAATAAATAACTATCAGTCTGAAAAATTAAAATATTTTCACCTTCTATCTTATCCCAAAAATCTCTAGAAACTAATAAATTACTATATTCTAGTCTATTTAAATTGGTAACATTAAGATTAATTAAAATTATATTTCTATTATTATATTTATTTTTAATTTCTAATACTAGTTCTATATTATCATTGCCATGAAATATATATATATTACAATCATCTATATGATCTATTATATTTTTTATTACTAAGTCCAACTTTGTATGATTTCGTGGTTCAACTATTACAGCACTATCTAATTTATTCGTCATATAAATATAAATAAATTTTATTTATAAATATATATATATGAATAGTATTGTTCTTAATGAAATAAAAAATGATTATACAAATATTTTAAAAAAAATTATAAATAAACCAATTTATGATAGATTTCAACAAATATATCTTTCCGCTGATAAAAATAAAAATCAAACTGTCTTGTTAAAAAGTTTTCAGTTATCTTTAAAAAAAATTATATCATGGGACGATAATAATATCGGCAATGAAAAAAAATATATTTTAAATGAAACACAAAAATATTCTTATTTTGTTAATTTAATAAAAATTATCTTTATGATAAATATAAAATTGTTATCTTTGGATTCAGTAAGTAAAGAATTTTATAATGATATTAACTTGGATAAATTTATTCATAATTTATACTCTGAATGTGCAAGAACATTTTGGGATTGTCCATACTTGTTTGATACAAATACTAATTCTATTGAAATTAAAAAAAATCAAAAAGAAATAGAAAATATAATTAATAATTCAATTGATATAACAATAAAAACGATGTTACCTATAAATTTAATGATTAATTCTATTTTAGGTCCAAAAAATTATAAAAATGAATTAAATAATATTCTATCAATAGACACAATTGACATTGAGAGAATATCTTCATTATTAACTAAGAATGTTGTTAGTGATGAAAATGTTCCAAATAATAATGTTCCAAATAATAATGTTCCAAATAATAATGTTCCACAAATTAATAATAATATTGTAGAAAAAGTAGATAATAATATTCAACCTAATAATAATATAAATAATGAAATAAATGAGGTTAGAGAAAAAGTTAGATCTATTACAGAAAGAAGATATACCAGTCCCAGACAAAGTGAATCAGATGAAAAAAATGATATTCACGAAAACTTTATCAAACAAAATGAGGATGAAATATTAAATATTATAAATAAAAATAATGTAGATTTAACAAGTGTTAACAGAAAATCAAATTCATCTACATTAAGAAATATAATTAAAACAGATATAAAAAATTCAGATAGACAGTCAACAGCTAGAAATAGTAATAGTAAAATTAAAAGTGAATTAAAAAGAGATTTAAAAACAACTGAAGAATCAAATAATGATTCTTCAAAAAATTCTTTGAATAATAAAAATTATGCTGATATGTATTCAAATAGTGATACTAAAAAGTCTACAATAAGCACTGTTAAAAAAGATGAAATTAACGAAAAAGCAAAATTTTTTAATAATTATTTAAATTTTTAATTTAAGAAATAGGAATTTTTAGATCAAGTATAACAAATAATATTGTTGATAAAAATGGTATTTTTAGTGTATCACTTGGTTTCATAGCACTTTCTGGTACATATCTTGTTATAATAAAAACAAAAGCAGAAAACAAAACAAATTTTAATATTTTTTTTTTATGATTATCAGTAAAATCCATATATACTAAGTTGAGATTTTTTATTTCTAAAGATAAATATATATGATTTTACTTTTAATTTTATTTACTTTTACGATAATATTATGGTTTCAAAATAAAAATTTAATTACAAAAGAATCAAATTATAAAAAAATCTTTGATACATTAAAAATTCCTACTCTATCTATTTTAATTATTTTACTAATCCATTTTTCAAATGGAAAAAAAAATACAATACAACTAATAAAAAATGATTTCTTTGTAGACAGGTCTAATTTTTAATCAACAGTTACAACTTTTGCCAAGTTTCTTGGATAGTCTGGGTTATGACCTTTTAATAATGCCATTTCATAAGCTATAATTTGTATAGGTATTATTGATAATATACTTCCTAAAATATTTAATTTTGGTATCCTAATTAAATTTTTTACATCTAAATCTATATCTGATATTACAATTATGTTTGCCCCACGAGATTTTACTTCTTGTAATGTACTTAACATAAAATCTTTATAAATATCATCCATAACAAATAATATTATAGGAGTATTTTTTTCTATTAATGAAAAAGGACCATGTTTTAAACTACCACCACAAAATGCTTCTGCATGAATGTAACCTATTTCTTTTAACTTTAAAGCACCTTCTCTAGCAATTGATTCATAAATATTTTTACCTAATAAAAAACAAGAATTACTATTACATAATTCAGTAGCTATCTTTTTATAATTTTCTATATTAGTAAGTGTATTTTCTACATGAGAGGAAATAAATTGTAATTCTTTAATTGTTTCTGTTGTAAATGTATTTAAACATTTTTTTTCGCTAAACCATAATATCATTATTGTTAAAGCAATTTGTTGGCATACAAATGATTTTGTTGAAGCAACAGATACTTCTCTACCGGCATTTAAATATATTCCACAATTAGATTCTCTTGCTATTAGACTACCAACAGTATTTACTATTCCAATTATAGGTATATTAAGTGTTTTTACTTTAATCATACTCCTATGAACATCTTTTGTTTCACCAGATTGAGATAAAACTATACAAATACAATTCTCTGGATTAGATATATCGTATAATTCAAATTCAGAAGCATCTATTACTTTTACATTATTAAAAATTTTATTTTTTTTAATTAGGTATGAAATCCATAATCCTGAATTTAAAGAAGTACCGCAACCTAATATAATTAGTTCATCTCTATTTTTTAATAAATCATATTCATTTGTTAATCCACCTAATTTAATTTTTTTTTCTAGAATTCTAGCTCCAAAATTTAGTGTTCTTTGAATTGCTATAGGTTGTTCCATAATTTCTTTAATCATCCAATGAGGAAAAGGATAAGGAGAATTTTGAAAAACAAAATTTTTTAAAGATATTGTTTCCTTATTTTTAAAAAAACTATTTATTGATCTATTTTCATTTCCATTATTAATATTTTCTATATTTATTTCAAGTATTTCTCCCTCCTCTAAACAAATCACATTAGTACATTTAGTACAAATAGCACCAAGTTCTGATGATAATAAAATTCCTTCATTTGTTTTTCCTAATAGTAAGGGACTACCCGATTTTGAAATAAATAAACTATTTTGTTTATCATTTATAATAGCAACAAGTCCCCAGCTACCTTCTAATTCATTAATAGCTTTTTTAAAAGCATTAAATTGATTTTGTTCTTTCTCTAAATGATAAGAAATAAGATTAGATATTATTTCTGTATCAGTTTCTCCTTTAAATTTAAAGCCTTCTGAAATTAATTTTTTTTTTAGTGATAAATAATTTGTTATAATACCATTATGAACTAATGAAACTCTATTTTTAAAATCGATATGTGGATGAGCATTTATGTCATTTTTTTCTCCATGAGTTGCCCATCTTGTATGAGCTATACCAATATTTGATGTTGGTAAATTAATTTTATTTATAAGTTTAGATAAACCTTGTTCTTCAATTGTTGAAGCATATTTTTGTATAAAGAATTTATTATCTTTTAAAACACAAATTCCACAAGAATCATATCCTCTGTTTTGTAGTTGATTTAAACCTTCTAATAAAATTTTATTTTGATTTTTACAATTTAATGATGCAATAATGCCACACATTATATATATTGTTTGATATAATAAATTAATTAAAATATTTATTATAACAATCTGTAATAGTAATTCTTTTGATAACATCATTACAACATAGATCTGATATAATACTAATTATTTTTTCTCTTTTTTGATTATTATCGAAACAAGATACACTTTTATATTCATTAAATATATAAAATAGAAAGTTCAAAACTCTCCCAAAACAATAACTATCTATTTTATATACAAGCGTATTATCTTTTGAAATAGGAATATTTCCATTTACTTTAACAAAATCATTTGCTTTAATTTCTGGTAATCCAGGTTCAGGCTCTCCTATTTTTTTTGGAAAATAACCTGGTGTTCCTTTTTTATTTTTTAAAAATCGTATAAATGGTTCTTGAGCACAAAATCCAAAATCTATTATTTTAAATGTGTTAGTACATTTATTTACCATAATATTTTCAGGTTTAATATCAAGATGACAAAGTTTTTTATTATGTAGAAACATAATACCTTTCAAAATGTGTTTCACAAAAAAATTTATTTTAGAATATGAATTAAAAACTGAGAAATCATATTGTTTTATTTCTAGGATAATATCATGTAAATCTGTATTTCCAGCGTAATCAATGTAAAAACATTGAAGCGATGTATTTGTAAAAATTTTAATCTGGTGGTCTTTTACAAGTTCTTTTAGATCATGATAAAAATTGTCACTTGGATTTAAAACTATATAATCATTATCTGGTATAGAATAATATTTATTATAGTTTTTTATTTCTCTTACTAAATCTAAATATTGAAATTCATCATGCCCTTTTGTTATTTTTGTAATCTTTAATAATTTTTCTTTTTTTGGTTTTACAAAATTATTATAATGAAAATTTCCTAGTATGATAGAATTAGCTCCTGTCTTAATAATTTTTGACATATTATTTAATTTAAAATAGAAAATTAATATTTCAATTTTAAATTAAATTGTTATTTAAAAATGTGGGTTAAAATAAATTAATAATGAGTAAAATTTATTTTTTATCAGAAGAAGATATATTAATTCTTTTTAATCAAATTAATGTAAGATTTAAGGATAATCCATTGAATACAAGAAATACTAGAGGGAAAATATTAAATTATTTATATACATTTGAAACAACACAAAAAGAATTATATGGAAACTGGGGAAATTATAATATGGAAAATAATACAGATTTTAATGGAATTTATGGATATCTTGAGGATATTATAATTGGTCATTTTAAGGGATATAAGATATTTTAATAAAAATTATTAGAATAGTTAGATTTTTTATAAATTTTTTATTCTAGTCTATTTTAATGACTTCAAAAGATATTCAATACGGTGCTTCAAAATTTAAAATAAAAAAATTTGATATTAAGAGCATGGCTGATCATGCTACTATTGCTATGATTGCTAAAAGAGCCTCAGGAAAAAGTTATCTTACTAAAGAAATTATGTTTCATCAAAGACATATTCCTACTACAATAGTTATTAGTAAAACTGAAAAATTAAATAAATTTTATGGAGATTTTGTACCTGATGTATATATTTACGATGAATATAATAATACTATTTTAAGTAAAATTTATGATAGACAAAGTAAATTATCAGATGATAATAAGCAAAGAAAACAAGATGGAAAAAAATTAAAAGATGATAGAATAATGTTAATTATGGATGATTGTATGAGTTCTAAGGGTTCTTGGGTTAAAGAACAACAAATTTTAGAATTATTTTTTAACGGTAGACATCATCATATTTCATTTATTTTAACTATGCAGTTTGCTTTAGGTATACCTCCAGAAATGAGAAGTAATTTTGATTACATTTTTTTATTAGCAGAAGATTTTATTACTAATAGAAAAAGATTGTATGAACATTATGCTGGTATGTTTCCAAGTTTTGATGTCTTCCAACAAGTATTTTCTGAAGTTACTCAAGATTATGGAATAATGGTTATAAATAACAGAGTTCATAGTACAGATATAACTGAAAAAGTATTTTGGTATAAAGCAAAAGAAACACCTGACTTTACGGTAGGTGATAAAAAATATAAAAAGTATCATAAAAAAAATTATGATAAAGATTGGAATAAAAAAGTAGATATGTTTGATACTTCTTTTTTAACTAAAAAAAGAAATAAAATAAATTTTACAATAGAAAAAATAAAATAAATAATATTATTTATGCTAGTAGTAGTGTTCATGGATTAAATTACCCTTCAATTAGGCCATATTTTTTTTTATCATAATTTAATTAATAACATACAAAAATATGATTATAAACCTTCAGATAAAGATATAATCGAAGGATATATATTATTAAAAAAAATTGTACCATTAAAAAAATTTTTATACTGTTGATCTACCTTTATCATTTTTCCAGTCCTCTTCTACTCTATCTAAATTATCATTCCTTTCAACACAACTTTTTATTAAATAACTTGGTACATTATTTTTTTCAAATTCTGATAAAAATGATTTCGAGTCTTTTGGTAAACATGTCCCACCATATCCTCTTTTACCATCATGGCCGGGACAATTAGAATGACTGCTGCCTATTCTGTTATCCATAGTAACTAATTCTCTAACAGAATTAAAATTAATATTTTTTTTTTCACAAAAATCATAAATTTCATTAAAAAAAGACACCTTTAGTGCTAAAAATGTATTTTTTGTATATTTAACAGTTTCAGCTGTTTCTGATTCAACGACATACACTTTATTATTTTTAATTTTATTACTATTGTAAGAATAATTTATTAATTTGTTAAAACTTTCGATTAATATAGGATCATTACTTCCGATAGTCCATTCAGTAGCATTAATAAAATCATTCATAAAGTTTTTTTCAGTTAAATATTCTGGCATAAAACCACAATTTAATCTTTTACTAGTTCCTGGTGGTACAGTTGATCTAATTACAATTTTACAATCAGAATTGTACTCTCGTAAACTATTTACAACCGATTCAACAATATTCGTATGACAATTATTATTATTATCTAACGGTGTAGGTACAGCAATAAATACTAAATCACAATCTGAAACTTTTTCCAATGTGGTATCTTTTGGATCACATAAATCTGGATTTATATCATAAACAAAAAAATTTACATTATCACATTCTAATATTTTAGTAGCTTTACCTACAAAACCATAGCCGATTAAACCAATATTCATATAATTATATATATAATTATATAAATAAATTTAAACTAATTTTTATCATTTAATTCTTATTATACTTTGTATTAATATATCTCTTATACCACTCTCCATAAATATTGTCAACCGATTCATAATATGTTGGTACAAAATTTTGAAAAACTGGATGATAAAAGTGTCTCCTGATTTTACTGTAATCTTCTTCAATCTGTTCCTTTGAAGGGTTTTCTATTTGTAGACTTGGTATTGTCTTTGGAAATTCGTGGTAGTTAAAGTTCTTTGAACGGATAGACATAGTATCATAGATAACATTAAGTAGACGACGATTCATTATATTTATATCATTCTATAAATAATATAATTTCAATTTTTTATACAAGTTTACGAAAATGATTTACCACAACCACAACTAAAGTCTGAATTTGGGTTTTCAAATGTGAATCTACTTCCCATTAAATCGGTTGTATAATCAATTTTAGTATCTATTAATTTAAAAATATAGTCTTTATTAATTTTTAAAATGTAATCATCTGTAGTTATTAATTCATCTAATTTATGAGGATTTTCATTACATGGTTGTAATACATATTGAAACCCAGAACATCCTCCGCTTTTAATTCCAAATTCTATATATTTTTGATTATGTTGAAATTGGATTTGTTTTAACATATTATGAGCTTGAGGTGTAATTCTTAATATATTTTTTATCATTATAAATTAAGATAGATATTCTCTAAAAGTTAAACTGTATCTTTTATCTTTTGTTTCACTTTTAATAATTTCGTGTTTATAATATTTCTGTGAACCACCAGTCATAAAAAATAATGAATTTGGCTCTAGGTCAAAAGTATATTTTTCATCAGTATTATCATTAGTAAGAATAAAACGGCGAGTAACTCCAATTGAATAAATTAGAATTGTAGGATAATCTCCAAAACTTAGCGGATTATCTTTATGAGGAGCAATAATATCATTACCATCATTATATTTATTTATTAAACAACTGTTAATTTTCAAATTGAATTCATTATTAATCTTTTCTTGTAATTTAAGTAATATTTCATCGTAATCATGAGAAGCCCATCTATCATGATGATATTTCCAATATTTACAAAAATATTTTTTATCTTCTTGAAACCATATTTGTTCTCTATCTATTTTTTTTCCATTTTTCCTAACTCCTCCTTTAAAATCTAAAATTTTAACCCAATCTGAAATAGAAGTATAATTTTGAGAATCTAAAAAATCAGATATATAATTAAGTTCGGTTTTTTCATTTCCATCATACAATATATGTTGTTCCATATTGAATTTTGTTAATATTTATTTTATTTTTCAGTTTTTCCTTTAGACAGTTTAGGAATTGGTAGTAACTTACATGTACCTTCTTTTTTACATAAATCATGTTTTTTACAATCTTTAACTGGGTAACAATGATGACATTCAGGTTGCATACAATCTCCTAAAACACACCATTCAGTAATCATAAAAAATCCTCTATATGGTATACCATTTTTAAAAACAATATTATTCATATAATATTATTATAATACTATTTTTTAGTAATACTTTTTAAATATTTTTTTGAAAAGTGAATCGCAAGAGAAATTATTATAATAATATATACAAAATTAAATCTAGATTCAGAAATATGGATTTGTGGATTAACAGTTTTATCAATAATATAAAATTCTTCATTAAATTTTAATGAATTAACATATACAGAAAAATCATATAATTTATTATTTATTCTATAATATTTTAATCTTTTTGTATTTAAATTTTTTGTGTAAGAAATTAAATTAAAATCTTTTTTAGATGAATCAAAAATATTTTTAGATAAATCTATTTTAAATGTTTTTAATATACTTTTATTTGAAAAAACTATATATCTCAATTTTTTACAATTTGAAAAAACCATTTCTTCAAAAATTTTAATATTATTTTGAAAAACAACTCTATATAATTCTGAAAAATTAAAAAAAGTATTTGTTTTAACAATTTCTATATGATTAGGTATTTCTAGAGAAAAAATATCTTCTACTTTAACTTCAATTTTAGTTTTTTCAAAAATAATAGCTTTTAATAAATTAAAAAAATTTAAATCTAAAAAATTATCATTACTAATTTTATCTAATTTAATAGTTTTTAATTTTTTTTTATATAAAATAATTACAGATCCTGACATATTAATATATGATATATTATTATATATTATAAATTAATATTCAATTAGTTAATTTTTTGTCTCAAATTTTGTTCATTTGTTGTACATTCTTGTAATCTTTCTTCCATTTTTTGAATTTGTGAATCTAAATTTTCAATACTATTTGTAATACTTTGAAGTTCTTTTTCATTTTTAGCTTTCTTTAATTTTCCTTCTAATTCATTTTTGTTTTTATTTTTAAGATCAATATTTGTATTAATATTTTTAGTCATTTCAGATGTTTTTCGAAGTTCGTGTAAAAGATTTGCTTTTTCTTGATTTTCTTTTCTTCCTTTCATTAATTTGTTAAGTTCGTCATTAAGATAATCTGAATCTTTTACTTTTGTAGAATCAGTAGCATCTGGGTCATATGGTAACCATTCACCCATAGATCCAACAAAAACATGGTTA
>Ga0209634_1003110_pt1 | contig 11317 bp, 9 predicted proteins | sample LinPmetageLP40_FD_184043 | JGI IMG/M metagenome (GOLD analysis project Ga0209634, IMG submission 184043) | Marine viral communities from the Pacific Ocean - LP-40 (SPAdes) (version 2) | ecosystem: Environmental > Aquatic > Marine > Oceanic | place: Pacific Ocean | collected 2010-08-26 | reverse complement strand
TGTTGTCCAGCTCGGTGGTGGTTCCGTCAAGTCCGATGCTGCCGGTGTCATACTGTACCAGGCCACCGACGACGGTGCTTCCCAGGTCCAGGTCGTAACCTGCGCGCAGACCATACACTCCGCCGTTGCCATCGGCATTGATCGTGCCGTCGGCTTCAACGTCAGCATAGCTTGCCTGTGCACCGACGTAGAAGCCGGTCCAGTCATAGGCAGGAGCCGCAGGCTCGACGAACACAGGTGCCGGCTCAAGCGGAGTGGGAACGACGCCACCCGCCAGAGCGGGAGAGGCGATAAGGACGGGAAGTGCGGCGATGATGAAACGGTTCATGATAGCTCCTTAAGTTTTTTCTGTTCTGCATTCGGTTGTGATAGCCACGTCTTCGTGGAGCAGACGTGACCTCAAGCCCGCAGATAGGCACACGGTTCCTGAATTACTTTCCGTCGGCGATCACAACTTGTTTTATGTGTTTTTTGCATCGCATTTCCGGCTCGGTCGGCAGGATCTGGCCGGTTCGTAGTCATTTCGGCAAGGTCCTGCTAAACGCCCCCGTAATGCCAAAAATTCACGACCCGAGGTCCGATGACACACCCCTTCTCCTTCCGGTGCGATGCCAGTGACGGGCGCGCCCGGACCGGCGCGATCTCGACCCCTCGCGGAGAGATCCGGACGCCTGCCTTCATGCCTGTCGGCACCGCCGCCACCGTCAAGGCGATGTTGCCTGAGTCGGTACGGGCGACAGGTGCGGATATCTTGTTGGGTAACACCTATCATCTGATGCTGCGGCCAACGGCGGAGCGGATCGACAGGCTGGGCGGACTGCACAGGTTCATGAACTGGGATGGGCCGATTTTGACCGACTCTGGCGGGTTTCAGGTCATGTCGCTGGGGGCCTTGCGCAAGCTGGATGAAGATGGCGTTACCTTCAAATCGCATATCGACGGCTCCAAACATCGCCTGACGCCCGAACGCAGCATGGAAATCCAGCGGCTTCTCGGGTCCGACATCGTAATGTGCTTTGATGAATGTCCCAGCCTGCCCGCCGACCGCGACCGCATCGCCACGTCGATGGAACTGTCGATGCGCTGGGCCGCACGGTCTAGGGCGGCGTTCGGCGACCGGCCCGGCCATGCACTGTTCGGAATACAGCAAGGCGGACTGGATCGCGACCTGCGCGCCCAGAGCGCGGACGCCCTGCGTCACATCGGCTTCGATGGCTATGCCGTCGGCGGTTTGGCGGTGGGCGAGGGGCAGGATGCGATGTTCGACGTGCTCGACTACGCGCCGGATCAGTTGCCCAACGACAAGCCGCGATACCTGATGGGGGTCGGTAAGCCTGACGATATCGTGGGTGCCGTGGCGCGGGGAATCGATATGATGGACTGCGTGTTGCCGTCGCGGTCGGGACGAACGGGGCAGGGCTGGACGCGGCGGGGGCAGGTCAATCTGCGCAACGCGCGTCATGCCGACGATCCGCGACCGCTGGACGAAGCCTGCACCTGCCCGACGTGTCAGGGCTATTCCCGCGCCTATCTGCATCACGTCATCCGCAGTCAGGAGATCATCGGCTCTATGCTTCTGACTTGGCACAACCTGCACTATTTTCAGGAGTTGATGGCGGGCATGCGCGACGCCATTGCAGGCGCCACATTCACGGCTTGGCAGGCCGGGTTTCACGCGATGCGGACGGATGGCGATATCGAGCGGATATGATATTTCATGTGCTCCGGCGTCCGCATAGCGCAGGCGGCTGACGCGTTACGCTTGCGCACCGCTCCCGCCCTCTCCACAATGCGAAACAAGACGGGAACATCCCGCGTATTGAAGACAGGCCGTCGCATGCCCACCTAGGGCATCGATGACGGAAGGACCCGAAGGCCGCCGATTACGGGGCAGGGGTCCTTTGCGAAAGGACAGATAAATATGACGACTTCCACTCACCCCGTGTTGCCCCTGCGCGATATCGTGGTCTTCCCCCACATGATCGTTCCCCTGTTCGTCGGTCGCGAAAAATCGGTTCGCGCTCTGGAAGAGGTGATGAACGACGACAAGCAGATCCTGCTGTCGTCGCAGGTTGATCCGGCGACGGACGAACCCGATCAGGATGGCATTTACCGTGTCGGCGTTCTGGCCAACGTGCTGCAACTGCTCAAGCTTCCCGACGGCACCGTGAAGGTGCTGGTCGAAGGCCGGTCGCGGGTGCGGATCACCCGGTTCGTCGACAACGACAGCTTTTTCGAAGCCGAAGCCGAAGTGCTGGAAGAATCGCGCGGTGACGAGTCGACGATCGAGGCCCTGCTGCGGTCGGTCGCCGATGAGTTCGAGCGCTATGCCAAGGTCAAGAAGAACATCCCCGAAGAAGCGTTGGGCGCCGTCGCCGAAGCGCAGGACCCGGCCAAGCTGGTGGACCTCGTGTCCGGCCATCTGGGCATCGAAGTCGACCAAAAGCAGGAACTTCTGGAGCTTCTGACCGTGTCCGAGCGGCTGGAGAAGGTCTATGGCATGATGCAGGGCGAAATGTCCGTCCTGCAGGTCGAAAAGCGCATCAAGTCCCGCGTCAAATCGCAGATGGAGCGCACACAGCGTGAGTACTATCTGAACGAACAGATGAAGGCGATCCAGAAGGAGCTTGGCGAAGGCGAAGAAGGCCAGAACGAGGTTTCCGAACTGGAAGCGCGGATCGCGAAGACCAAGCTGTCCAAAGAAGCCCGCGAAAAGGCCGATACCGAGCTGAAGAAGCTGCGGAACATGTCCCCCATGTCCGCCGAAGCCACTGTCGTGCGCAACTATCTGGACTGGATGCTGTCGATCCCGTGGGGCGACAAGTCCCGGACCAAGAAGGATATCGTCAAGGCGCGTGAGGTTCTCGACAAGGACCACTTCGGGCTGGAAAAGGTCAAGGACCGCATCGTCGAATATCTGGCCGTGCAGGCACGGTCGACCAAGCTGAAGGGACCGATCCTGTGCCTTGTCGGTCCTCCGGGCGTGGGCAAGACCAGCCTGGGCAAGTCGGTCGCCACGGCCACGGGGCGCGAATTCATCCGCATCTCGCTGGGTGGGGTTCGCGACGAGTCGGAAATTCGCGGCCACCGCCGGACTTATATCGGGTCGATGCCGGGCAAGATCATTCAGGCGCTGAAAAAGGCCAAGACGACCAACCCGCTGATCCTTCTGGACGAAATTGACAAGATGGGTCAGGATTTCCGGGGCGATCCGGCGTCCGCAATGCTTGAGGTTCTGGACCCCGAGCAGAACAGCACGTTCATCGACCATTATCTGGAGGTCGAATATGACCTGTCGAACGTGATGTTCCTGACGACCGCGAACTCCTACAACATGCCGAGTCCGCTTCTGGACCGGATGGAGATCATCCCCCTTGCCGGTTACACCGAGGAGGAAAAGGTCGAGATCGCCAAGCAGCACTTGCTTGCCAAGCAGGTGAAGAACCACGGTCTGCGCAAGGGCGAGTTCGAACTGACCGACGGCGCGCTGCGCGAAATGGTCCGCACTTATACCCGCGAGGCGGGGGTGCGAAATCTGGAGCGTGAGATCGCAAAGCTGGCCCGCAAGGCGGTAACCAAGATCGTCGGCAAGACGGAAACGGCGGTCCGCATCACCGAGGATAATCTGGACGATTATCTTGGGGTGAAGAAGTATCGCTATGGTCTGGCGGAACTGGAGGATCAGATCGGTGTCGTCACCGGGCTGGCCTATACCAGCGTCGGCGGTGACCTTCTGCAGATCGAGGCGTTGCGCCTGCCGGGCAAGGGTCGGATGAAGACCACAGGCAAGCTGGGCGATGTCATGAAGGAAAGCATCGACGCGGCCAGCAGTTATGTCCGGTCCATCGCGCCCGCGATTGGGGTCAAACCGCCGAAGTTCGACACGATGGACATTCACGTCCACGTGCCCGACGGCGCGACACCCAAGGACGGCCCGTCCGCGGGCCTGGCGATGGTGACGTCCATCGTGTCGGCCCTGACGCAGATCCCGGTACGGCGCGACATCGCCATGACGGGCGAAGTCAGCCTGCGCGGCAATGCCATGCCGATTGGTGGCCTGAAGGAGAAACTGCTCGCGGCCCTGCGCGGTGGCATCACGACGGTGCTGATCCCGCAGGAGAACGAGAAGGATCTGGTAGACCTGCCGGAGAGTGTGACCTCCGGGTTGGAGATCATTCCGGTCACGCATGTGTCCGAGGTGCTCAAGCTCGCTCTGGTCGACACGCCCACAGCGATCGACTGGGACGAAGCCGCCGAGGAGGCCGCCGCTCTGGCCGCCAAGGCCGCTCAGGCCGGGGCAGGTGGCGCCACGGCGCACTGAGCCGCACGGAGCGTTCGGCACAGGTCCGATCTGTTATCAAAATGCCCCGGGGCGCGTGCGCGTGCCCCGGGGTTTCTTGTTTCAGGTATTCTCAACTGCCATCAGCGTTTGCGCCCTCCTGCTGTTGCCGACACCCTTACCGACGCGCAGTCCATATGGCAGCTAGGCGGGTGGAATGGCGTTGTGGCATGACGGCAGCGTCGACAAAACTGTCACCACAATGAACGCCAGTCACACGGTCAAGCCCGCGCACAACGGTCTTGAACCCGATCCCCCAGTTGTCTAAACGCCGGGCACGGATCGGGTGATTAGCTCAGTGGTAGAGCGCTTCGTTCACATCGAAGATGTCAGGGGTTCAAATCCCTTATCACCCACCGTCCTTTCCCTGAACAGCGGTGTGCCATGCCCCCCGTCTACCTGATGCGGCACGGCGAAACGGTCTGGAACCTCGACGCCCGGATGCAGGGGCAGCGGGACAGTCCGCTGACCGTCAGAGGCCGGGCACAGGCCGCGCGGCAGGGGGCGATCCTGCGGGATCATGGCGTGACCTGCCATGCGCGCTCCAGTCCGCTGGGCCGGGCCATGGAAACGGCGCGACTGGCCGGACTGCAGGCGATTGCCGACGTCCGGCTGGCCGAAGTCGGCATGGGCGCATGGGAAGGCCGGTTGCGCGCCGACATCACGACAGCGTCGGGTCTGATGTGGAAGTTCGACGCCCCCGGAGGCGAGGGACTGGCAATGGTGCGCGCCCGTCTGGAGGACTTGCTGGCCGACGATATGGCGGAGCCTGTCATCCTGATCACGCACGGCGCCATCGGAATCGTTTTGCGCGCCCTGCTTTGCGGGTTTCCAGCCGAGCACTGGGACAGGATGGAAGACCCGCAAGGCGTCGTCCATGTCATCGAGAACGGGGTCGAGCGACTGTTGGCATAAGCCGTCTTGAAGGCCCGAGCCGGGCGCGCTATCCCGGCGCAGCGGGTGGTTAGCTCAGTTGGTAGAGCGTCTCGTTTACACCGAGAATGTCGGGGGTTCGAGCCCCTCACTACCCACCATATCCCTTGCCGCTTCGAGGCTTGATCCGAATCCGCCGCAACGGTCACTGCATCACTGCACCCCGGTACAGTCCTGGTTCTGACGTCGCCAAGGCTCGCGCAGCATTTCATTCAGCCAACCCCTCGCGCCGGAGCCTGCGCGCGAAGCCCACGAGACTCGCGCTAGCCGTCGAGAAACGGAATCGGGAGGCCGAAGAAATCGGCCAGCAGAACGAAATTCAACCCCAGTACGGCTAAGGCACCCAGCCCTGACAGAATGCACAACACCGGACCGACGATGAAATCGCCCATGATATCCTTGCGCGACGAGAAGATAATCAACGCAATCATAGGCACCGGCAGGGCGATCGACAGGACCACCTGACTCATCACAAGGGCCTGCGTGGCATTCACACCAATGCCGACGACCACGAAGGCCGGCACCATGGTCACAAGGCGGCGCACCCAGATCGGAACGTGGAAATGCAGAAATCCCTGCATGATCATCTGTCCCGCCATGGTTCCGACCACGGAACTGGAAATGCCCGACGCGATAAGCGAGGCGAGAAACATGCCTGCCGCCGCCGCCCCCAGTAACGGTGTGAGCATGTAATACGCAGTTTCGATTTCAGCGACCTGGGGATTCCCTTGATTGAATGCGCTGGCCGCCATGATGACCATGGCGATATTGACCATGCCCGCAACGGCCAGAGCCAGAACGACCTCGATATTCGAGAACCACAGGATTTTGCGTCTGTCTGCATCGTTGCGGGCATGGGCGCGCGATTGCATCAGTCCGGAATGCAGGTAGATCGCGTGCGGCATGACGGTCGCGCCGATGATACCGACAGCGATGGTCAGTGCAGCTGAATCCGGCAGGCCGGGCTGTATCATGCCCATGGCCGCGGCCGCCCAGTCCACCGGAGCGATGAACATTTCTGCAAGGTAGCTCAATCCGATCACACCGACGAAGGCGCCGATGATAAGTTCCATCGGGCGGAAACCGTAGCGTTCGAAGATAAGGATGGCATAAGTCACGATCGCGGTGATCACCATGCCAGCGAATAACGGCAGGCCGAACAGAAGCGAAAGACCGATTGCCCCGCCAAGAAACTCCGCAAGGTCGGTCGCCATCGCCGCCACCTCGCTGATGGCCCACATGATCCACACGACCGGCTTCGGGAAATTATCGCGCGACAGTTCGGCAAGGTTCTTGCCTGTCACGATTCCCAGTCGCGCAGACAGGGCCTGAAACAACATCGCGATGAGGTTCGCCATCAGGACCACCCATAGCAGGGTATAGCCATATCCTGCCCCGGCCTGAATGTTCGTCGCGTAGTTGCCTGGATCCATATATGCGACCGAGGCGATGATGGCCGGACCGGCGAACAGCAGCCTGCTTCGCCAACCGCGGCGCTCTCCGCTCAGGACGCCCGTGATGCCGACGCGGGTCATGTCAGTCAGATTATGCATGTCAGGTTCCTGGAATTTTCGCCGATAAATAGCCATAGCTATAAATCATACAAGAGCTAAATTTTAATTGCCGTGTGTTCAATGCGGTACCTGATGGTGAAACGGTCGAGCCTTGGCTATACTGTGGTCCCGACACATTTCCGGATGCCAGAGCCATGCCCGACCAACCCGCTCATCCCAAGGATCAGGCCGATCGTTTTGCCCGCGCGCGGGAGTCGCAGTCCGTCGCCCTGCTGGAAGACTACGTGGAGATGATCGGTGATCTGCATGCGGAACTGGGCGAGGCGCGCGTGGCCGATATCGCGGAGCGGATGGGGGTTGCCCAGCCCACCGCCACCAAGGCGATTTCCCGGCTCAAGCGCGAGGATCTGGCCACCTCTCGACCGTATCGCGGCGTGTTCCTGACCGAAGCGGGAACCCTGCTCGCCGACCGTGTCCGGGCGCGGCACCGGACCGTCGTCGCCTTTCTCGTGGCGGTCGGCGTTCCTGCGGACGTGGCGGAACTGGACGCGGAGGGAATTGAACATCACGTTTCCCGCCAGACGCTGAAGGCCTTCGAGAGATACCTGGCGAATGTCGACGCCAGAGGGCGCCGTCGCTGAAACACTCCGGGGTTGCCCTTATTGCAGCGACCGCCCGCTTGCCCGCGACGGTGACGATGGTGGCAACCTGCGATGACCTGCCTCGGGCAAGGGCGCGCAATCTCAGGATCGCCGAAGATAGCGGGGCCCGTCCGGGCAATGACATACGGCGGCGCATGTCGATGGGCACCAAGCCGGAACCGCAATTGTTTTCAGATGCCGATCCCTTACTGCCGCAACGACGGCAGACCGATCCCGGTCGCCTCGAACCCGCCATCTACGGCCAGCCGCTGGCCGGTGATATAGCTGGCCTTGTCGGAACACAGCCAGACGATGGCTTCGGCAATTTCTCCCTCGTTGCCATAGCGGTTCAGGGGGATCGCATCGTGATAGGCGTCGATGATGTCCTGCGTATGGACTGCCATAGCCAGTTTGGTCCGCACCGGGCCGGGGCATACGCAATTCGCGCGGATGCCGAATTCCCCCAATTCGACCGCCTGTTGCTGTGTCAGATGCGCCACGCCCGCCTTGCTGGTGCCATAGGCCACGCGCAATGTGGAAGCCCGCAAAGCCGAGATCGACGCGATGTTGACGATGGCGCCCCTTCCGTCGCGCAGGGCAGGCGTGAAGGCCTGCGTCATCAGGAACACGCCGTCCAGATTGGTCGCCATGACGCGCCGCCAGCGCTCGAACGTCGTGCCCTCGATCGGGCCGAAGTCGGCGACACCGGCGTTGTTGACCAGGGCATCGACCCGGCCCAGGGCGTCGAGTGCGGCAGGCACCAGCGCGGCCACGGCGGCTTCGTCGCTGACATCGCAGGGCAGGGCGATTGCGCCCGTCAGACCGTCTGCGGCACGCGCCAGTTCTTCGGTGTCATTGTCGATCATGGCCACCCGTCGACCCTCGGCCAGAAACAGTTTTGTCGTTGCCAGCCCGATCCCCCGCGCCGCGCCCGTCACCACTGCCGTCTTGTCCATGTCTGTCTCCGTCCCTGACTGTTCGTGCAACGCTAGGCGACACGGCCAGCGGTGAGAAGCATTTGTGAACATGCGCAGGGCGTCTGCGCGCGCGGCGGCGATGACCGAAGGGCTGCGTTGTCCTATATGTGGATCAGACCCTAAGGTCCGGAGGCCTGACATGAGCTGGAACCCCATCCTCGATACGCATATCCCGATTGGCGATGCTGTCGACGCCATCGAAACCGTTATCGTTCCCCGCGCCCGCGATCTGGGCGGGTTCGAAGTGCGCCGCGCGCTGCCTGCGCCCAGGCGCCAGATGGTCGGGCCATTCATCTTCTTCGATCAGTTCGGCCCTGTCGAATTCCTGACCGGCCAGGGCATCGACGTGCGCCCGCACCCGCATATCGGGCTGGCGACGGTGACCTATCTTATGCAGGGGCGCATCCATCACCGCGATAGCCTGGGCACCGATCAGTGGATCGAACCGGGGGCCGTCAACTGGATGGTCGCGGGGCAGGGCATCACCCATTCGGAACGGATGGACGGCACCTATCGCGACACCGACAAATCGCTGTTCGGCATTCAGACCTGGGTCGCGCTGCCCAAGGACAAGGAGGATCGTCCGGCCGATTTCATCCATGCCGCCAAGACCGACTTGCCGGAACTGGAGGCCGAGGGCAAACGCGTGCGTCTTGTACTGGGCGATGCCTGGGGTGTAAGCGCGCCGGTCGAGACGAGCAGCCGGATGTTCTATGCCGACGCGATGCTGGAGCCGGGGGCCAGGATTCCGCTGCCCGACGATCACGAGGATCGGGGCGTCTACGTGTTGACGGGGTCCATCGACGTGGCGGGCGAAACCTATGACGCGGGCCGCATGATGGTGTTCCGTCCCGGCGATGCGCTGTCCTTGAAGGCGGGACCGGAGGGGGCGCGGCTGATGATGTTGGGCGGCGACACGATGGACGGGCCGCGTCATATCTGGTGGAACTTCGTCGCCAGCAGTCAGGATCGGATCGATGCCGCCAAGGAGGCATGGCGCGCCGGCGACTGGGCGCACGGTAGGTTCCAGCTTCCGCCCGGCGACGAGGACGAATACATCCCGCTGCCGGATCGCTAGGGCGCGATGCGCGGACCTTCCACAAGATGACGCCGTGGCGGCACCGGCGACGAACCACGTGGCGCGCTGTTTCCAGGGGCGGACAGTTGTCTGGCTCAAGCGGATCTGGCCCCCTCTGCATCCCGGCAGCTTCGGTCCTTCGGATTGCCACAAGTCCTGCGGGTCGGCGGTGCGGTCCGAAATCATGCCATGTATATCAATGCTTTGACCTGCAGGATTCGCGGGGCAGCAATTCTTGGGCCGGTCGATATCACCGCCGATCCGGGCATCATGACCGCGCGCCTGATGAACGTTGCGGATACCCGAAAGGGTCGGCCGGGTTGGAACGGGATCGTGTCTGAGGCGAAAGGATCGAATTACCGCACGTTCCCCGCTTGACGGGACTGGGGGCGCGCCATAGACACCCCACACGCCGGGCGACCGGCGGATGCGCGGTTGTAGCTCAGTTGGTTAGAGTACCGGCCTGTCACGCCGGGGGTCGCGGGTTCGAGCCCCGTCAACCGCGCCATTTTCCCCTTATCGTTTGAAACGACCGCAGATTTTGCGGGTGATCCGGGGGTGATCCACGGGTGATCCGCGTCCGACGTCGTCGGGGGGTGTGCAGGCGGGCGTTCGGTGGGTGGCGGTAGAGTGGTGGGTGGTATCGTAGTGCCTCCTAAAGCGGCTCATCTTTGGCACGGTCGACAATATCGCGGGCCTGTCGCAGAACGTAGTCGGCCCACCGTGCCGCCTGTCCGCCCCAATCCTGCGCGATCGCCATGACTTCGTTGCGGTGAAGCCAGAGAAACTCGGCGGCAGGTTGGGCTGCCTTCAACGCCTCGCCGTAAACCGCGCCTTCGACGGCGGCACTGAGACCTTCGCCGACCAAGACGAGCATCAGGATCACTTTGCGGGCGAACGCCTGCCGGGTGTCCGCCACACGCCCCCCGGACGTGGAGACAGCGAGCCGCTTGCCGAAGGATCGTGTAGACTCTGTTGCGATAGCCGGATTTTCGGAAAGGTCCTGCACGATGATCTCTTCGGCCCGCGTAGTCGGCGGGCTGGTACGGCGTGCAAAAGTGGTGAGTAATTTCTCATGCGCTTCGACCTCCGGGTGAGACACGGTCAGACCGGGGCCGGATCTCAGGACGATATCGGCGGCGGAACGGGCGTCGGCTTCCCAAGGGTCAATGCCGTCCGGCTCCGCCCCTCGAAGATCGAACAACTCGCTCAGGTCGAGATGCAGGTTCACGGCATCCATGGAGTCGAATTCGTTGCCGAGCGAGCGGTTCAGCGAGGGGACGATCTCGGACAGACCTTCATAGCGATTGGCATAGCGTGACAGCTTGTCTACATCGCGGCGCAATCGATCATAAAGCCGTTCCAAGACCGCTGGGTCGATCCCTGTCGGCGTGTCCAGATGCGGCAAGTCGATGCGATGATCGTGCGTCAGGCGCAGGACCGGGAACGGCGGTGCGTCTGGAGCCTCGGGTACGGGGCCGCTTGCCGAAGATGCGCCTATATGTGCGGGCAGCGGTTCCGGCCAGGGCGGCAGGGTGCGCAGATGGGCGAGGAGGGCCTGGAGGCGGTCTTCGTCGTCTTCGATCTCGGCTGCGGTGGCAATGGCGGGATCGTTGCAGGCGGGGGTATAGCTGAAATAGACGCCTCGACCGTCCTCGGGGACATCTGGATGGGTCAGACGGGGCAGGTCGAGAAGGAGGCGCAGATCGGTGACCTGCGTGTTGCGGAGGTAGAGCCGCTGCAGGTTGGTGAGGCCCGCGATGTGGGAGAGGTCGGTGACCTGCGTGGTGTCGAAGGCGAGCATCTGCAGGTTGGTGAGGCCCGCGATATGGGAG
>Ga0209634_1003109_pt1 | contig 11322 bp, 12 predicted proteins | sample LinPmetageLP40_FD_184043 | JGI IMG/M metagenome (GOLD analysis project Ga0209634, IMG submission 184043) | Marine viral communities from the Pacific Ocean - LP-40 (SPAdes) (version 2) | ecosystem: Environmental > Aquatic > Marine > Oceanic | place: Pacific Ocean | collected 2010-08-26 | reverse complement strand
GTAAAGCATGGCAGGCATTATCATTAATGGGTCATGAAACAGATAGTACTTACGTTGACAAATATTTAGATGGTGAACATCCTATTGTTAAAACTGATTTATATTATAAGTTAGAAAGCAAAGTTGACCACTTTCTAGATAAGATACCAGGCAAGTTTGATAGAGTTCGTTTCATGACACTTAAACCAGGTGGGGGTGAACTTGCAAGACATACCGATCAGACAGATCCAACATGGGGTACAACCGATGGTAAAATGGTAAGATTACATATACCACTTAAAACAAATGATAAAGTTATATTTACATCTTGGGATAATAATGGTGAAAGACACATTCATAATATGAAAAAGGGTGAGTGTTGGTTTTTAGATACTAGACGACCACACACAGCAATTAATGGTGGTGATGATATTCGTATTCACTTGGTTGCAGATGTTTGGGCAAATGATGATGTACGGAACATACTTACATAGTAGGCTGTACTTTTAGATTAATATATGATATAATGTGTTTATGAGACTAGATACGCCTGTTGAGAAATATAAGTTAAACGAAAGAGATATACTTGTTAAAAGAGATGATCTTATGGGTGATAATAATATTTTACCACCATGGGGAAAGATGGCAGGTATTGACGCCCTATTAGTAAACTTAAATCCTAAATATCCACTAATACATTTAGCAGTAAACGGATCATGGAGTGGTTGGGCATTATCTCATTTATGCAAACAAAGGGGTATTAAATTTATCTATGCTTATCCACCATCTAAAACTTATTCTCAATTTATACTAGACAAGGCAAAACAAAATGGTTGTGAGTTTCATGAATTAAAACCTAACATGATGGCAATACTCTATAATAGAGTTAAAAAATATGCAAAAGAAAATGATATACAAATGTTGCCATATGCTTTTGACCATATTGATTATCGTAATAATTTAAAACAAAGAGCAGAGAAAGTATTTCAAGAACATTTAGTCGATCACTTAGTTATATCAGCAGGATCAGGTGTAACAAGTTCTGGTATAGTTCAAGCATATCAACCAGGTACTGATTTGTTTTCTAATTCAAATAAACAAGCACATATTATCACAGTATCAAATATTAATACAATATATGAGAAGTATAAAAGTCATAGTATTATTTCAAGTGCTATCAATGTAGATAAAACAAAATATGAGTTTGACAATATGATGACTGACTATGAAGTACCTTTTCCTTGTAATGGAACATGGGATAGAAAAGCATGGTGGTGGTTAGAACAAATGCAAGATCAATTAGAGGGTGATATTATGTTTTGGAATATAGGCGGTAATATATGAAAATCTGTTTTGCAAGTTTAAGAAAGAAAGTAAACTATACCGATGTATTAGAATATGGTATGGATGTATTCTATGAGAGTTTTAGATATTATAAAGACAACAATAAACAACACGAATACTCTTATTATAACTTTGCATGGGGCAGTAAAGGTGCAGAAAGAAATTCTGATATAATAAAGAATGCTGATGTCATTGTCTTTCCTGCTGTACAAGAATTTATTTACTTTGCAAATGCTATGCATCCTAGAGATGTTGAAAAATCTCAAAGTATGATAAGAGAAACATATGAATATCTAAACAATAAAGATATTATTTTACTTACACAAGATAGAGGTGTTGACGAAAGTATGGTTATGAAATATACTTTTGAGAAACAAGTTAAACCAAAATCATTTAAGGTAATAGATGAAATGGATTTTACAATGTGTTTGCAAGGATTAAAATATCATTTTATTAAAAACTATTTTAGATTTGAAACAGATAAACAAACTGATTTTGTTTATTGGGGATCTGATAAAAGTAAAGTTGCTGGAGGTGAGAAGTCTGGCGATAGTAGATTGAATATTATCAAATCAATAAGAAAAAATAAAGAAATAAGTTCTACCATTATAGGTAGATGGCCGTTTGAAGTAGAAAAGAAATGGATACCATTAAAAGAAACTTTAGGATATCTAGATAAGAGTTATAGTACATTATGTTTTAATTGGATAGATCAAACTGCCGTAACTGGTAGATATCATGAGGCATTGGCGTGTGATGTCTTTCCGTTTGTTTGGAAAGATTACGATACTAATAACATACTAGTTTCAGATAAATTTCAAAGGTGCTTTACAATTGATGAATTTTATGATAAGATTAAGTATATTAAAGATGGTAATATGTTAAACAAAATTAAAAGTGATTTTATAGATAGGTTGCCTAGTGAACAAGAATATTATAAAGAATTTGAAACGGTATTTAATAAATGTCTAAAATAATAGTTAAAGATAAAAAAGATATGCAATGGAGACCTGATTCTTTTCTTCAAAATGAAGATTGGGATTTACATGGTCAGTACGATAGTTTAGATTTTGTTGATCCAGAGATAGAAGTTTTATCAGTTCAGTTTACAAAAGTAGGTGAAAAGACTTATAAGGCTATGCCTAATCTTAAATGGATTGTAGTAAGAACACATGGTTTCGATAATATTAATCTATCAGAGTGTGAGAAAAGAGGCATAGGTGTTGCAACAACTAAACCATTTACACAATCAACTGCTGATTGGATAAAAGATAAGATAGATGAAAACGATAAAGTATTGTTTATAGGATATGGTGCGATTGCAAAAAGTTTAAATATTGCACTACCAAATATTATAGATAGAAAAACTACAAAAGAAATTTTACTTAAAAAAGTTAAAGAAGTAAATTGTTTAATTGTTTCAATAACACCAGAAGGCAACGATAACTATATTAATGATGAAATACTAAAAAACTTTAAAGGTAAAATTATATCAGTAAGTAGGGCTAATGTAATAGACAACAATGCTTTATTAAATAATCTAGATAATATTACTCATGCTTATGTTGATACATTAGATAGTACACATAGAGAAACACTATTAGAATCTGGTAAAGTTTCATATACAAAACACACAGCATGGTCGCATGGATTTACTTATGAAAATAATAAAGATTACTATAATACATTACATAAAAGACTTATAGATTGTTTACATAATAATATAGACTTTAAACCAATATTACCTAGACAAGAAAGGATTACATTTTGACCGATATATTACAAGAAGTTCATGATAGTTGGAAGACTAAAGGTTTTCCTTATTACCCAACAAACAAAGAATGGCGAAATGAGATATTTAATCAACTAGTAAACTTTAGGCGAGACACACTTATTGATAGAAAGAATAAAATTATAGGTCAGTCAGCACATGGTCTTAATCTTGCATGGTCGTATATGGAACACGCATGGGGTATTAAGTGTGGTAAGATGAAAACACCTATCGAGATATGGGATGATGAAGAACATCTTAAAAAAGGTTTAAATAAAATACTATCGGGCACATTCTTTAAAAAGAAACCTGCTCATGATATTACAGATTCAGATATGCGTTCTATGTTAAGACGATATAGTGGTACTCAAATGGTTTCTAATTTTAGACCTACAGCAGCTGCAGCGTTATATGATGTATTTGTAGATAAAGATAGTCCACTTGAAGGTACTGCTGCAGGTACAGTATGGGATCCATCTATGGGTTATGGTGGTCGATTACTTGGTGCAATATCAGCAGGTGTAAACTATATCGGTACTGACCCATGTATTCCTACTTATGAAGGTCTACAAGGTATATTAAAAGATTATGGTAATACTCATAATACATATAACTTACATAGACAAGGTAGTGAGACATTTATACCAGAAGATGAAAGTCTAGATTTTGTGTTTACAAGTCCACCTTACTTTGGTTGGGAAGCATATGGCGATGAACCAGAACAATCTAGTATTAAGTTCAGTACATCTGACATATGGAAAGAGAAGTTCTTAAAACAAACTATTGCCAATGCATATAAAGGTCTTAAAACTGGTAAGTATCTTGCTCTTAATGTTGCGAATACAAAACAGTACAAGACATTCGAAGAAGATACTGTAGCCCTCTCTAAATCAGTAGGATTCGAACATACAGACACATGGTGGCTATCTTTGAGTACTCAACAAGGGGGATCTGCTATATCAACACTAGACGGCAATACTACTGAAATGAAACAAAAACAACAATATTTGGGCGAATATCAAAGACCTGACATATCAGGCCGTAAATTTGAACCGACTTTTATCTTTAAAAAGTAGAACAAAACACGAACAAATCTAACTGCGTCATTCTGACAGCAGTAAACCCTTGAAAAATAAGGGTTAAATTATTTTAAAAAAAATGGTAATAATGCTTGACTTTCATGCCGATTGGTGATAGCATAGCGTTATGTTAGAAAAATCATTGAAAAATAAGACTTATTTTATTTTCAAAAAAAACGGTATTAGTGCTTGACATTACTACCGATTGATGATAGCATAGCACTATATTATGAAAAACATGAAAACAAATAAAATTAACAATCAGGCAAAATCTTATCTTGCAAAATTACTTGCTACTGAAAATATATCAGTAGAACACAAAAAAGTACAGACTGCTTATTTTGATGTAAAATCTAGATTACTTGTTTTACCTATATGGAAAAACATGAATGAAGATATTACAGACCTATTAATATCTCACGAAGTCGGTCATGCATTATTTACACCATCATCAGGATGGCAAGACGCTGTTGTTGAGAAAAAGATTCCAAAGTCATTCTTAAATGTTATTGAGGATGCTCGTATCGAAAAACTAATCAAAAGAAAATATCCTGGTTTATCACAATCATTTATCAGAGGCTATAGAGACCTAATCAATAATGATTTCTTTGGCACTAAAGATAAAGACCTTGATGATATGCTTCTTATTGATAGATTAAATATTCATTTTAAATCTTCTCATGTAGAAAGTCCTATTACATTTACTGATGAGTATGAAAATGATGTAGTTTCTAGAATGAATAAATTAGAAACTTTTGATGATGTGATTAATCTTGCTGAAGAATTAGCAGAATATTGTAAAGACGAAGCCGAACAAAAAGAACAAGAGATGGAATCTGAAACTGCTAGTGATAATGATTATGACGGCGAAGATGATGACGAAATGAGAGACGGTGAAAGTCAATCTCAACCAGATGATAATGAAGAAGATGAAGAAGAAAATACAGGTTCTAAAAATTCTGAAGATGAAGGTGAAGATGATACCAAAGATAGTGAAGAAGAACAAAAAGATCCTATCAATAGAGACGAACCTTCTAGTGGTCAACAATCTGATACAGAACTACAAGGTGCACCTGCAAAACCTGCTGAGATACCTGAAGAAGTATCTGCTGAAACAGATAAATCTTGGGAAAACAAAAAAGAAAATTTACTAGATCCTAAATCTAAAAATAATGAGTATATCAATATTCACAATTACAAAAATGTCAACGATTATATTGTTGATTATAAAACTGTACTAAAAGATTTTGATTTAAAATTTAGACTACCTTATAAAGAAGAAACTAAAAGTCTATCAATGCAAAATGCTATATCTAAAATGATTTCTAATTTTAGAAAGTTCAATAAAGAACAATCTAAAAAAGTTAGTTATATGGTCAAAGAATATGAGATGAAGAAGGCTGCTTCTGCTTACTCTAGAACTAAACAAGACAAATCAGGTATTGTTGACCCACTTAAATTACACAGTTACAAATACAATGATGATATCTTTAAAAGAATGGCAGTTACACCTGATGGTAAAAATCACGGTATGATGATGTTTATAGACTGGTCAGGTAGTATGCATGATAAGATTACTCCTACAATACATCAATTAATGAATTTAACTATGTTTTGTCAAAAAGTAAATATACCTTTTGAAGTATATGCTTTTAGTAATGATGGTCGTGCCTACAGAGATGATACTAAAAAAGATAAAAAATCTCCTAGTTATCAAGACGGCGATATTACAGTTGATGAAAGAATGTCTTTATTAAACTTTGTATCTTCTAGAATGAATGCTAAAGAATATGAGAAAGGTATGATTAACTTATTCATGCTTTCTGAAAAGTATAATCAAAAATATAATTTTAATGGTATGTCTAGAAGAAAGGTATACGATTTACCTCCCGAAGAATATAACAAAATGCTAAAAGAAAGTAATTATATAAATGATTTGCCAAGAGAACCTCAAGGTTACCATATGTGTTCTACTCCACTAAATGATTGTATCATGGCTGCGATGCCGATGGTTAATGCTTTCAGAAAAAGATATGCTATTGATAAAATGAATACAATCTTTTTAACTGATGGTAGTAGTGATGGTAATGATAGAATTGTTATCATGAATCCTAGTAAAGAAGAAATACAAAAAAGATATTTAAACAAACAACGAGGTGGTTATTATATTGGTCACGCTTCTTATGAAAGTAATCTAGTATTAAGAGATACTAAAACTAAAAAAGAATATAATGATATTGGTCGTAGAAATATGACTGATGGTTTACTAGACGCTTTAAGAGAACGAACTGGTACTAAAGTATTAGGTTTCTATATTGCAAGTGGCAAACAAGTTGATCGTTACACTATGGATACCTACTTTCCTTCATATTCATATGATGGTAAAGAAAAAGTTTTTGATAGAAAAAAAGTAATGGCAGAGTTTAGAAAAAACAAATGTTTAGTTGTTAAACATAATACTGCTTATGATGAATTTTATCTCCTTGCTGGGGGTGAATTGCAAGTATCTGATGGTCAAATGGCGACACCATCAGAGAATGCTAAAAAGAGTGAAATAAAAAGATTGTTCACATCTACTCTAAAATCAAATAGAGATAGTCGAATAGTCTTAAATAAATTTATTTCGCAAGTCGCTTAATTGAAAGGAACTTTATATTATGAAAAATATAACTGACACTCAAAAAAACTTTGTATCAACAGCCAAAGAAATGTTTGGCGAAAGTACAACTGAGGTGAGCCGTCAAGATGTTATTAAGATGATTAATGACAAAGGCGTTAAGTATCCTGTATGGTTACTTAAATCACCTACATACAGAATCGGAAGAGGTAAATATTCTTTACCTACTTTTGAAGAAAGTATTGCTCAAGCTCAGACTACTACCGAATCTGATAGTGAGTAAACAAAAAAATCAAAATATGGGGGTATTTTTCCCCCATATTGACAAAAAAGAACAAAGTAAGAACAAAATAATTGAAAAAGGCGCAGAAAACAAGGGAAATAAAATTGGTTATATGCTTGACTTTACTATCAATTCATGATAGCATAGCACCATACTAAAGAACTACATTATGAAAGGACTAAAAATGACTACATTAAATAAACTACAAAAAGAAACCGTTGAAATTTTATATAAACATTATAAAAAATCAAATGTTTCAAGATCCGAAATCAACGAATTAGTTGATAACGGCACAATCAAGAATCCATCTTGGTTAAAATCTAATCAATATAAAGTTGATAGAGGCGTTTACGCTCTACCACTTGATGGTGATATTTCTTCACAAGTAAAAGAAGAAGTACTATCCGAATTACCTAAGAATGAAACAGCACCTGTTAATGATACAGTTAGTCAGGCTGCTTATATTGTTTCATCTTTAACTGGTAATATTGTACCTACTAAAGATCCTGTGTTTGTACCATGGGGTTATTTCAAAGATATCAAATCAATTGTTTCTAGTAAACAATTTTATCCTATCTTTGTAACAGGTCTTTCTGGTAACGGTAAGACTATGAATGTATCTCAGGCTTGTGCTCAAGCAAAAAGAGAATGTATTAGGGTTAATATTACAATCGAAACCGATGAAGATGATTTACTCGGTGGTTATAGATTACAAGATGGTCAAACTGTTTGGCAGAATGGTCCTGTAATCGAAGCAATGGAAAGAGGTGCAATACTTCTTTTAGATGAGATTGACCTTGCGTCTAATAAGATCATGTGTTTACAACCGATCTTAGAAGGTAATGGTGTCTTTCTTAAAAAGATTAACAAGTTTGTTAAACCTGCATTAGGGTTTAATGTGATTGCAACTGCCAATACTAAGGGTCAAGGATCTGAAGATGGCAAGTTCATCGGTACTAATATTCTTAACGAGGCATTTCTTGAGAGATTTCCAATTACTGTTGAACAGGCATATCCTACAAATAAGATTGAAAGTAAAATCTTATTAAATGTTATGTCCGAAAAAGGTCTGACAAAACAATCAGATGAGAAGTTTGCCAATAATCTAATTACTTGGGCAGACATTATTCGTAAAACTTATTACGAAGGCGGTGTAGATGAGATTATTTCTACTAGACGATTAGTTCACATTGTCGAGGCATTCATTATCTTCAAAGATAAAATGAAGTCTATTGAGATGTGTACCAATAGATTTGATGTTGACACTAAAACATCATTTATGGATTTATACTCCAAAGTTGATGGCGGCGAAGATGTCACCACATGGGGAAATCCAGTTCTAGATGAAGAACCAGATTCCAATGATAGTGAGGAAGGTAACGTAAGTTATTAAAAATCTATCTCATAATGTAGTTGAGGGGCGGCGTAGTTTCCGCTCCTCTTTAAACATTATGATAAACTATATTATGAAAGGACTACAAAATGAAAATTAAAAACAAAGTAGAAGTTGTAAAAAAAGACAACTATACTTATAGAGATTTATATAATGATTTTAAATCTGGTAGAGTAGTATCAGTACCAGAGTTATTACAAAGAATATTACCAAAAGATGTTTGGACATCTTTGATCGCTAATTCCTATATGACTGGAAACTTTGTCTTTGTAGGCGGTTCTCAATTACAAACATTTATTTTTATAACAAAAAAGGCATTGTTAGATTCACTTAATCATGAAGCCGATATATCTTTAAGCGGAGAAAATGTTGAATTTATAGAAAGAGCGATTGAGATAGTTGAAGGATATAAAGGTGCCGAAGAGTTTATAATAGATGGACAAAGTCGAGGACTATTAGCGCTTGTACCTCTCTTTGAGGGTGAAATTAAATATACAGGAACTATCGAATTTGAAAATGGAAATAGTTATACTGATTTTCTCTGGAATGAATTAAAAAGCGATGAAAAGGATGCTATATTAGATCAATCTATTGATGGAAAAGTGGTCACTAAAGGATCATTAAAAGACGCTGCTAAATTAGTTGTGGGTATTAATACTAATAATCCATTCACACAACCAGGAAAGAATTGGTTAATTTGGTTTGATACTTTAAAATTTAAAGTTTCAGATGACATAATATATTATTATAACTTACCTGCTCTATGTTCACCAAAATATATTAGTGAGAAATCTAATAAGTATATGTTTAGTGTTGCTGGTCATATTCAATTACTTTTTGAAACAATACATTTAATTAAAAATATTAATTCTCCTGCTAATTACAAGTTACCTGATTCTAGTATGTTTTACACAATACTTGAAGATCCTACTTCATATATGAAAAAATTACATTTAGATAGTGAGGAATATGCTTTACTTAAAATACTAATCGGTTCTCTTGCTGATATCCAACTGACAAATGTAAAAATACCAAAGTATGCTAATGCTATGAATTTACTTATTAAGTATCATTTTATATTTAACTCCTCATTTGAACGAGGACAAAATCTGTTAGAAGAATTGTTTTCAGATTTTCAAAAATATAAAACTAAAATCGAAGTGGTTAACAGAGAAGAATTTGCTAAAGTAATGATTAACGAAGAAGTAGCATCTATGGCAATCAATCAACATGAATTAGATGATAATGGTGATATCAAAGTAGATTTGGATGGTAAAAAGGTAGATGATAGAGAAGGTATAAAATGGATAATGCAAGGCACCAGTGATTCTGCACGAATGCTAAAAAGATTTAAATTGATTGAAAAACATTTAAAAACTTTATTACATACTTTGAAAGATAGAGGTATTATAAAATTAATACATGCTAGACAAAAAGAAAACTGGTATGATGTATTTAATAAAACTTCAGGAACTAAAGAAGATATGTTTGGTAGACCAATACCAGATATTCATTATCTTGAAAATAAAGACAAATACGATATTGGACACATTAAATCTAATAATGATGAAGGAGAAGAAACATTGGACAATAAAGAATTAGAAGGTAGTCATAAAAATAGATCAAAGGGTAACCGAAGTTATTAGTGGGCTTGACAATTGATAAGAATTATGATATTATATAGAAAATGAAAAAACAAAAACCAAAAATGTATATTAAAGGATTACCAGAATCAGTTAAGATTGGATATGTTGACTATCAATTTGATTTTTGGCCTGACACATTTGCAAGTACCGAAGAAGCTCAAGGTGAGTTCTTTCAATCACAAGGTAAGATTGGATTAAAAGAGTCCACTCTAGATAGTATTCATGGTGTGAATACAGTTTTACATGAGATTATGCATGGTATAATTTATCAGTATGGATTAGTTGATACACTAGGTGAGAAGGAAGAGATAACAGTTAATACAATAACAAATGGTCTAACAACTGTATTTAAAGATAATCCATGGTTGGTTGACTACATAAAGAAGCACATATGACAATAGAAGTAAATGTAAGAAATAACAATGTCGAAAAGGCTATGAGAGTTTTGAAGAAGAAACTACTTAAAGATGGTTTGATGAGAGAATTAAAAGATAGACAGTATTATTCTAAACCCTCTGCTTTAAAAAGAGAAGCAAAGAAACAGGCAGTTAGAAGATACAAAAAAGATCAAAAATTGAAAGCCCTAAGCGAGGGCTTCTAAAAGAATTACTTGATATGATTATGTTGTCCATATCGAATAATGTAATAAACAATGACAACAAAGACTTGAAGGAGTTGATATATTATGGGTAGAAAAGCCTTATCAAAAAAAACAAAAGTACTAAACTTATTATCAAAAGGAAAAGCAGTTGCTTGGACTACATTGAGAAATAAATTTGACCTAACATCACCAAGAGCGATGGTAGATCAATTAAGAACTGAAGGACATATGGTGTACATTAATCAAACATCAAATGGTACTTCGTATCGTTTAGGTACACCTACTAAAGCAATTTTAGCTGCAGGCGTTCAAAAAGTACTAAAAGGTAGTACTAACGAAATCGTTGCTGCTGGTATCAGAGCTTTATACGGTACACAAAAATACGCTTACTCTAATCAGTAAGACTATTTTATCGTATAAATAGTAATGTCTAGGCAGTTCGTAAGTCCTGACATTAGAGGTAGAGTGTCTTCCGCAAAGACACCGATTTGGGTTTCGCCGTTCCCTTAAAAAACGGCGTTTTTTATTATAGGGGTTGTAATTTTTAAAACAATACTTATATAAATAATAGTGATACGCTCATAATGAGGTATCACTATTATTTATATA
>Ga0209634_1003108_pt1 | contig 11326 bp, 12 predicted proteins | sample LinPmetageLP40_FD_184043 | JGI IMG/M metagenome (GOLD analysis project Ga0209634, IMG submission 184043) | Marine viral communities from the Pacific Ocean - LP-40 (SPAdes) (version 2) | ecosystem: Environmental > Aquatic > Marine > Oceanic | place: Pacific Ocean | collected 2010-08-26 | reverse complement strand
CTTTTGAAATACACAATCATCCCAATAAAAACAATTGCCATGCCTCCTAAGGCAATAAAATACCCATATGGATGTTTGAGTTCAGGCATATTCTCAAAATTCATTCCATAAATACCGGCTATGAATGTCAAAGGGATGAATATAGTCGCTACTGTCGTAAGCACTTTCATCGTTTCATTCATCTTTTGACTGAGAGAAGAAAAGTATATGTTAGTGAGACTTTCTAGTGACTTGGATGTAGCCTCAATTTCTTCAATCGCACTATAGCAGTTATTCGTCAGGTCTTGAAAATACCGAATATTATCTTCCTTAATAAAGCTTTTGGGTCGATTTAAAATTGCTCTTAGAGAATCCTTGAACGGGCTTAAGGATTTTTTTATGGTTTCAGTCGTGTACTTCGTTCGCTCAAGATGAATAAGTGATTCTTGAGAGGGGTTGGATAAAATAACCTTTTCCAAAATTTTCGTTTCGCTGTTTAGTGTTTCTATCGTTTCAAAGTAATTATCGAGTATAGCGTCCAACAATTGATACAGCAGAAAGTCAGCGCTTCGCTTGCGAATTAATCCCAGGTTTTCTACAATCTTATTGCGTATATGCTCGAAGTGATCCGATGGTTCTTCTTGAAATGAAACAACGTATTTATCTCCTAATAAAAAAGACAGTTGTTCCACTATCAATCCACCTTCTTTGTCTTTTAATATAGATTTGACACTGAAGAAGATATAGTGATCATACTCTTCTACTTTTGGTCGAAGTGTGGTGTCCAGCGCTTGCCTGATGGTGATGCGGTCGATAGAAATAGCCTTTCCAAGTCGTTCTATTAATTCGACATCATGCAAACCATGAAAATTGAGCCAATAGATGTGGTCTTTAGATGCCTTTTCAAAAAAAGTGAAGTCCTGAACTTTATTTGTGATCTTTATTTCATCCTTATTGTATTGATACAATTGAATATCGACTTGCTCGATTTTCTGTTTTCCAATAAACGCAATTTCGCCTGTTCCCTTTGCCAGGCTCTTTTCTTTAGAATATAAATCCAAGGTTACAAGGCTTCCGAGGTTTTTGAGACCTGACATTAGCAATTTATCTGGTCTGGTTATTTTAATGGGCTTCATTTTTAGCTAAGGCAATTGTTAAACTTATTTTTGTTGCTCGAATACCATCTACTTCTATGATTTCCGCTTCGACTTGGTCTGCTAGCTTTATAATTTGCCCCTTTTCTAGCTTATGACCAAATTTTTCTACTATTAAACCTGAAAGTGTATCAGCATCTTCACTTGCCAAATAGATATCGAATTTGTCATTCAAATCATCAATTTGAATATCTCCGTCTACAATATATTTGCCATTCAATTCGATAATATTGGGATCTTCCATATCAAACTCATCTTGAAGACTTCCAACAAGCTCTTCCAACACATCTTCTAGCGTCACTATTCCGAGTGTGGTGCCGTGTTCATCCTGCACAAATGCCAGATGTTGTTTGGCTATTCTAAACTCCTGAAGCAATCTGCCTATCGGCATATTTGCCGGTATGAGCAATGGTGTACGCACCATGGTTTTAAGGTCAATGGTATCTTCTTGATCGTACCCAATCATGTCCTTTATGTGTAGAACGCCAATCATTTTGTCTAGTGATCCATCACAAAATGGAAATCGGGTATGTTTAGATTTCTTAGCGAAAGCCAGTGTTTCACCAAAGGTATTGTTGCTATCAATAAACTCTACTTCATTTCTCGGTTTCATGATTTGTCTGGCGACTTCATCATCAAATTTAAAAACTGCATGGAGCAGATTATGCTCATTTTTACTCAATTCTCCTTTGGCATGTGCTATGCTGAGGGAAGCGCGAATTTCTTCTTCAGTCAATGAGGTTTCATGTTCTTCCGATCCCTCAATACCCATCCATCTCAATATCACATTAGTTATGGCATTGAGTACATACATAAAAGGATAAAGTACTATATAAAACCCCTTCAATAATAAAGCTGAACCAATAAACACAGGGCCAGGTTTACGAATCGCATATATCTTAGGGACTTGTTCTCCAATCACTATATGGAAAGCTGTAATGATACTAAAGGCAATAGTAAACGCAATGGCATGAATAACACTTGTAGATTCGATACCCAAATTGTGAATGAGCGGAGTGATCAAGTGGGCTATGGCAGGTTCTCCAATCCAACCCAGTGCCAACGATGCCATGGTAATACCCAGTTGACATGCGGACAGTGCTAAATTTTGTCTTTTAAAGAGCCACATAGCAGTGGTTGCAAATGCTTTCTTATCACTTACCATCCCTTTAAGTTTGCTCTTACTCACCTTGACAAGGGCGAACTCTGCAGCAACAAAAAAACCATTAAGCAATATCAAAATGACTGTAAAGCCTATTTTGAAGGCATCCATAGTGTAATTCGGTTCTGTTTCCATATTTATAATGATCCGACCAGATCTGTAAATGTTTGAGATGAATAAGTTATTGTTTTTTTATTGGTATTGTATAATGCTGATATGAATATAAAATAAATATTGAGTCCACTCCGAAAAGTCTAGTTTCGGTTCGTGAGGACACGAACCGAGGCGAAAATTAGCGAATACGCTTGTTTTGGAGTGGTTGAAAAAGCCAAAAATGTGAATTTTGACTTTTCGGAGTGGACTCAATATTGATTTTTATACCAGCGTATATTTAGACTACTATTTATGGAAAGGGTCACACTAATTGGGGAAAATTAACTAACTTAGCTTACATGGATTTCGTAACTATTATAGTTGTTCTGATTGCAGTTTCAGTATTGTATTTTTCTCTGAAGAAGTCAGATTATAATGAAGACAAGAAAGTGGCAGATAAAGGAGGGGCAGTAGATAACCAGAGTGATGGTCATGGTGATAGCGGAGAAGGAGGTGCCTAGTGTAGCAAGGGTGTTGATACCACGGTTGCTCACCTATACATATACTACCGTACTATAAATGCGCCACAGTGTGGCTTAATCTCTAATTTCATCCATTTTCACCAGACTTATGGGATGAATACTCGGCTGGAATAGTGATCGCACTGCCATCTCGATTGCCACGGTAATGTGGAGACATTATTTCTATGCCCGCGCCATTAAAAGCATCTTGGATATTGCTATAGAGTTGTGAGTATATTTTAGAGGCCATACCAGGCTGTTCTGTATAGGCTTTGATCTGATAGCTTACGTAGAAGTCATCCAGACTGGTCTGAAGCACAAAGGGCGGTGGATCTGACTTGATATGATCTGTTTTAAGTGCAGCATCTATTAGTAGTTGGTGCACCTGACGCCATGATACATCATAGCCTATGGTGATGGTGCTTTTTAAGATCAAGCCCAATTCTTTGGCACTTGAACTATAGTTGATTGTACTGCCATTCATAATCGATGAATTGGGTATGGTGACATCCTCATTGTCAATAGTCCGTAAGCGTGTGACGAGCATGGACTTATCAAGCACATCACCTACTGTATCACCGATTTTTACCCGATCTCCGATCTTAAATGCCCGCATATAGGTGATGACGAGACCTGCAATAATATTGCTTATCGCTGATGATGAGCCCAAGGAAAACAATATGCCTAAAAACACACTTACTCCTTGAAAGATAGCTGAATCACTCCCTGGTAGATAGGGGAAAATAATAATGAATGCAAAAGCGCAAACAATAATTCGAACCAGATTGAAAGTAGGTAAGGCCCAGTCTGGATAAAAACCTGACAATATCAATTTTCCGTGTTGTATTTCTAGAGAAAGAAACTTAAGAAACCTCACAAAGTAATTGGTCACCATGACAATGACTACAATCGTAATGAGCTCAGGTATATAGCCAATGAGTGCTAGTCCAAACATTTTCAATGGATCGAGTACATAACTGATGAGGGTAGAAGCGATCCCTTTAGTAGCAGGAAAAATACTGAACACTATTGGCAGTAATAGATAAAGTGTGAAGGCAATAAAAAACCATTTTATAACCTTAAGAACCCATCTCAATAGCTGTTTTTCTCTTGCCACTGAGAGAAATTCGTAACTTTTAAAAGTAACTCCATTAATATATTTTTCCCCTTTTTTAATAAGGTATTTATTGAGCCAAGTAAACCCCTTATTCATATAAATTACTGCCAATAGAAATATTAAAACAACAAATATCAAAAGTCCTGTTCTTTTCAAATTCTGAATAAGTCCATTGTTTTCCATATAGTAGGCTACACTCTTGAGAATAGCAGCGGAATACGAAGCTGCTACTTCTGCTCTGGGTTTGTCAAGCCAGAAGGCATCTCGATCTGTAATGCTGAGAAGAATAAGTTCGCCATGCATGATATCGTGACTTTCTGTACTGGCATAGACCATTAGGTTGGAAGCGTCAAAAAGACCTTCATCGATAAGTAATTCTAACTTTTGAACAATACTCTCTGCGCGATCACTCGGACTAAACGGCCCCAATTTGGCGTATATGTTGAACAATGTATCCTCATATAATACAATCGGAATTCCCAATGTATATGCTCTCAAAGAATCTATCTGATTCTTAACAGCTATGTCTCGTTGTTCTGTCGCTTCTTTAAGCGAATCTAGCTTTGCCTGTAGCTGTTCTTTCTTCTTTTTATCGCGTATTCTTAATACGGAGATCTGTTGCAGAATTTTTGCTTGTTGTAAACTGTCGACTTTATGCGTTGAGTCTGCTTTAGATAGTAGGTCATTTTTTTGTTGCTGCCGGGCTTCAAGTAGGCTGTCACTCTTGACATCTTTCAAACTATCGATCCCAGTAGTGTGGACATGAACCTGACTAAACCCTTGTTGTGCTAGTGTTATCAATAAAATAATAGTGACACACTTAATATATTTCTGAAACATTCTTTTCATAGTATCCATCATTTCACTTTTACTCGCCAAGAGATTCCTGCATCCATAAACCAGTCATTAATCCCAGCATTGCTTCCAAAACCACCAGATACATCAAGTTGAAAATCATTGTTCACTAAATAGCTCAATCCAGTATCCCACCTTGTGTCTATATTACCGTTGTCGATCTCTCCATAATTTTCAACGAACCCTCCCAATTTGTCAGATAGAGGGAAAGCAATATTGAGTATGTAAAGTCCTTTGGTAGCATCGTCATTACCACTCCACGCAATGGCCCAATTAGTCGTAAGATTGAAAGTATCTGATAACTTTTGGCCATGAATAAGCATGATTCGGGGTGCAATCTCCTGCGATTGGTATGCTTCGTCTACCCAAGTCAACTTAAGGTCAGTTTGGAGACCAAAAGATGGCTTATAGCCACTTCCACTTATTATATTATACTTGACACCAACGTTCCAAAAACTAATTCCATTGATTTTGGTTTCAGTGCCATTTGGCAAGTTAGTTTGATCACTTCTCCAACGTATTGCTGAGCGGATTTCAAAATCCTCTAATATACCATAGCGAAGAGATGCTCCATATTCTGTGAAGTTGCCTGCTTGATTAGACTGTAAGTCATCGAAGCCTCCATAAGTAAGCCCAGTTTGTAACTGAAAAATATATTGCCCAGTAGAGTAAGTATCCACTGCCTGACCTGGTCGCTCAGACCTAATCGTTTCATTGTATTGTCCGAAGGTACAATAACTACAAAAAGTCAAAAATAGCGTGACAGATAATTGTTGAAAATACGGCATAGGTGGAATAAATTAGTGAATAAATAATATGGTGTGTTTAGTCCTTATTACTATCTGGTGAATCTGGATCAATCAATTTACCAGCCGTCTTTGCCATGTCAAGTGTGAAAAGCTTGCCGACATCTGATGCTAGGTGAGCAAATTTGATAGAGCCCATGACTTGTTGTTTCAAGTCAAGTGGAAGTTCATCAACCTTGTTGATAAGCTTAAACGGATTAAAGTCTTTACTATCTTTCATATTCCTTGTAAAGATTTCTTAGTTTGTCTTTGCTTCTCTTTAGCTTCATTTTTACCGCGCTCTCTCCAGCACCGAGCATTTCTGCAATTTCCTTGATAGACAGATCGTCTTGGTACTTCATCATCAGTAGCGCCTTTGCAGAAGGATTTAGTTTTTCCAAAAGTGCATGGAGCGTCTGTATATTTAGCTCTAATAATAGCCTGTCTTCATGCTCTTTACTATCAGCAACATCTATCCCCACAGTTAGTTCTTGAGCCAATGTCTTCTGCTTTTTCTTTTTGGCCTGATGATCAACACAGTAGTTGTAAGTGATCGCATAAAGCCAAGTAGAAAACTTAGACTTTTCATTAAACTTCTTTAGACTCAAATAAATTTTAACAAAAAGGTCATGTGCTAAATCTTTGGCCTCATCTTCATCTTTGGTGAAACTGAGGCACTTTTGATAAATCTTTAAGGCATACCGTTCATATATCTCCTCAAAGTGAGACGGATCTCCTGAAGAAATAATCAGATGAACAATTTGTTCATCTGACATTTCCTTTAGTATTGTTTTATTATTGCTCAAATCAGTCGATACCAAATACAAGATTGAATGAGTCGCAAGATATAACAATACTACACTTGTCTAAATTAATTTTGTTAGTTGTTATCTACTTTCTATGTTTAGTTGTTTATAAATAGGCACTATCACTTAAGATGATAGCGCTTCACTATATGATAATGAGTACCTAATTTACTCCTTAATCTCTACATTTTCAGTTAGTAGTCTTTTGACAGGGATGATTGTTACTCCAGTCTTTGTTTTTACAACACAAGAAGTATTGTCTATTTTTTGGATGATACCTTTGACTTCTGAAAGTTCTATTTCCTGACCTGCAGCAAAGTTGCCTTTGGTATAGAAAGATGAAATGATGTTGGAGAGAACATCTCTTGATCCAATACCAAAGGATATGGAAAATGCCAAAATAACGCCCCCAATAATGAGGATGACATTAGAAGTGATGATAGCAGTATCTATTCCGGCTTGATTAAAAGCGGTCAGAGAAATAATAACTAATATGATGTAAAATGCAATGCTACTGAGCATATGGGATGAGCTAACTGAAAGAGAATCTAGAACACCTTTCAATCCCTTCTTGACAAAAGAAGCGATGTAGAATCCAATAACAAATATAATTACTGCACTGAATAATTTTGGCAAGTAAGCAATCAAATCACCAATAGATTCAGACACCATCGTCCAACCTAGTGTATCTGATGCGGTGACAAAGAAAAGTAGAATAATGACCCAGTAAACGAACTTGCCCACTATCTCAGATGAAGTTGAAATGATATTGGCCTTGCCTAAAATCTCATTCACATTGATTTTAGCAGCAAGTTTGTCAAACCCGATGACTTTAAGTGCTTTTCTAACGATAAACGATACTACTTTGGCAATAATCCAGCCCAATATGACTAAGAATAGTGCACCTATGATATTTGGCAAAGCGCTCATCACGCTGTTGGACAGTGTCATCAGAGATTGAAGTCCGATCTCTGTCCAGTCTGTAATTTTTTCCATGATTGATGGGGTGATTTATGTTACACTTGTTTTTAATTTGCTATTTAGACTTGCTTTCTGTCTTCAGGTCACATCTAATTCGGGTTATAAAATATTTTGTGACCTTTTTAATTATTCTCTGTCTAAATATCGAAACCAAATTATTAATATAAACCATGAAAATCATCGTACCGACAGACTTTTCAGCTACTTCATTTAACGCACTTAAAGTAGCTAAAAACATTGCTAAAAAGACAAATGGCGAAATCATCCTACTGCATGTGATCGAAGCACCTTCAGCTTCTATTTCTTCTACTGGAGAGGCAGTGGAAGATATGATGGCACATGTCTTCATCGCACAGTTATATGCGAAAGTAGGACTACAACTCCAAAACTTGAAAGATAAGAACAGTGACGTGAATATCAAGACTTTGAAAAAAGTCGGAGATCCCTACTGGGAAATCAAAGAGCTGATTAGAGAAGAGCAAGCAGACTTTGTGGTGATCGGTGAGAAAGGCGTATCTGATATAGATGACCTCTTTATTGGTTCTTTGACGGACAAAGTAGTAAGATCCTCTGCGTGTCCGGTAATTACGGTCAATCAATCTATTGAGAACCATCCGGTAAAGAATATATTGTATGCCACAGACTTAAGAGAAGATCATCCCAAGCTCGTAGAGATCATCAAACAATTACAGGAGATATTTGATGCCAAGCTCCACATTGTGAAAATTAATACAAAAGATAATTTTAGTAACGATATTGATACGATGGTGGATATGCGAAAACTTGTAGATAAACATGAGCTTCAAAACTATACCTTAAATACATACAATCATGAAGATGAGGAATATGGCATCGTTTACTATGCAGACGAAGTCAATGCTGATTTGATCACAATGGGAATTCGTAAGAGAACGGGTATTAGAAGATTGATTAATGGTGGTGACCTTGCTGTCGAAGTGGCGGAGCATAGCAACAGACCTGTTCTCACGTATCACTTTAATGCAAAGTGATTTAAAGAGCGCGTTAATCGAAATCACGAAATATTGATAACAATAATATTATGAAGAAACTATATCATGAAGATGGATTGTGGAAATCCAAAAACGATAGATATCACTTGACTACTCATCGTTTACGAGAAATGCATAATGGCTTCTTAGACGGTAAAATAAAGAGTATCATGCTTGAGGAAATAACATTTTGTGAGTTACGCACATTAAGAGAGCCTCGTTTACTACTTCGTGCGTTGCAATATTTTCTGGTTATTAATGGGTTGGTATATTTACTTAATAACTACTTGTTCAATGCAGAGCTTATAAAGCTTTTTTTTGAAGATATTCATATTGGGCCAAATACTGCTGCATTCATTTTCTATATATCTTTAGTAATATCCTTGATATATATTGTGCTTTTCATTATTTCAGTAAACAAAGTTTTTTCATTCTATTCAAGTTCAGGCGCTATCGATATTGAGTTAAGAAGGCTTAGTTTTGATGAAAGAGAAAGTTTTATTAGTAAGGTAGAAAATGCCAAAAACGAACGGCAAAGGTATTTGCATGGGCATTAAGGCAATACTTAAAAAAAACAGATAAACATTTTGGGATAGAGAGCTAAAAGATTGGGATGAAAATAGAATTACTAGATAGTGTAAGTGCCCATTGGAAAACGATGGTGATCATTCTAACCATTATTGTTATTACCACTATTGTTACTAAGGTAGTAAGGTGGTTGATGAATAGATCCTTTATCAATTCATCAAATAAGTTGAGAGTAGATGCCACGCGTTATAAGTTTCTTAAAAATGCAGCATCATTGATTATCTGGATTTTTGCATTGGCAGCTATCGTCTCATTAATCCCTGAACTCAAAGCACTGGCTTATACTTTGTTTGCAAGTGCAGGTATATTGGTTGCAATCATAGGATTTGCCGCTCAACAGGCATTTTCTAATATTGTTAGCGGGATCTTCATTGTTTTATTTAGACCTTTTAGGGTAGGGGATCTGATCAAAGTAGGTTCGCGGGACTATGGAATTGTAGAAGACATTACACTACAGCACACTGTTTTGAATAATTTTGAAAATAAGCGCATCATCATTCCAAATTCCATTATCAGTTCAGAAACCATCATCAATGACAGCATAGAAGATGCAAAAGTGTGTTGCTGGATAGAAATTGGGATTAGTTATGACAGTGATGTGGAGTTGGCTACGAAAATTATGCAAGAAGAGGCTGTCAAACACCCATTTTGTATAGATGCACGTACACAGGAGGATCGAGACAATAACAAACCGCAAGTTGTTGTAAGATTACTTTCCTTTGGTGATTTCTCAGTGAATTTGAAAGCGGATGTCTGGACGAGCGATCCACTAATGATGAGACAGCTGCGCAGTGATATCAATAAAGCTGTCAAAGTTCGATTTGATGCAGAAGGCATCGAAATACCATTTCCATATCGTACATTGGTCTATAAAAATGACTTGACAAAGAGCAAGCAGAAACCATAAGACAACTAATATGAAACATATACTTGTCCCTTTTCACAAAACGAAAGCGTCACTAAAGGCATTGGAATATGCCGCTATGTTGTCAATCGGAGAGGACACAACAGTGACCGCACTACATCTGGTGGATCAAGATCAGTATACATCCAAAGAAGCATTTGATTTTGATATCAAGAAAATAACGGAATTGGAGGTCAGGCCGATGCTTATTGAAGCAAGTAAGATCAACCCCAATTTGAAAAAAATAAAGCTTCAAGTGATGGCTAAAGAAGAGGAGATCTCTGCGCATATATTGGATTTTGCAAAGGACAATGAGGTCGATTTTATTGTGATGAATAGTCACGGTTTGCCTGAATCGGATATGTGGGAACATCAGCTAGAGGATACGATCGCTTATCAAGTGGTGCTTGAGGCAAGGTGTCCGGTGTTTACATTTACACAAGAGCCCAAAACGAAGAAGCTGGCCAAAATTATCCTTCCATTGGACCTAACCGGTGGATCAATGAAGAAAGTCCCATTAGCGGTACAAATGGCTAAACAATTCAAGGCTTCCTTACATATTTTCTCTGTTGTAGAAGACCTAGACAGTAAGGAGGCTGACAAAATTAGGGAAATGCAAAAAGAAGTCTTAGACCTAGCTAAAAACAAAAGAATAGAAGCGTCTAAAATAATCATTGAGGCTGATGAGCTATTTGTGCCACTGATGGAATTCGGTGAATCCATAGCTGCGGACTTGATTGTAATCATGAATAGACCGAAGGCCTTATGGGATGATTTGTTTGTCGCTCCAGGAGCAAAAAGGATTATCTCATTTTCTAGGACTCCAGTATTGAGTTTAAGGGGAAGAGATCGACATACAACTGCTTAAGAATTTTTAAATAGATTTAATGTCCTGCTGCTCTCTCATAGAAGAAAATAAAATATTAAAATCCTCTTTTCTTTATCCTGCTTATTATCTCTTTTTTGACTTCTTCTCCATATATGTCCTTCCATTTGGCCAACACATTTGCCAATAGAGTAGATATGCTAATTTCAAAATTATTGGCTGTATTTTTATAAAATGTATGAAGTGATTCTGAAATATTGGCGGTTCTATTCCTCTCTTGTTTTTTATTCGCTCTCTCCTTAAAGTAAGATTCAAATTCTGACTTGCTCATAACTGTTATTACTGTTCATGAAATCTCGTTGGCGGAATATATAAAATTTACATTACATCTTAGCCTTTAGTCTATGGTACTGATTTTTCTTCCTCTTTAGCTTGCCCTATAGGTAATAGAGGATCAAAAAATCATATCTAAGTTTGGCAAAATTCTGAAAGCACTGAGGGAGGATAGAGGTTTATCTCAAGAAGCATTGGCTCATAAAGTAACT
>Ga0209634_1003105_pt1 | contig 11332 bp, 19 predicted proteins | sample LinPmetageLP40_FD_184043 | JGI IMG/M metagenome (GOLD analysis project Ga0209634, IMG submission 184043) | Marine viral communities from the Pacific Ocean - LP-40 (SPAdes) (version 2) | ecosystem: Environmental > Aquatic > Marine > Oceanic | place: Pacific Ocean | collected 2010-08-26 | reverse complement strand
GAGTCCATTCATAGTTTTTGCATTATGGATTCTGACAGCATTCATAGTAGGATTCAGACAGGGCACAGGACTGTAATGAAGATATTCACAAGCATATGGATGGTGATTGTTTTTGCCGCAATCCTTTTGGGTGTAAGGATAGACAACAGCGACACAGTTAAAACCTTAAGATATAAAACTTGGGACTTCTTCCAACAGATACAGCCTCGGGCCGATGTCAGCGACAGAGTGATGGTTGTAAACATTACAGAATCTGACCTAAAGACATATGGACAGTGGCCATGGCCTCGACATATACTGGCCATGTTTCAAGCAAACCTAACGGACTCAGGTGCGGTACTTGTAAATTACAATGTTTTATTTGCGGAAGCAGACAGGATGGGTGGGAAAGAATACCTAAAAAGTTTTCCAATGGCCGCAGAAGTTAGAGAACAACTTGGAATTCTCCTAACAGACACTGACCAAATCTTTTCATTTGCCATAAAAGAAAGTATGAATGTAGTATTGATGATGAGTGTCAAGAATGAAGACGATAACATTATACCAAAGACAACGCCCATTATACAGAAAGGTAACGTATTGCCATGGTTGTACGAGTACAATGGTATAGTCCCTCCACTGACACAATTGACTGTTGGCGCTAAAGGTATAGGTGTAAACGTGACGTCACCAGAACCAGACGCAGTGGTTAGGAAAATGCCTGTGTTGATACGTGTTGGAGATAAGTTATACCCAAGCATGTTATTGGAGAACATAAGATTAGTGAATAGAAGTAAAAGAATCAAAGTAATTGCCATGGAGCATGGCATACATGAAGTATTGGTCAGTAAGAAGGCAAGTGTGCCAGTGAACCATAACGCTGAGATGTACATCAACTACGCAGACCCATCGGAGTACACACAACTATCTGTTGAACAAGTTTTTAGTGGTGAACACAAGGATAAAATCAAAGGCAGGATAGTGGTTGTTGGAATGGATGCCGCTGGCTTGAGTGTGTTGAAGTACACACCAAGTGGATTGACAACAGATCAGATGATAACTGCACAGGCCCTAGACACGACAATGACCGGTGACTATCTTTATAGGACACCACAGGCAGACACGTATGAAGTAGTTTTTCTTGCATTCTTGTTGTTGTTGTTGATACTTGTTGTGCCGAGAACCAGTGTATTGTTGGCCGTGCCTCTTTTGTTTTTCATAGAAGGTGGTATCGCCTATGGTGCATTTATGGCATACGCAAACAAAGGATTCCTAGTTGATCCATCTTGGACAATACTGTCAGTGTTTTTAATTTGGGCACATTCGGTGTACAACAACTTTGCAACACAAAGCAGACTGAGACAACAGATCAAGAAACAGTTTGAGCACTACCTTGATCCTGGCATGGTGAAGAAACTACAGAAGGATCCTTCGTTGTTAAAACTGGGTGGAGAGAAAAGGCATATGACTTTCTTGTTCTGTGACATACGAGGATTCACGCCGATAAGTGAGAAGTACAAGGGTGACCCAGAAGGTCTCACAAAACTTATAAACAGATTTCTTACACGCATGACTAATGTTATAATCGCAAACGGTGGAACCATTGACAAGTTCATGGGTGACTGCATAATGGCATTCTGGAATGCACCCATAGAGGATGGGCAACACGAGGAACACGCGGTACAGGCCGCTATCGATATGCAAGACGAATTGTTGAAACTAAACATGCAATTGGCCGTAGAAGGACTTCCTACCATAGCAATAGGTATAGGAATAAACACAGGCGAAGCGTTGGTTGGTAACATGGGATCAGATCAGAGATTTGATTATTCTGTGATAGGTGATGCAGTGAACTTGGCCGCACGTCTAGAGAGCTCAAGCAAAACACTTGGTAAAACATTAGTGATAGGCGAGGGCACGGTCGAGGCCGCCAAACTGAATTACAATTTTGAATACATAGATCAAATCACTGTCAAGGGCAAGACAGAAGAAATAAAAGTGTACACAGTGAAACATTAAATACACACATAATGAGTTTTTGGAATCTAGTAGCAGAACTTGGAATGCCCATAGCGGCCACAGTGGGCCTTGGTGCGTTCATAATGGTTATCATAAAGTACATACTGGGATCAGTTGTCAGTAGCATTAATTTTATAGAGAGTGTAATCACTCAACTAGACAACAGGGTCAAAACAATGAACAATGACATCCTCAAAATAGATCAAGAAGTTTCAGAACAACTCGGACTACCTGTTGACACAGACAGAATAGCAAGGGCAGACGGCAAAGTGGACGCAAGGAAAGACTGATGGACATAGTAACGCTGATAAATGATTATGGATTTCCTGTGGTGGCTGTGTTCTTCCTCGCATACTTCATATGGTATCTGTACAACTACATTGTGAATCAAATCAAGCCAAAACTCGGATCAACATCAACAACACTGATCAAACTGATTGACAGGGTTAGACTGTTAGACAACGACCTGATAAGATTACAGACTAAAGTACGTACTTTGCAGAAAAAAAAGAAGTAGTAGTTTAACTTCCATCATTTTTCTTTTAAATATTTGTATGAAATTCCTAATGGTAATGATTATATGTTTCGCAGAGGACACGTGTCAGGCAGTTTTTGATGCCGCACAATTCAACACTTACGACGAGTGTATGGCACAGGCACTTCCTGTAAGCAGATACATGAGAGAGGTGTACACGGAATCGTCAGGTGAGATTCATTGCCTAAGTGAACAAGAAACAGCGGAATATCAAGAGTACTTGAACAATGGTGGCAAACCAACGTTGAGCCTCAACCATCCAGAGAAGACCTCAAGCATCTAATTGACATTACCACATTTCCATAGTATAATTGTGTATGATCCATGCAATGATAGATTTGGAAACACTTTCCACAAATCCTGACGCAACTATATTGACTGTGGGTGGCGTAAAGTTTGATCCTCACACCAGTGTTGAACCGTCGCAAGGCATGTACTTCAGAGTAGATGTAGATTCCCAAACAGAAATAGGCAGAGATGTCATGCAGGACACTTTAGATTGGTGGGGCAAACAGGACCCAGAGATAATGGAAGAAGCACTGGGAGACAAAGACAGAATCAGTCTTGACGAAATGGTGAAAACAATTAACAAATGGTGCGTAGGTGTTGACGTGTTTTGGTGCCAAGGGCCTCTGTTTGATTACGCGATACTACAAAATTTTTACTCACAAATTGGGATACCTGTTCCCTGGAACTACTGGCAGATAAGAGATTCGCGAACACTTTTTAATCTTGTGCCTCGTGATCCAAACGAAAAAAGAACAGGACTGCATAATGCATTAGAGGATTGCTATTTCCAGGCCAAGAAGGTGCAGAAAGTTTACAAACAACTAGGCATCAAAAATGACAGATACTAATTGGTACAAGATCGAAGACCTCTACACAATACAAAAGTACAAAATTAGCCACAATAAAAAACCAAAAACTAAATGGATCAGGCTATCATGTGTTTACAAAATTAAAATAGGAACTAAAGTAGTTGATGTTGGCAGATCGGACACCTGCAAGAAGCACGGTGGTGCAGAAAAGGTCAGGAAAGCAATAGTTCAACTGCTTGGGGTAACAGAGCACAACCCATCGGTCATTAAAACCAAATATTGGGAACAGATCAGGTTGCGACACAGGCCAAATTCCAGTAATATAAGTATTGGAATAATAGAAACCAATGCAATCAAAAAAATCTATCTACAAGAAAGAATATGAACCAGTCAACAAAGTTGACGAGGCCATATGGCTAGGTAACGACACACCTATAATGGAGACAGATTTTACTTTTGTTTTCAGAGACAAATATCCCTGCGTGGAGGGACACACACTTTTCATTCCAAAGGAAAACAATTCGCATTTCATTGGGAAATCATATGGACTTGCATATGACCATGGCAACAAACAAATTAAAGAAGGCAAGATTGATGGTTTCAACGTAGGAATGAACATGGGTGTTTGTGCCGGACAAACAATAATGTGGCCGCACATTCATTTCATACCGAGGCACAAAAACGACTCCAAAGTGATAGGAGGAATGAGACATGCACACCCAGGGGCGGATCACAAGAAATACTACTAATGCCAAAGAAAAAGAAAACAACAAAGCCATCAATTTTTGTATCACCGGACGGTGGAGAAACTGTGTACGAGCAATTACCAAATGGTGAACGTAAATTGATAGAGCAAAGCAGGCTAGCCAAGGACATGGAACTTGAGCAAGAAGAGATGGAAATGATAGGACTACCTGCTATTCCTTTAAGGAGAAAATATCCAGCACTGCAAAAAGCATGGGATCAATATCGTTCCGTATGGCATATAATCACAGGAAATGAGTGATATGTACAACTATTCCTATTCTCTTTTTACCAGCAGTGTGCAGACGTCTGTGTGCGTTTAAAGGGGTGATTAAATAAGATTATGACCAAGTATGTAAGCGTGATAGGGAACGGTGAGAGCAGAAGAGGATTTGATATTACTCCATTGAAAAGTGTTACCACCATGGTGGGTTGCAACGCACTTTTCCGAGACCATAATTTAGAGTACGTGGTTGCATGCGACCGGCATATGTGCCAGGAGGCCGCCAACACTGCTGGTAAAAATACAACCATCTACACCAGAGAAAATTGGTATAAACAATTTGCGTATTGGCCTAATGTGAAATGCGTACCTGACTTACCATACGAGGGCGACAAGAGGCAGGACGAACCTTTTCACTGGGGCACTGGACAGTTTGCCGCACTAGTAGGCATGAGTTTTAAACCTAAAGCGATATTCCTGGTAGGGATGGACCTTTGGGGACTTGGCAAAGAGAAGAAGCCTGAAAATGTTAACAACATATACAAAGGCAGTAAAGGATATACCTATATCAAAAGACCGGTTGATCCCAGTTATTGGATATACCAGTTCAACAAACTGTTTGAAAATTCAGAATGCAGATGGATTATTGTGAACGAAGAAGGTTGGAAAATGCCTGAGGAATGGAAGTCGAACAAAAATGTTTTCCAAGACACGTACCAAGGCCTTGCCACGTGGATCAATAAACAGTTGACAAAAGATTAATCTAATATAAAATTGCTATATGACGAGACCAATGGTAGATGACCTAATGGTGCAAGAACAACTTAAGGCACCGCACAAAAGATGGAAGCATATGGTAGGTGTGATGTGTTTAAACCTCACTTACAGGAAACATGTTAAGATTATATTACCAAAACTTTTTGCAAGGTATCCAAATCCACGTGCATATCTACGTGGTAGACTAAAAACACAACAGGACATGTTAAAACCTTTAGGCATGTGGGAGGTAAGGTCAAAGAGAATACGTAAAATGACAGAACAATATCTTTCATGGGATAAGAGAGAAGCCAGTGACTTACATGGAATAGGAAAGTACGGTTCGGACAGTTACCAGATATTCTTCTTTAACTACATTCCACCGAATGTACAGGACAAAGAATTAAAAAAATACATTGACAAACTGATAGGATAGTTTATAATAAGGTTATGTTTGAAAAATACAAAGATGGAGATCTTATTACTCTAAAATTAATGCATGGTGAAGAGGTAGTCTCCACTTTGCAATCACAAAACGAAACAACAATATACGTAAAACAAGCATTAACACTGATGCAAGGGCCACAAGGACTTGCATTTGGTACTTTCTTCTCTACCGCTGATCAAGAAAAAGAAATTGCGATAGCAAAGGACAAAGTACAATGTGTTTCTGTCGTTACACTAAAGATACAGGAAGAATACAAAAAAGTATTCAGCAAGATCGAAGTTCCTACCAAACCCAGCATAATTGTATAATGCGACACTTTGACAAACACAACAAAGGCATGAAAGCACTGGTGGACACCTCTGAGGCACTGCTCAACGCAATGGAGACAAATGGTATAGATCCAGAAACCGTTTCTAACAGACCCGAGTTCACAGTGTTGGTGCACTTCTTAAAAAGTATTATCGATGGAGAGTTAAATATACCAAATGATCTAACGGATCGCATCAGAGATACTGCGTTTCAATTGGACATGGATCGGAAGATGAACAAGAAGCTCAACTGATGATCAAGAGGACTCAAGACTTTCAACCCTCTATAAACACTCTGCAAGTCATCAAAACAAGGAGAAACGATGACTTACTACTCAACTAAAACATACGGACACAACATAGGACTATCTGCGGTGTTCAGACAACCCAACGCAGATCACTCGCACTGCCATCTACTACACGGATACAGCCTGGCATTCAAATTCACTTTCGGTTGCAATGACCTAGACAACAAGAACTGGGCCGTGGACTTTGGTGGACTCAAACCCATTAAGGCTTGGCTCGAAGATCACTTTGACCACAAACTTGCACTAGACAAAGATGACCCACACATGGAAAAATTCAAAGAGTTTGAACAACTTGATCTAGCAGAGATAAGAATATTTGATGGTGTCGGTGCCGAGATGTTTGCCAAACATGCATTTGATTTTGCCGACAAGTTGATCAGAGAAAAAACTGATGGCAGATGTTTCGTGGACAGCGTAGAGTGTATGGAACACGGAGCCAACAGTGCTATCTACAGGAAAGACTAAATTTATTCATGATATGGTTAGGGTAGGCCTAACGAATAAGGCCTACTACTTTCAGGTATACGACACATCGTTGGGACAACGATGGCTGGAAGCACTAAAAGATAATTTAAAACAACAAAGGATACTGGAAAAAAACTTCTGTTTCTTGGGATTTGCTGATTCAAAAAGAAATTTAAATTTTCTAGTAGGCGAACTAAACAAAAATATTTCAACAATAAATAGATTTGATTTTACACCGCCGTACAATAAAATACATCCGTTCACGGCAGACGATTTCCAGTACAGTAGTTTTCTACCAATAGGAAAAGCAGTTGACGGCGATGAAATGCAAACGCCCGGTAAACGTCTTAAGCATGATGCATGTAATACTCTGCATAGACATTTTGAAGAATTACAGGGCACTGCATGGCAACTATCAGAATTTTACAAGCAGGCCGATCTTGAAACAAAGTATGCAATTAGACAATTAAACAACATCTGCCACGAGATAGAAAGTTGGGTGCATGCGGATCGTAAGAATGCCTTTGAATCTGAATGGATGAGGCCTTCGCAGATTACAACCTTTTTAAATGCTCCAAGGTACAATTTGCATGAAGAGGATTTTGAATTATTTAAGAATAACAGGTATGATAGAGAACTTGGTGGTGTGTACCTACATTGGTCACAAGTGGGGAAAACACTTTATGAGGTCTTCCGAGATGAACATGCACCAAAAATGACAGACGCATTATGTTCCGAGATTAATCATCAGAAATACTATTCAGGAGAGTTTGATGTAGAATGGGGACAGACAATAACCGAGCAACACGACTTCAAAAAAGATGAGATGGATGAATACAGATCATGGCTTAAGGATAACGGATATGACTGGGAAGATCAAAAATTAAGTTTAGGTTACATTAAAATAGGGCAGGTGGACTTACAGAGAACATTCGGAACTGACGCCTCTATACATAAAATTCACACGGTGATGACTGATAATTTAAATATCACAAGCATAAGAACAATAACAGGTCCGTCGGTAGAAACGGATTACACATACACACTGGACAGTGATGATTGGAAACAAATACAGATGGAAGGATTAAAGAACGGATATGAATCACGTAGTATGCGTTAAGTGGGGGAACAAATATGTTCCGGATTATGTCAATGTGCTAAAAAGGATGGTGGCGAGACACACAACCGTGCCCTATCAATTCACTTGCCTCACAGATGACACCACAGGCATTGACCCCGATGTAAACATAGTAAAATTACCTAACGAGACAGGGATTACATCTTGGTGGAGCAAACTGTGGATGTTCTCCCCAGACATGCCTTTGAAGGGGAACATTCTGTTCTTTGATCTTGACGTTGTGATTTTTGAAAACATTGACCCATTATACACTTACAATCATGGGAAGTTCAACATAATCAGAGACTTCAACAGATGTAGAGTTAAGGACTGGAAACAGTCTAATTCAAGCGTCATGCGTTGGGAGACAGGCACAATGGATTATTTGTGGAAAGACTTTCAGACCCGGCCAACCCAAATAATGCGTGAGAACCATGGAGATCAAGATTGGATAATGAAAGCCGGTAAGAATGATATAAATTGGTGGCCGGATGAATGGATCAGATCATACAAATGGGAGATGGTGGGATTCAAGGATACAAAATTATTGAACAAAGATGGCAAGAAATGGTTCAGGACACCGGCTAAGGTAGAACCAGGAAACAAGGTTGCAGTTTTCCACGGGTCACCAAACCCGATGGAATGTGCAGATCAGTGGGTAATAGATAATTGGAAGTAATGACTAGTTACGGAAAAATAAAAATTAAAAAAATTAATCCTAGATCGGAGGACATTCCTGAGGATTGTGGCTACATGCAACGGTTTGAGTTTAATATAGACTTGAACAGCAATGGCGTAATGGGCGAATGTATAGATTGGTGTGAGAAAAACTGTGAAGGTAGATGGGGTTGGTGGTTTGACCCCGCCGGAGAAATTGCACACCCTCAGAACCATTGGGAGGATCAAAACGCCTACATGAGCTTCGAACGTAAACTTGACGCAACAAGATTTTGGATGTCCATTGGAATACAGAACAGCGGACAAAAGGACAGATAATTAATAGTATGAACCTATTTGAAATAACAGACGAAGCAAAGAATCAAATTGAGAAATTGCTCGAAAAGAATCCCGGCAAATATGCCGTAAGCCTGGCAGTCCAAGGTGGCGGTTGTGCAGGATTCAAATACGAGTGGGGATTTGCTGACACCAAAGAGAATGTATCTGAGAATGATCATTTAGAGGACTGGCACACAGGTAGGTTTGTAGTAGATGAAACTTCCATGCTCTACGTGGCAGGCACTAAAATTGACTGGATAGAAGAAACATTTGGATCTCAGTTTGAGATAAGCAATCCAAACAGCTCTAGCTCGTGTGGTTGCGGAGAGTCATTTGGTATATAATGGATACTGCTTTCATAATAGGCAACGGTGAGTCAAGAAATATTTTCCCAATAGAAAAATTGAAAGAGCACGGTGTAATATATGGGTGTAACGCCATTTACAGAGATCATCCAATGTTATGTGACCATATTGTCGCCGTTAATCCCCCAATGTATGAGGAACTTGCTAAATGGCACAACGACGGAAAAGAATCTCCCATGATACACGGCATAGACGACGTGTCAAAATGGAACTACATCATTGATGGAGACAGTGAACACGACTGTCCGCAGGGCCTAAAACTATACAGGATCTGGAGGGGTGGTGACGTCAAAAAAGCGGGCCAGATCAAAACCTTAGATTTCTCACTGGCCAGAGGTAGCGGTTGTTCCGCAGTGTTGATGGCGGCAGAATCAGGGGTGAAGAACGTAGTGATAATGGCCTTCGATATACTAGGTGCCAAACAATGGGAAATGGACACCAACCCGGACACACAAGGTCAAACCAGCAGAGAACAGAACAACATTTACAAAAACACCATAAACTATCCTTCCCGGATGAGCATGAAGGCATATCTTAAATTTGAGTGGATGTACCAGCTCAGACAGATATTTAGGAAATTCCCTGGCACAAACTTCTATTTCATTAATCGCAAAGAGAACCTTCGTGGCAACATTTTCCTTAGATGGTACTTCGACCAACCTAACATTGAGTCGGGTATATATGCTGACCTACAGAGATGGATATCAGGTCAACGTGATGACATCAAGTGGATGGATCTATAGGGTCTTGGTACTGCTGGCGTCCAACTGGTATACTTTCCGCATCTTGACTCCAACTTGCTGAGCAAACTTCTTTGAATCACACGTGTTGCACACGTGTTTGTAATCGTTAGAAGCACGGTCTGGATCTACTTTGGCTTTTGGTCTCATGAATGTTGTGTCACACGAGTCACATTTGAACACATAGACAACATTCTTCCTGTGGAAAGTGTGCATCACTCCCAACTTGCTCTCCCTCTTGTACAAACGCATAGTTTTCAGGGTCTCAATGAACATATTGGTATTTAATAAATACGATTACAAGATTATGACTAAACTTAACATCGACACAGGAACACTGGGAAATCCGGCCACGGGCGATTCATTGCGAACGGCAATGGCCAAGATCAACAGTAATTTTGAAGAGGTATATCAACTGGTAGGTGATGGATCAACTGGGACGATTACAACCACTGTGACAAATGGTGACCTAAAACTACAGGCGAATGGTACAGGTATAATCGAAGTAGATCAACTACAGATCAATAACACTACAATTTCACCAATTACTACCAATGCAGACATCACACTGACAGCAAACGGAACAGGTAATATTGTTTTGGATTCAGTTACAATATCCGATAATATTATTACAGCAAACAGATCCAATGACAACCTGCAACTTGATGCAACAGGCACAGGCGCAGTTGAAATGATACCTATTAAGATCCTAATGGCCAATCTACCTACAACTAACCCAAATGTTGCAGGTCAGTTGTTCCGAAGCGGTAACGATCTTAGAATAAGCACTGGCTAATAGCCGTTAGACGCATAAACGCAAAATCCACTAAATATTAGTTGATATGGTACAACAGGTAATAGATGTAGGGGCAAATGCGGATGATGGCACAGGTGATTCGTTATTCGAATCCGGTGGCAAGATCAACGATAATTTTAGTGACTTCTTTCCCACAGCGGTTATTAAATCTGACATAAGGTTCCTAGGCAACAACATTACATCAAGGCTGTCAAACGCAAACATTGACGTCCACCCAGCCGGTACAGGATCCATTGTGTTCCCAAGTATAAGATTCAACGACAACAACATAGAAGCGATCAACAGCAACGATGATATAAGGATCAGTGCAAATGGCTCAGGCAAGGTCACCATGGCCGGATTTGGTTTCAGCGGAACCACAATCAGTGCCACAGATTCATCTGCAGTAAACATTAATGAAAATGTCATAGTAGACGGTGCAGGTACCTTTGGTGGAACATTTGACTTTGGTACTACAAAAACATTTGTAACCGGGTCGACTTTTGGCACACTTACACTTGCCAATGGATCAATAACAGATTCAACGACTGCCATAAGTTTTGGCAATGAGAACCTTACGACCACAGGCACAGTATCAGCAGAGACGGGATCGTCAATAGGTAACCTTACTTTCGAGGATGGATCGATCACAGATTCAAGTGGAGCCATAAGTTTTGGCAATGAGAATGTTACAACCACAGGTACTATCACCGGT
>Ga0209634_1003104_pt1 | contig 11334 bp, 16 predicted proteins | sample LinPmetageLP40_FD_184043 | JGI IMG/M metagenome (GOLD analysis project Ga0209634, IMG submission 184043) | Marine viral communities from the Pacific Ocean - LP-40 (SPAdes) (version 2) | ecosystem: Environmental > Aquatic > Marine > Oceanic | place: Pacific Ocean | collected 2010-08-26 | reverse complement strand
CCGCACCCACCAAGGGTGTGTATCCAAGTGGTCAAAGGAGGGTTCTTCAAACCACAGTTTACTGAACAACACCAGCCCTGGTAGCTCAATCGGAAGAGCGTCCGACTGTTAATCGGAAGGTAGAGAGATCGAAACTCTCCCGGGGCGTTAATTTCTCTCAGAATAGTCGCAAAAGGTTCACCTGCTACTCACGTCAGGTCTTGTCCTTCGGGGCGAGAAACGGGAGATAAATTATAAAATATTATATCATTATGATATAATAATAATTATATAAAGGTCAACGTTCAAAGATCAAATCTCAAACAATATCCTATATAGGATATCAAAACCGCACTTATTATAACTTAATACCCGCAAAAAGAAATCGGCAAATCACGAATATTAATATTAATTAAACGTGGGCAAAAAGAAACAATCACACCGAATCTTGGATGGTCCTTAGTTGGACTTAGTGGGCACCAGAGCCCTAAGTGAATGAAACCACACCGCGACAACTACCAAGCTTGAGAAGAAATTTTTTTCTATAATATTGTGATGATAAATTTGATTTTTTTTATTTATTAATTTGATAATTACAATAATACTATTTAGTATTAACATGGTAAAAACTATTCCATATTGGAGTCTAGGACGAGTCACAATTTATCCTCACCTGGAATTTGACAAATTGTATAGTTACGAGGAACTTGGAACAATCGTGGCGGAGTTAAAGGCCTTCTATAAGAATGAAATGAAGATCATTGTATTCGGGGAGAGTACGTATTGTAGTGAGGTAAATGGTAGATGGAATGTTGCTTTCGGTGTTGTAGGTAGTGATGGGGTTACCTACATGTATATGATTCGTAGAGATAAAGATATTGGTAAATCATATGCCTGTCCTTTCCAGAATACAGACTATGTTTACGACATTAAGCATAGTGTGTTGGATGGACAGTCTTCACGATGTCCGAATGAATTTGCTCTGATAGATAAATATCTAACTGAAAAACTATCAGGAAAACCTATCACTGCATTTCCAACCGAAAAAGAGGAGGCCGCAAGAAAAAGAGCACCTAGTGGCTTTGGACACAAATCCGTATTCAACTACGATCCTGATAATGGTGATAGATCCCCAACAGGTGTTAAGATACCTCATTCAGGTTGGAGTCTCAAGTTGGGTTAAATAGGTTATTTCCTACTAACTAGTGTTATACCTGATATAATAAATATAATACCTAACATTTTTTTATAGGTTATTTTTTCATTTAATATAAAAATTGTCAAAAAGATTAGTACTATATTATTTATACCTCTGATTAATGGAATTATATAGTTAACATTATATGATTTTAATAGTTTATAAAAACACAATCCAGAGATAATACCTAAAACACACATAACTAACATAATAGAACTAGTAGTTACACTAAGTTGATTCCATTTAGTCATGATACCATTGAATCTTTTTGGATAGAACTGGTATAATATTACCAGATAAACAAAGAAGACTAGAATATACATAAAATGCATAATAAACATGAATTCTTCATTAGAAAAGTCTTTTACTAGAACCTTTTGAATAATTGGTTTACTTGATTTAATAATTGCTACAGATAATAATAGAAATAATATATACAAGTCCATACTTAATACTTTGATTTAAATCTAATTTAAATAATAATAAATTTGAAAAAAATAAGTTTATATATTGATATATAATGAAATGTTGAACCTAACACTTATTGTAGCCTTCAGCCTAGTTGCTAACACATATTCATATACCAGTGTTGCCAATGGTCCTAGTGTCCATGAGACTGGAGACCTAGTTGCTATTGGAGATGTCCATGGATCACTAGATAATCTACTTATAACCTTATATAAAAATGGTATTGTAGACGAAAATGGACATTGGGTCGCAGGTAATAGAACTGTGGTTCAAACGGGAGATCTAATAGGTAGAGGTCATCAGGACAAACAGGTTATAGAATATATCATTAAAATTCAGAAAGAGGCAGAAAAATTTGGTGGTAGATGGGTCCAACTAATGGGTAATCATGAATGGATGGAGATACATAATATTTATGATTACGCTAATGATGGTCCTGGAATTGGTTTCGGTTCTCTCCAACTTAGACACAAAGAATTACATTCAGGAGAAATAGGTGATTGGCTTTACAATCTACCAGTTATCTATAAATGGGAAGATACTATCTTTGTTCATGGAGGACTATCTAAAACATGGATCTCTAAATATAATGTAGATGATATTAATCAACATGTGTGGGACTATTTAGATGGACTACATTCTGATAATACTCTAGCAAATGACTTGTTATGGGATAGGGACCTTGCTACCAAACAAGAGGAGGAGGTGTGTAGTATATTAGAAGAGTCCTTATATAATTTCAATAGCACCCGAATGGTATTAGGGCATACTATAACTAATACAATTGGGTTCGAAGCTGGAAAGATAGGAGATAGATGTGATGGCAAATTGATATTAATTGATGTCGGGTTGTCTTCTTACTTCAAATCTATTCCGAAAAAATGGAGTGCTTTACATATATATAGGAGAAATTTTGAACATGAGGCAATGATAGAGGCAATGAGTGAAAGAAGGATCGATAAATTTGGTAGAGATAGAACTAAACCAGAACCAAGAGATAATAATGGAACTGGTCGAAAAGATATATTATACCCTTAATATTTATGTTTACAGTCTTTTTTTAGAGTTTTTATAAATCTATTAACACTTTTTTTACTCTTTATTTTTTTTTTGTTAGATAAACTTTCTAACCATTCTTTTGTTAATTTTTCTAGTTCTTTTTTAATTTTTATTGACATTTTTATTTTTCTACTCTTGTTTTTTGTTTTAGATTTCATAATATAAGTATATAAAAAATTTGATTTATTTAAAATAATTAAGTACTTGTAACATTCCTCTAATCAATACCATGCTGATTGAACTTAATGGAAATTTATTGTCGGATGAATTTTATAAATTCGATAATAAAAACAATATTGTAGAATTGAATGAGAATGATTTTAAAAAGATAATTAATAATGAAACTACCATTAAAATTCAATTTCCATATGGTATTAATGGAATAATGTCAGATATACATGAATATTCAATAGATGCGTTTAGTGTTGGTAAGTTAGTAAATATAATAATAGAATTTTATAACACACAACTTTTAGAAGACGAAAAGCAAAAAATATATACAGAATCGATGGAACTTGGAGAATCTCTAGGAAATTTATATATTAGAAAGGATATATTGACATACACTAATCAATGCTTTGTAGAAGAACTTGAATATGAAAACGGGGTATATATTTTAAGGACTGGATCATAATTAAACTTGGGAATTTCATAGAAATGTGTATAGAATCCATCTATAGTATTTTTTTTATAATAATCTTCTTTATTAAGATATAAGAAATGGTGTTTTCATATAACACTAAATTAAAATAATAATAAATTAAAACTAAATTAAAACTAAATTAAACATAAAAACTATAATATTAATATGAATATGAACGAATTTAATACTATTATCGAACTACAAAAACTTGTAGATAAATATAAATATAAATCACAATCTCTAGAAAAAGAACTAACATCATATAAAATATATAAAAATAAATTAGAGAAAGTAAATACTAAATTAATATATCTAATAAATAAACAAGATAATAAAATAGAAAATTATAAGAAAACACTATTAATATTAGGAGCACAAGATATATCTAATTCAGATTCAGATTCAGATTCGGAATTAGAAAAAGACTCTGATGAAGATATTTTCTCATAAATTTGAAAAATATTTATCTCATAAAAAAAAATAAATTTGATGTCAGATCTAACGATTCCACCAAAATTTATGTGCCCGATATCTAAGGATATCATGCATGATCCTGTTATAATAAATCATAATGGAGAATCTTATATTTTTGATAGAAATTGTATAGATACATGGAAACTAACTCCAGGCGGGGATAAAAATCCTCTTACTATGCTAGATGGATTTAGGGATGCTCCATCACGCTCTGCTACTGAACTTAAAACTGAAATTATAGATTTTCAAACAAAAAATGGCCTAACTATACACGAACCCGACATGCAGGAACTATTACCATTTAGTGATTATGAACAAATCCAAGAAGATGAAAGAGTAGCAAGAGAATTAAATATACAACTTAATGGCCCTCCTCCGAGAATAAGTCAACGTCGTAATATAAGTTTAATGGATGATCGGGGTAATATTTATCAATTTATTTTAAATTTTGAAAATGTTATAAATAATATTCAAAATATTCAAAATATTCAAAATATTCAAAATATTTATCCAATAAGAAATTCTGATGAAAACATTCCGATTATAAATAATACTATAGATAATATCGCAATTAATGATGAAATTCCTGAACTTATAGATGATGATGACACAGACGATGAAATGCCAGACCTAATAGATGCTGATGACATATACGATGAAATGCCAGATCTAATATATGCTGATGAAAGGATTGTGCCTAATAGCGACACGTCTGAAGCAAGTCAAATAAGATATATTAATACTATTACTAGAAATGATGAATTACTAGAATTATGTAGACGAATTATTAGTGAAGGACCCCCACCCTATCAACCCATGAGAAATATGAATAACATTGTGTATCAAAATACACAAGTAATAGAAGATGTAGATTAATAAATAATAAAGAGAATGATCCTAATATAGATTCCAAAATTATTAAATCTCTAAGGGGCAGTTAGCAAAAAAGTGAAAAGTTTTGATTATATGAAAACTATATAGTTCTAATATTCATTTGATTAAAATTGAAATTATTTTTTTCACGAGTATCAAATCATACTCAGTCAACATAATGGCATTTTCATCACTATTCGGAAATACAAATCTTTGGGACTTGAACGCTCTCCTCTCAGGTCCATTTCCATCAACTCAGCATCAGGGTGTGTTTGGATCAGTAGACATCAATGATAGCCCTGATACCATCACATTCACAATGGATGTTCCTGGAGTTTCGTCAAATAATATCAATGTACTGGTCAATGACGGACTCATGACTATATCTGGGACTCGAAGCTACGATAAGTCTATTGTAGAGGGAGGATACTTTGAACGTAGTTATGGAAATTTTTCCCGATCTTTCCGACTCGGGGAGCTGGCCGATGGATCTAATGTCTCAGCGGCTCTTGATCGGGGAGTTCTTACCCTGACGGTACCGAAATTTGAATCAGAATCCTATGTTGTACCAGTATTAGACAACGTCCCCGTCGATCAGTCCGATCCGTGGGAGGCAGCTGCTGTCGCAACTGACCTACCAGTTGATAACTCCACCCAGTCTAGTCTTCGTCGCTCAAAAAGAAATAGATGATAACTCCACAGACTAGTCTTTGTCGCAGGACAAGAAATATTAGAAAATAATATATAAAATAAATATAAAATAAATATAAAATAAATTTTTTTTCTACTTAGTATTATAAGTAAAAAATTGATTTTGAAAATACTTAAAGATTAATTATAAATACTAGACATGGATTCAAACTATACATATGACGAACTAGATGGAGATCCTCAAGCAGTTTCTTTTAATACACCTGTTCAAGATCACGAATCGGGAGACTTGGTCTTCCGGTCCGAATACACTGGTGGCGAGGGGCTAGTTATCCCTCCACCACCTACACATCCTCCTCCATTGCTATACCAATACGATGAATTGGTAGGAGATAGTAATGCTGGGATCAGTCCTAAAGGTATTGACGGCGATACCCCTAAGATCCATCCTGGTGGCTCCTCGATTTCTGGCATGGATTGGGGAGGAATAACGACTACATGGGATGAGGTAGGACAACAGAGCCAGGACTGTGGTGAGAACGATGATGTTTCCTGGGGTCAAGCGACTGGAAGTGGGCACGGGGATACGAATTCCTGGGGTCAAGCGACTGGAAGTGGGCACGGGGATACGAATTCCTGGGGTCAAGCGACTGGAAGCGGTGCTTGGGGTGGTTCGGTTGCTGACCCGGCGATAATAGTTGATGAACTAGACGGTTCTCAATGGCAACAGACCAGTACATCTGGGATGGGCTGTCCTCCTGCTCGTTGGAACACCTGGCCGACTGTTCCCCACTCCGAATCACCTAGCCGAGAAAAATCAGGAGCAAAGGCTCCCACGCCCACTCCTATTAGTACAGCAACGAATCTGGTTGATGCGACAAGAGAGTCGGAGATGAAGAGGGTTATGTCAGACCTTCAACTCCCTCCAGCCCATGAGACACACTGGCAACTCCCAATGTCTAAGCCAGCTCGCCCGACGCCTCCCAAGAATAGTTCTTCGGAGGGTGTCAATCAACTTACTCATGAGTGGAGGTCTCGTTGTAGACCATTCCGATATGGTTCTCGACGCAACGCAACCATGGGGATTAGCAAAGCCAGTCAGGTCGGACTCGGGGTTCATGAACCAGAAACTAAGATGCCCAATTCTTCCGTGATGCTTAAGTCGGTCGATGGGGTACCATATCTATCCATCCCTCTGGTATTTAAGCATATCACTCTTGGAGGACAGCTGAGCGTAGAGAATCTGGGTTCATTGGGAGAATACATTTTTCGGAAGGCCCGATCTGATGTCGTCCGACCTACTAGAAATGGCTGGGATTTCAATAGTATAGAGGACCGTCCTAAGATCCGTATTCAGAAGTGGGACTCAATAGATGGGATGATGAAGGATTTTGCCATCCGACACTATTTGTGGATGGACTATCCGATAGTTGCTCGGTTCTGTATTGAATGGTGGCAAAATCATCAGGAACTTGTAGTATATTAGATAATTTATAAGATAAAATTGAGATATTTTTTTTTGGTAATTTTTATTTCAAACATGGCGAATACTAAAGCTAATAACGCATTAAATATTCTTATTTATAGACAGAAAACACAACTACCATTTGCTCTTAAAGAATTGAATAAATATGGGAAAAAAACATCACATTGGTCTTGGTGGGCTTTCCCCACAGAAATGTCTGGAGGATCAGAACCACCTATTAAATTAGATAATATTCCAAGAGGTAAAAGTTTCGTAACAATCACTACTGCTAAAAAACTAATAGAAAGTGCTCCTATTAGTTGGTATTTGGTACTTAGCAAGATTTGCGAACTTATTGAAAATACATCAAAATTAGAATCAGTATTACCAAAAATAGATCATGATCGTGTTAGATATTTTATTAAATTTTGGAATACTATAGATAATAAGCCAGATTGGCTTACTAATGTTATATCAAGGTTGTACAAAAAATTGAAGTAAATGTATTTTTATATATTAGTAAATACAAGCAAACTATGCTTCTAAAATTCATTTTCATTGGGTTGATTACTAGTACTTTAGCATCAGATTACATCAGACTACATAAGAAATGGGTTCAACGTACTGAAGACCGGACAGATTACCATAAAGAATGTCAAAAACAATATAACCATTTTAAAGATGTTTGTCCTGCTGGATGGAAAGTTGAGGTGGAGTATATGAATTTTGAGATAGGGGCAGTGATACACTATCGCAGAGCCCTCGATGATGTGATATTGAATTGTGAACTATTAGTTCTTTGTGAAGTTCCGAAAAAACCTATGGAGGGATGCGGGACACATAGGTTGGGTAGGGTAGACTCGATTAATCTATGATAGAACCAAATTTAAATTAATTGATTATTGACTTTCAATTTAATCACGTCGAGTTCACATGATAATATAGCACAATTTGTAGTGCGCGATTCACCTTCAAGTCATCTATTACGGTTTTTTATCTATGATACTTATAATAATTCTATAAAATATTATTATAAGTATGACAATATCTAATTAGTTTTAAATTCAAAAAAAAATTGTTTTTTTTGTTTTACTGTTGTGTTAGTAAAACAATGCCTTGGATTGCGGTTGGTTCGAAAAAAGACATACAAATCAGGGAAAACAAATCCCTGAATGCATACATGTTCTGGATAGATGCCGATTGTTATAGCATGACCCCCCTTGAGGCTCGTGATAAATTTGCGAAAGAAATTTGGTGGGTTGATGCCGATAGATGGATTCGTATGATGATATTGACACAAGATCCAGAAGGATTGACGGCGATGAGGGAAGAATATACTAAAAAAACAGGAAAAGATTGGAAGACAGCAAGTTTAAATAGTGTAAAAGAGACCCTTGGGTTTTGTCAGGAGTTATATCAGCAGGGGAAAGTGATGTATAGTGGTAGTCCAAATTTTAAGGCTATCATGATAAATGAGGGAGTAGATGTGTCTACAGGACTAGCAAAGAGTGTACTTAAAAAAATAGAAGGAGTGTGAACTGTAATCTAAGTAGAATTTAAATAATCTAATTAGATTCTGAATAATAATCTGAAAAAAAAAATTGAATTACAGGGTGATATAAAATAAGTATCAGATGCCCTTCCTCCGTGGAGGGAGCATCGGGTGTTGACAGCAATGACAACATATTATAACATAAAGCACCCAGACAAAATCATAGACAGAATGGCCGAGTGGTCTAAGGCGACGCATTTAAGCTGCGTTCTCTTCGGAGGCGAGGGTTCGAACCCCTCTTCTGTCAACAATAGTAAACTGCCAGCAATATTCTGATTTGCATTAAGCGCACCTGACTAAGTCTTCGCGGGTTCGAGTCCCGCCGCACCCACCAAGGGTGTGTATCCAAGTGGTCAAAGGAGGGTTCTTCAAACCACAGTTTACTGAACAACACCAGCCCTGGTAGCTCAATCGGAAGAGCATTCGACTGTTAATCGAAAGGTAGAGAGATCGAAACTCTCCCAGGGCGTTATATGCTCTTAGTTTAATGGCAAAGCCCGGAATTATAAACCGGATATGGTGGTTCGATTCCATCAGAGCATCAGGTTCGTGAAGCCTTAATTCACATGAATGCCACCAGCAATATTTGTATTCGGGGTTTGGCTCCCCATTCCGACTTCTAATCAGACTTAGATGGTTCAAGTCCATCACTACAATTAGAGCATTCAGTTCAACAGCCCCGTTAGCTCAGTCGGTAGAGCATCAGACTTTTAATCTGAGGGCCGCGGGTTCAAACCCCGCACGAGGCTTATTTTTTTTCTATAATACCATATTCTAACATTAATTTTCTTTTACCTATAGTACTATAGTTATTTAAATATGATATTATGGTTGTATCTAATTTTAAATTATCCCATATATTATCTATTTCACGTAAAATAGTAGTGCTACTACTATCATAATCATTATATTTATTAGTTTTATCTACTTTAATATTAAAAATTAAAATATTATGATTATCTGATATATCTAAAATTTTTTTTATAGATCTATAACCTAGTTCTATAATATATATATACTTATCATTCCATTGACCTTTTTCTCTTAATGATATAATCCCCTCATTCCAACTAATACATAATCTATGTTTTTTCATAATTTCTGACATAATACTTATAATAATTTTAGTGTTAAGTATATTAATTTATAGAACTATTCTAGTTCCAGATTTAAACCGGCTTACCACAGGTACTACTTTTATATTTCTATATTCAGTATTAATTAATCCAAATTCTCCTCCTTTTTCTCTCCTTTTATAAAGAGTAGTATTACTTATATCTAACTTATTCATTTCAATTAAATCTTCACTCTTATTAGTAGAATTTGAAATTAATAATTTTGACCTTTTTTTATTATAAAAATATTTAGTAAAACACATAATTAGTTATTTATTAAAAAATAAAATTTAGTCAATTTTACTTATTAATTAATTTATATTGTACCTTTATAATCATTTGTTGTATATTAATTGTTGCTAAATATACATCATTTAAGTTAAATCCTTTTATTAAAAAATATCCATGATCACTATTCTTATTTTTTTTCCATATAATGGATGTATTATTTTTCTTCTGTATATTTTTTATGGTATTTCCGTTTTTTCCAAAAATATATCCTAAATTATTATTCTCACATTCAACTTTATTATAATATTTTTTTAAATCTATAGTATTAAATAAAAATGATTTTTTATTAATAAGAGGTATATGGGGTACCGGGCTATAATCTAAAGGCGAATTACTCATGTCTAATGGAGATGGTCTATTAAATCTATTATTTTTTGTCATAATAGTATATTTACTAAATTAAAAAAAAAAATCAATTTTATTATAATTTTACTAAATTTGTCTTATGTACTATAAAACTTATAGTATAATATAATAATAATATAGTAACAATTGTTCTCATCAATTCCAAAAATAATAAGCCAAATGGAAATTTAATTCCTAAAAAACGGGTAGCATATCTCTTCATTTGTTTTAAATCGGGCACACCATTATTATCTAAATCTATCGAAAATAGGGGATCAACAAGACTATTAACAATTGCAGCACTTAATGATCTCATTTGACTTCCTATAGTAAAAGTTATACCAGATAAAATTATGGCATTCTTTGTTGTAAACTCTAATATCTTATTCTCTGACATATATAATTATATTTAGAAAAAAATAAGAAAATACGCCATAAAATAATATATTTATTCTAACTATATTATTTTATGGAAAAAATGGAGCCGAGAGGTATCGATCCTCCTACCTCCCACTCGCTAAGCGGGCACTCTACCATTTGAGCTACGGCCCCTTTTGCTTTCACGGGGAATTGAACCCCGGGCACCTGCTTGGAAGGCAAGTATGTTACCACTACACCATGAAAGCTGTTGGTTGATAATAGACAATTAATATTTGTCTTAAATTTGTAGATGAAGTTATCTACACATAAGTAATGTTTAATACCGTTGACTTTATTAACACTAATAATTTACATATCCAAAACAGATTCGATTAAGTCAACACATCTCCATGTGGAGAACATTGTTAATTTTTTCACAAGGATTCGAACCTTGATATTTATACAAATATGGTACCGATATACCTGAAAATAGGTGGTCTTATATAGGATTTTGGTATCATAAATCCACATCTCCATTTGGAGAACATTGCATTATCTCATAACGTCCTACATAAGAACCTCTGAGACTATAATACTCAATAAAAATTCAATTTTTTTTTATACTTAATAGTATTAATATTTATAATATATTTATAGAAATATTTATAACTTAATTTAACTTAATATTAACTCTGTGCTAACAACATCATTCTTATCTTTAGATGTTTTATTCAACTTTGCCTTATAATTTATGGCTAACTTAATTTAATAATGCTAATATATTTATTCTTATTATTCTTATTATTTTATTATTTTTCTTTTCTATTCTATTCTATTCTATTCTATTTTTTCTATATTTTC
>Ga0209634_1003101_pt1 | contig 11339 bp, 8 predicted proteins | sample LinPmetageLP40_FD_184043 | JGI IMG/M metagenome (GOLD analysis project Ga0209634, IMG submission 184043) | Marine viral communities from the Pacific Ocean - LP-40 (SPAdes) (version 2) | ecosystem: Environmental > Aquatic > Marine > Oceanic | place: Pacific Ocean | collected 2010-08-26 | reverse complement strand
AATGAACTCTTTAGTGATGTTCCATCTAATAGTTCATTAGGATAATAACCTAAATGAATATCATCGCCCCATAAATTTTCTAATATATTATCATCAGTCCATTTATCGTAAGAATCACTTATTGTTTTATTATTAATATACTTTCTTTTGCCATTTAAATTTATATTTTTTGCAATAAAAGTTGTTATCTTTGTAATTAAATTAAAATTATTATATTTTTTTTCAATACCTAAAAATACTAAAAACCATATTGAAAATATAAATATTGTTAGTTTTAATATATTATTTTTAATAAAATTATCAAAATTTTTCATAATATTTACAAATGATTTAACATATATTGATCCATTAAGATATTGTTTACTAATTGGTACTTTATGATGTAAAAATAAGTATGTAATTAAAATTGTATAAAAAAATTTCCAAATTGTTTGATATGCTTCAGGAATTTTATTAGTAAATGATTCTTTAGTAAATTTTATTATTAAAGATGATGTTATTAATAAAATAAAATTTCTTATATTATTACCTAATAAACAAAATGAACCAAAACTTGAATATAATAAAAATATCATTATAATTATTGTAATAATATTAGATCCATATAATCCTAAAATACTAGCAGTTGTTATAATATTATTATTTATATCACCTTCAATATCAGGAACATCTTTATATAAACAAACAGCAAACATAATAATTATCAAGTTATAAAATAACTCAAAAGTTATATTAGTTTGAGATTGATTTCTTATTAATAACCAATGATATATTAATGGTCTAGAAATGATAATACACAAAGATGATAATATCGGATATTTTTTTAATCTAATTGGTTCTAATGAATATATTGTAGATAAAATACATATTATTCCGCAATAAATTGTATTAATATTTTTAAAACCAAAATAAGATATACATAATATAATAGCAGCAAAGTATCCTAAATAAGATACTTTAATAATTTGTTTCATTGTAATATCATTATTTACTAAAGGTAAGTATGGTTTTGATATAATATCAATATTAACATCACTTACTTGATTTATTGATTGTATACCTAAATTTACAAATATTGCACATAAAAATATTATTATATTTGGAAAGATATTTTTATTAATATAGGTAAAAACAATAAATGATAAAATATTAGCAACTAAAACATGTTTTCTACTTATACGAGCTAATAAATTAATATTATTTCTATTTTTACTTTTATTAATTATTACTAAATTTTTATTTATAACAAATCCATTCAAAAAATTATCAAATAAAATATTTAAATTATTACTTTTAATTTCATTTTTTATTTTTCCTTCTAATTTTTTAATAAAATTATATGTATTTTTAATTTCATTATTTAATATATCTATTATTTCTTTTTTATCATTATAATTTTTTTTAGATTTTTTAAATAAATTATTAAATTTTGTATTATTTTTATTCTTTTCTAAAAATTTTATTATAACATATGATAATTTCTTTTCATCTAAATCTTCAGCAAATCCTTTATTTTTATGCATATTAATATCTGTTAAATTTTTATAATCATCATTTATTTGAAATAGCAGTCCACAATCATTTGTTATTTCAATAATCTTATCTAAATTTGTATTTTTATTATACTTTTAAAAAGAGCAACGGTTTTACCATTTACAATATCTTTATAATTTCTATAATTTAAGCTAATATTTTTGTCACGATGATATATTTCTTTCAACTGAGAGTCAAACCCTATATTTAATTCATCAATAAAAATTTTAATTATGCTTTTTGGGAAATTATCTGATATATATTTTAATATTTTCATATATTCTGATAATGCTGAACCTAATGTCCAGGGTATTCCATGAATAATATGAGATGCTTTTTTTCCTCTTCTTTTAATAGAGTTATCTTCAATATCATCTAAAATTAAAGTTATGCAATGTATCTTTTCAAATAATTCAATTGAATCATAATATTTTTGCGGTACGTTAAAAAAATTATAACATTTTTCAGCAAATTTTAATCTTATTTCTTTTCCTTTATTATTATATAAATGGTCAAAAGGAGAATTCATTTTTAAATAAAAAATGGGTGATAAAATAGTGTCAATCATTAGTATTCCCACAACATGATAAAAATTCTATATTTTCATCATTATTTAAAAAATCAACTTCAGAAACAGTTGGTACTACTTCTGCAAGAACTCCACAATCAACAGGAATATCACTTCCTGTAATATCATTAGAATAATTTGACAATAACCAACAAGTAGCATTTGCAACTGATGTTTTATTTGCTAATTTTCCTGTAGGATTTGAATTTTTTATAGTTTCATTAACTTTTGAATTTTCTAACATTGTTTTAGTTAAAGCAGTTGTTGTAAATGTAGGTGAGACTGCATTAATTCTAATTGTAAATGGAATACCTAATTTTTGTGAAGGTCGTGAAAATTCTATTGCTGTTTGTCTAACTAATCCCATTGTACCATGTTTTGAAATTTGATAAGCAGGATTTGAAAATTTTGATCCACCACTTCCATATATTGATTTTAAACAAACAATAGATGCATCGTCTATTTTATTTTCGATTGCTTGTTTAATAAACGATTGTACGCCCAAAACATATCCTCTTAAATTTAAATTAATAACTTCATCATATTTATTTATATCTATTTGATGTATGTGTTTATTATTAAAACTTGCTGGGCCAAAAATTCCTGCATTTATGTTAACACAATTAATAGAAATACAATCATTTGGTATATTATCGTTTTCTAATCTATTTTTAGAATTAAATGTTTGATTATTTCCTTCAATTGTTCTCGCGTCTGCTCTAATAATTGTAAATTTTTTATTATCATATTTACTACCTAATTCTTTAATTACTCTTTCAGATCTTTCTATATTATTATAAAATGTACCAGTCACGTGTTTTGCTCCAAAATTTAACATTGTTTTTAATGTTTCTAAGCCTAAGCCACTAGTAGCACCTGTTACAACACATACTTTATTTTCTAACATTTTTCCTGAAAACTTAATCTCTGGATTAAATATAATTTTTTCTTTTAAAGTCATTAAATTACTATTATTTATTTTTTTTTTCCAATGATTATTATTTTGTAATAAAGCATAAATTTGATCCTGTGAATAAATATTATTATTAGAATCTTTAATACAAAAATTATTATAAATTAAACTCAATGAGCCCCACTCAAAAATGCCTCCAGGGTAATCTAAAATTAATCCTTCAAAATTTTGATATTTTTTTTTTATTTTTTCTATGTAATTTTTAGAAGCATCGCATGAATAATTTGCACAATAAACAATTATTACTTCATATTTATTTATTATTTCAAGATCTATAAAATTTTTTCCATAACAATCAGACATATCAATATCACTTCTACAGATCATATAATTGTCTGATAATGCATTTACAATTGCTACCTTTTTATTATCAAATAACTGATATAAACTGGTTGGTGTTAATATTTGTGAATCAGTGATATTACCGCCAGAAAGATATTTTTTTTTATATTTTAAATATTTTTTTTGGAAATTATTTTCCATATATTTAATTATATAAATAATTTATAAAAAAATTGAAAAGAATTATATTAAATAATATAAAGGCTTATTACTATATTATTTAAATATTATGAGTATCAGTAAAACTGAAAGAACTACAACAATTAATGAATTTAATAAGTTTTTAAAGAATATGGATATTGCAAAGCAAATTGAAGCTAGTATATATACATTTACAGATTCATACTGTGCTGATCAAGAGGCACCTTTTTTATTTGAATCCATTTACAATAATAAAAAAAATGATTTATTGACGAATATTAATCCAAAAATAAATAAAACTTTTTTAGATAATATTAAATCTAATAAAATTGAATTAAAAAATATTGCATTTATGAAACCAGAAGAATTGGATCCTGATAAATACGAAACTATTATTAAAAGAAAAGAATTAATGGAATATAAAAAAAATAATCAAGCTACTACTGATATATTTAAATGTAGTAAATGTAAAAGTAGAAAATGTACTGTTCATCAACAACAAACAAGAGCAGGTGATGAACCAATGACAACATATGTTACTTGTACTGAATGTAATCATGTTTTTAAATTTTAATTATTTTAATACAGTTTTATTAATTAAAACAATAATACCACCCATAATTAATCCTCTTAATACCAAATTTAATACTGTATTATCTTCAGATGGTGTTAATGATGGACAGTATTTTTTTATTGCTGATAAAAATGAAGGATGATTAAGTATAACAAAAATTACTGCAATAACCAATGGTTCCTTAAGATTTCTGGTAGCTTTATCTAATAAAGTATTTTTACCAGCACTTATATCAATCTGAGGCATTTGTTGCTGTTGTTGATATAATCCAGTATCTGGCATTTGATACTGTTGTTGCGGTTGATTATGATATTGTTGTTGCATTGCTTGTGGTATCATTATATTTTTATTTTGAATATTATCTAAATGAGCCATATTGTCAATACCATATTCTGCATTTTTAGCAATATTAGGCATATTATTTAAATTAGAAATATTAGATGCCATGTCATTATTTTGTAAATTATCATTTACCATTGTAGACATAATATATATTATTATATTATTAATTATTTTTTAACAATAAACGAAATATTTAATCTAAACATAAATCTTTATATTTATTATTTAATATTCTATATTTATTTTTAATAATTTTTCTATCCAAAATATCCATTTCTTCAGCCTCATCATTCTGATTTATTTTCCATAAATCAGAATTTAATTTACTAATTTCCAATATTTGTAAAACTTCTTTTTTACTTATATCAGTATAAACTTTATCTGTTAGCATAGATACAATTAAGACAGTTCCATGAATATCTTGTCCAGCAATTTTTGTTACCATATTATTTTTTTCTTCATATGGATTATCTGAAAAATACATTATAAAATTATGTTTTAAAAAAGGTATTTCAAATTTCTTTATTTTATCATCATCAATTATTTTTTGTTTTGTAGATTCAATATCTCTAAATACTACGTCTTCAATAGTTGCATCAGGAGTAATAAAAACTCCTTTAAATTCTACACGAGAATGTAAAATTGTTCTAATATCATTTTTATTTACATCTACTATATTCATATCTTTTGATTCTACTGGTAAATGAGTTTTTATTAAAATAGCATTTCCAAAAATTTGTTCATCGGTTACATCTAACATAGATGCTAATTCATTATAATTAGCATCTGTTTTTTCTTCTTTTTTAATATCAATAAAACAAATTTCATATAAATATTCATATTGTTCAAAACATATGTTTGTTATTGCATTACAACCATTGTTATTATTTAATTTTTTTGCAAATATTTCACCTATTTCCTTATTATTTGTATCTACAGTTTCGAAACATTTTAAATCTAATATATTTGTTATATAATTAACATTATTAAAATCTAAATGCGATACTTTATTAGGCTTTATTACTAAAAGACTAAATTCCGAATCATTCATAATAGCAGTATCCCCTGATATATCCATAATAAATAAATATTATTAAACTTTTTTTTATATCATTTCTATATATATATATTCTGATTAAATGAAACTTTATCAATAAAAAATTGTCTTGATTCATTCCATTTCAAAATACCATCAAATTGATCTTTTGATGCATCTATATTATCATGTAATTCACAAAAATGCATTATAGCTTTATGATATTCATCATAATTTTCATTTTCATTTTCCATTTTATTTAGAATATCTTTCTTTTTATATTTTATAGATTGAAGGGCAGTATGCTCTAAAATATTTGCTTTTGCTGTAGGGTCTGCATATATCTCTATTTTTTCAGAATTAATTAATTTACTAATTACTACCATAGCACCTCCTCTCAATTGACTAAAAGGTAATAAATATATATAAACTTTATTATTATATTCTGATAGATTTCTAACTATATCAGAACCATGTGTTAATATCTGATCTAACATATCATTTGTACCACCAGAAAAACCTCGTAAATTAACTAAAAAAAACAAAGGCAAATTTTCTATACTGGATTCTTTAATAAGTTGAGCTATTTTTTGTGAAGCATGTGGATTTAAAACACAAGGGGGATTTGATATTGTAGTTTTTTTACTTTCTATATTTCCTGGATCAATAGGAATATTTGTATTTGTTATACTATTATTACATACCAAAAAAGTAACTGGATTTCCATTTAATCTCGCTTTTCCTCCTAATATTGAATTACCCCAATTAGGAAATAAATTAAAAATACTATTTTTATCAAAAAATTCAGCCATTATATTATTTACCTCATAATTTTTATTTTCTGGTATATAATTTATTGATTGATTATTAGTAAATGGAACTTTATATAAATATGATAACCATTTTTCTATTGTTTTTATGCCTAGATAATCATCATCAACAATTATATGACTTGTACTATTTACACTCATAATATCACTTCCTCCAATTTCCATATTATTTAAATACAAATTCTTACCTAAAACTTTATTTAGAGCTACATTCCCAGTTAAAAGTATTGGAGAATCATTTTTTTGAATTGTTCTTAAACCTAATTTAGTCAAATAGGCTCCAATTCCTACGCTTCTACCTGTAACATATGTTAATGTAAATATTTCATTACAGCATTTACTTGTTTCTGAAGCTATTAAGGCGGAACCATTTAAATTTTTAACTCCATTATTTTTTATACTTTTAATTAAATAATGATTGTTAATTTTTTCTACTACTACTTCATCTTTATATTTGATATAATCTTCTTCATCTAAATAAATGTAATCAAAAATATTATCTTTTTTAAATTTTATTTTAAATGCTTTTTTAATATTTTCATTAATTTCTAACTTTGCACCAGAATTACAAGAAATATAAATTCGGGGTAATTTATTTTCCCTTGCATATTTTGATGCATAATAAAATAATAAATCATTATCCCAATCAAATGAACCAACATCTATAGTTATATCATTTGCAATTAGTATAAATGAATTATTATTTTTTAAAGTTATTTTAAATGCAATAATTGGAGTTTGTTTAGTTTCCAAAGTAAAATGCAAATTATTATTCTTATCAAGTATAATATGTTCTTTACTTTTATAATCAAAGTATTCTATTAAATCATATATATATGTTGTATTTAGTTTTTTACATATTTCTTGATTACTTAATTTTTTGTTTAACTTTTTTTTAAGATCATTATTTAAATTTTTATTATTAGATAATTTTTTAAAATTAATATCTGATAAATTCAATATACCTTCCTGATATTCATATTTATTCTCAGAATCAATTATTTTAAATAATAATTGATTCTTTTCTAATGTATCACCTTCTTCTACATAAATATCTATTTTACCACTTTTAGTGGTTTTTATATCTACAACCATTTTCATTATTTCTATTGATAAAACACTAGTATCTTTTTCATAATAATTATTAAAATTATTATATAATTTTACAACTTTGCCACTTACATTTGTTCTAAATTCATTTGGATTTGAAGGATAAGAAAAATTATATGATGAACTTGATATATTTATTTTAATACCAAAATTATCAATATGATTTATGTTTATTGAAAACAATTTTTTATTACTTATAAATAAATAAATAACATTATTACAAAATTGATAATTGAATATAATTTCCTTATTATTATGAATAACTTTTATTAAATTATTTTCAAAAGATATATTAGCTTTATAAATTATTTTATTATATAATATCTGACTATCATAATCAGATTGTATGTATCTTTCACAATTTTTATGACCATTTTTTATTAGATTTTCTTTAATAAAAATATTATTCTTATAGTCATAATATGATTTAGCTATTAATCCCAATAATACAGCTTTATCAAAAGATTTTTCAGAATTATTAATCATATCTAAATATCTTACATTATGTTTTTGATTGATAAATATTTTTTTATTCATATATTCTTTTAAAAATTTTGCAGTATTTAATATTTCAGAGTTAATTTTTAAATTATTTAAAAATAATATTGCTCTTTTTCTTGCTATTTCCCTATTTTCTCCCCAAGCAACAATATGACCAAACTGATTATCTACACTTCCAACTATTTCACTATTATTATTTACTGAAAAATAAGCCCATGTATTATTAGTCGATGTAAAATTAATACTTTTTATTTTACCTGTCAAGGGTTTGAAATTATTATAAGCATTTTCTGAGTTAATTCTTACTGATATAGCATGACCTTTTCTACTTAAATTTGATAATTCTTTAATATTTTTTATTTTCATCCCACTAGCTAACATAATTTGAATTGAAGGTAAATTTAAATTAAATATTGTTTCTGTTACAATATGTTCAACTTGTAATCTTGGATTAACTTCCATAAAAGATAAATTTCCTTTATCTAATAAAAATTCTACGGTACAAACACCAACTAATCCTACTGATTTAACAATTTTTTTAGCAGAATCTAACATAATTTGATGAGTTTCTTCAGATATATATGCTGCAGGTGCTTCTTCAATCAACTTTTGTCTTCTTCTTTGTGTTGAACAATCTCGTGAACTTAATGTAATAACTTCATCACCATCTGAAACTATCTGGACTTCCAAATGTTTACAATCTTGAGCTAATTTCATAACAAATATAGAACCATTACTTTCTTTTTTAATTTCATCTATTATCTTTTCAATATCATTTATATCTTCTAAAATACGTATTCCTTTTCCTCCTCCTCCATCACTTGCTTTTAAAATAACTGGTAAACCAATTTTTAAAGAATGTTTCTTTAAAACTTCTATCTCTTTTGTACATTCTTTACTCCAGGCTAATTGTGGTATTTTTATTTTATCTGCCATTTTCATACATTCAACTTTATCTCCCAGCAGATTTAAAGAATATTCACTTGGACCAATAAATATTATATTATTTTCTTTTAATTTTTTACTAAATAGTGGATTTTCAGATAAATATCCCCAACCAGGCCAAACCGAAACTATATTATTTTCTAGACATATTTCAATGATTTCATCTATTGAATTATATATATTTCTATTCTTAGAATATATGACTTCATCTACTAATTCCAAATATTTATAATTACTTAACAAATCATCGTCAGTTACCAAACCATATAGATTCATATTAATATTATTTATTAACATCCATTCTTGTACAGAAATTATAAATTTTAATGCAGATAGCCCCCTATTTGCTATTAAAATATTTTTAAAATATTTATTATTTTCCATTTAATATTATATTATATAATATTAAATGAATTCTAATGGAATAAATTTTTTTATAGAAAATAATTTACAATTTTCTATTACCATGTGGTCTGGATTTATCATGTCATTTAAAAATAGTAGAATATCGGACCAGATTTTTTTAAATAAAAAATTAATTAAAAATTATTTTAAACGAATTGAATCAACAATATATTATATTGATCAATGGTTATCAGGAGATATTTCTAGTATTTCTCATATTAAAAAAAAACATGATACAAGTAGAGAAAAATTAAAAAATCAAAATGTATCAAATCCAATTAATAATTCTGATTTTAAATTTATTCAATATTGTTTTATAGGAATGGTTTTTTTAAAGGGTAAAGAATATAATTTCAAGAATTATAATGATCAGAATTTACTTGATTTTGCTAAAAATTGGGCAATTATTTGTAAAGAATTAGGTATTAATGATTGTGATAATATATGCCTATCAAATGAAGTTGATATTATTAGAATTAAACTAAAAAGTCAAAATGATATTTTAAGAAAAGAACTATTAAAAGAAACAATTTATTCTAAAATAGTATTTAATTTTATTATAGAAGAATGTTACTATTGTAAAATATTTAAAAAAAATAAAGAAAATATAATTAAAATAAAATTAATAAAATATTTAGATCCATTTTTAATTATCTATTATTTGGAAATAAATAATTTAAATAAAAATAGTAATATTTTGAATAAATTAATAGTTTTATTTTGTAGATATATTTTTATTTTGATATAAGTTATCTTATATATTAATTATCATTTAATGTTTTAATTATTTTTTTTTTCTGTAAAATATAATATTCTTCTATTTTCTTATAAACATCAATACTATAATCTTCTTCTCTTATATTCAAAGTTGGATTATCAATTAAATATTTTTTATGTAAAAGCATTGTATTTATTATATTTTTATTTATTGGTGAATTTAAAACAATATCAATTGGAGATCTATTAAATTCATCAAGGTATTTTTTTGGATTTATTTTATATTTTTGACATAATTTAATTATTTGTTCAACTTCATTATAATTTAAATTTTCACAAGCAATATGTAAGGGTGTTCTTCCGTATAAATCTTGTTCAGTAATATCAACACCTAATTCATATAATTTTTCAATTAGATTATTATCATTATCAAATAATTTAAAATAAGGCAAAGATGAACATAAATAATGAATAGCATTTTTATTTTGATTATTTAAACCTTTTGTATAAATATCATAGGATAATAAATCATTTATTGATTCAATATCATTTTTAGCACAGGCAGTAAAAAAAGGACTATTATTGTTTGAATCATGAATATTTATATTAGCTTTTAATTCTAATAGTTTTTTTATAATTAAATCATGATTACCATAATTATGATTTTTATATTTTAAAGCAATATGAATTGGAGTATTTAATTCATCTTCTGTTGTAGCATTAATATCAGAATTATTTTCAATTAAAATATTTACAAATCTGTCTAAACCCATTTTTGTGGCTAAATGAAGAGTAGTAATTCCTTCATTATAATCATCAATATTATTTTTAATTGTATCATTTTTTAAAACTAATTCTAGTGTTTTTAATTGTAGATCTGTTTCTTTATTTGTATCAATATCGTTAATCAATCTATGTAAATTAATATTATATAAATTTTTTAACCAAATATCATTAATTATCCAATTATATAAATTATTCATGATTGTTAACATTGCTTTATAAATATCATTTTTATATATATCATAATAGATATCATTATCTTTTGAACTTTTAATTTTAAAACTTGAAATTTTTACAGATTTGTCAGTTATTTCTGATATTCTATTATTTATAATATTTTCTGGGATTAATGTAATCAAAATATAACATAATTCCCATAATGCACAATTTCCTATAAATTCTTCATTATTTATAATTATTGTTTCTTGTGGACCCTTTAAAGGACAAGATTGATTAATATTAAGATAATGATAATTTATAAATTCTGGAATATCATAATTATCATTATCTTAATATTAATCAATCTTGTCCTTTAAAGG
>Ga0209634_1003098_pt1 | contig 11354 bp, 12 predicted proteins | sample LinPmetageLP40_FD_184043 | JGI IMG/M metagenome (GOLD analysis project Ga0209634, IMG submission 184043) | Marine viral communities from the Pacific Ocean - LP-40 (SPAdes) (version 2) | ecosystem: Environmental > Aquatic > Marine > Oceanic | place: Pacific Ocean | collected 2010-08-26 | reverse complement strand
ATTATCAATATCTGATATATTAATAATACTTGAAATTTCATTAATTTTATCTAGTAAATCTTTTTGTAAAATATCTAAATTTGATTTAGATTCTAAATATTGTCTTTTAAAATCTTCAAGTGTTTCTTTTTCTATTACTTCAACATTCTGGCATGATTCCATATATATAGCTTCAATTCTAATTATAATATCCTTATATGATAATTGTACTTGTTTAAATAATTCTAACAACTCATTTATAGGCGTAATAGATAATGCTTTATCAAGCAAATTCATTTGATCCTTATATTTCATACTAAAGAAATCATTATCAGAATTTTGAGTATAGATAGATGCTAATAAGAATGAATCAATATTACCGATGTGACTAGTAATCCATTTATCAACTTCACTACCAGAATGTAATTTAACTAGATTATCCTCATTATCAGTAAAATTATTCAAAATAAATAATTCGGGATTTGTTTTAAGTTTATTTTTATCTTTAACTTGATATTCAAATGTTTTTGATATTAAATATTTTTTGTTATTCCATTCAAATACTAATTTAATTTTAGATCTAGAACCTTTAGGTTTTTGAAAACATATAATAGATGATGAATAAGTTTTATTAAATCTAGATGGGAATGAACTTCCAAATAATGCAATACAAATAATTTCTAAAAAACTAGATTTTCCACATGCATTATTTGCATTAAGTAAGGTAACATTAGATTTCATATTTTTAAAATTAAACCAGCAATTATCTTTGAAACATAATATCCATTCCCATTCCATATAAATTAAATTTAAAGACGACTTAATATTATTACTGTCTTCTCTTGTATCATTATATATTGATATTTGTTTTGATATTTTCTTATTTCTATCTTCTACATTTTTTTTCAATGTATCTGGAATATTTGAAGTATTAATTTTTAATTTTTCTAAATTATATATCATATTCTTCCAATCATAATCTCCAATATCTAAATTATTATTATCTATATTTTGTTGTATTAAATTAATCCAGATTTCTAATTTATTAAATGATAAGATGTGTTCAATTTTATCATTATTTGTTGTACCGGATTTTTGAATTATATTATTAGATACATCTACTTGTAAATCTGTTTGTAAGATATTATTATAAAAAAATGAATTATAATTAATATTATTTTCATTAAGTAATTTAATTAATTGTAGTGTATTTTCATTTGATGTATTATTAAGTAATCTAATATTAAGATTCTTAAAATATTTATAATCATTTATAAATTGTTCAAATAGGATATATTGTTTTTTATTATAATTATTCTTAATATACCAGTTATCACTATATTTTAATGTACAATAAGCATTTTTATTTTCAATATGATATGGTATAACTTTATTATTCTCAAAATCCCAAATTAAATAACCATGCTTATCAATTGATTCACCAAAATTTTGTTGTATTAATGAACCAGAATATCCCCAAATAATCTTTTGAGTATCATTAGTATTATTAACATTAACAGTATCATATTCATATATTCCATTAACTAATTTTGTATTATTTACTTGTTGAGAATGAATATCTCCTAATATAGCAAAGTTATATGACTTAAACCAATCAACATTGATTCCAATATTTTTATTACTAAAGAAGCTATTATTATCATCAATTATAATACCATGATATAATGCAACTTTATATTTTTTATTATAATTGCTACAATCTGGAAATTCTGGTAAATTATCAACTTTACCAGAAGTATCACCAGCAATTAAAGTATCATTTATAGCAACTAATCCAAATAAAATATCACCAACAATATAAATACCAGTTTTTTTAAGATAAAATAAATTTGATTGTGTATTTATTAATTCATTATTTCTTAATAAAGCAGATAATAAATCAGGTTCATTAATATATTCTTGCCTATAATCATGATTACCCATAATTAAAAATACTTGTGTTAATTTTGTTAATTCATTTATTAAATATGTAAATAATGATATTCCAGAAGATTCAATTTGACTCTTATTATGAAATATATCTCCTGTAATAACAATAATATATTCATCAAAATTTTCTATTAATTTTAATGAATTAATTAGATTTTTAAAAACAAACATATATTCATTATATCTTGATCTTTCAAAATTACCAGTTCTAATATGTATATCTGATAAATGAATTATTTTATTTTTGTTATTTAGATTAAAATCGATAAAATATGTTTCATTATTAATACTTACCATATTAGTAATAAAAAAAAAATAATTATTATATAATATATGCGTTATTCGTTTAAATAGTTTTTAAAAAAAATGAATATAAGTAAATATAAGTAAAATGGATGTAAATTCATTGATACTAGGTAGTAGTCAAAATATAGATAAAATACAAATAGATAATGATAATAAGAATAAACAAGATGAAGAAATAAATAAGTCAGTGATACTATGTGATTATTATTATAATCTTCATTTAGAATCTTATATATTTTTAAATGTTTTAAATACAAAATATCTGAGATTTTTTATAATATCAATGTTATTATCAGGAATAATTGAATTAATTAATTATAAGGATAATATATCTGAATACCTATATTTAGTTTGTGGTATAATAAATATTTTATTATCAATATTTTTCAACGCATATAAAAATATTAAATTAGCAGAAACTCTACAAGAACATTATGATTGTTCAAATAAATATAAAATATTAATGAAGAAAATAAGTACACAAAAAACAATTTATGATTGTAATCAAGATTATTGTATTTACAAAAATATATTTTTTTTTATAAAAGAAATTAATGATGAGATTGATAGATTATTATTGAAAAGTCCGGTATTTCCAAATAAGATATTAAGTAAATATCATATTAATGATAATAAATTAGAAGTTAAATCATATGATTTATGTAGTATTATAAATATATTTTGTTTAAAATGTAATAAAATTAAAATTGATACATATCGTAAAAAATCAAGATTACATTTATCAGAATTAAAAAAATCAGATATAGACAATTATGAAAATTTCCTTAAAGAAATTAATAAAAATAATAGTAGGGTTAAAAGGAAAAACTCAGTATTTAATATATGAAAAAAAAATTGAATTTAATTTAAATTTATTTTTTTTAGATATTATCAAAACATATGAGAAATAAAGAATTAAAGATTATTATTGATTATATTTCATGTAAATATGATATACCATTAAATTTTTTAGAAAGAGAAGTGAATGATATATTAAATAATAAAAATACAACATCAAATAATGAAAAATGTATAGCAAATATTTTCAAAGATAATAAGATTACACAATGTACACGTTCAAAAAGTTGTGGCGAGTTTTGCAAAACACATTTCTCACAAAATAGAGATAAAAAATTAAAATACGGAATTATTAAAATAACAAATAATAAAATTGATTTGCCAAAAGAAATAGTAAAAAATAAAAAAATTTATAAAGAATTAGAATATTTTACAAAGGATAATAAAGATTATTTATTTAATTCTATAGATAGAAAAGTATATGATTTTAAAAGTAAAAAATATATTGGCAAATTAGGTTTTGATTTAAATATAATAAAAGTTTGTAAACAAATTAAAATTTAAAATTTGATTGAAAATTGTTAATTTAATATATTTATAAATTAATGAATTAATGGATTTGAATAATTTACCATCATATATATTTGGATTGTTTGAAAATGAAATTAATAAAATTAAAATTAATTTATTAAAAAATATAGCAAATGATTATAATTTAAATGAAAATGAGTTAATACAAAAATATTGTTGTCCTGTTGAACTTATTACAAATAAGATTGAGAATATAAAGATTATTAAATTAAATAATTATAATAATAATATAACTGATAATATGAAATGTGAAGCAAGAGTATGGAATAATGGTAAAGGTGCAAGATGTAAAAGATGTAAAAATAAAGATAACTTATGCACATTACATTATAATAAATTACAAAAAGAAGGTAAATTGAAATATGGATATATTAATGAAAAAAGACCAAATGGTGTATTTAAATATAGAGATCCAAAAAGAGAAAGTTTACATTAAATTTTAATTAATATGAAAGTTTTTATATAATAGTATTCTATGGAACAACTTTAACATTTTTATTATATGAACATCTTTTACAATCTTTACATACAACATAGCCATCTAATTCTTTTAACGTACAATAATTAAGATTAGTATATCTATATTCGGGAAACATCATAGGTCTTTCATCATCAACATTTCTAATACTTCTTGTGTTATTTCCAGAACAATTAATAGCAGTATTTAATTTATCTCTATTAAGTTCATTATAATTAGACTCTAAATATTTAATATTCTCACAATTAATACTTATTGACGAATCATAAGTTTGATTATTATTATTACTAAAAAATGCATTCATTTTTATTTATATATTAAAATAAATTAATATTAAAAATTAATGATAAAATTAATATTAAAAATTAATGCTAAAAATAATATTAGAATAATATAATAATTTTTTTAATTTAATAAAGTTAATATATATTAGTAATGACTTTAATACTAAATAACCCAGAAAAATTAAGTAAATTACAAGAAATCACACAAAGACAAAATATAATTCTATTGGTTCATGCAGCATGGTGTAATAAATCAGAACAATTTTTTAGTGAAACATGGAATAATTTTAAAGAAGTCATTTCAACAAAATATAAAAATAAGATTAAAGTAATTGAATTAGATAGTAAATATTTGAATTTTAAAACAAAATCTATTTTTCTTAATAATACATTAAAGGATTTTAAAGCATATCCAACAACTATATTTATATCAAAAAATGGTAATAAGAAATATTTAACTGGTTTAAATAAAGCTAATGTCTTAGAAGAGACTGTAAATAGTACATTTAATATAGAATATAAAAATAATTTTAGTTGTTTAACTAATATATATAAAAATAAATTATTAAATTTATCAAAATATAAACAGAATTTTAATACATCATTAAAAAATAATAATATATCTCAAAAAAATAAAATTAATCAAGAAGAAACTTCATGTAATAAAAAATATAATAAATCAATTAATAATTAATTAAAATTATATTTAAAAATATTTAAAAATATTTAAAAAATACTTAATATTTTTTTTTAAATGGGAGATGAAATAATTAGGAATTATGCTACTTTAAATGATTTATCAAATCAAAATCAGGATAATGGTCTAGTTGATAATATAATGAATAATGATATTGCATTAGATAATACTAATACAGATTTAGTAGAAACTATGAATGAAGCATTATTAGAAGAATTTAAGAATAATGTACAATCATGGATGGATTTGGATAATCAACTTAAGAGACTTGAAGCAGCAAGTAAGCAAAGAAAAACAAAGAAGAAAGAACTTAATGAAAAAATATTAGACTTTATGGCAAAATATAATATTGAGGATTTAAATACAAAACAAGGTGTAATTAGATATAAAAAAGTTTTTGTTAAAGAACCATTATCACAAAAGATAATTAAAGAAAGATTAAGTGATTTATTTAGAGATGACCAAACAAATTATGAAAAAATTGAAAAAATATTTACTGATAGAGGAAAAGTAGAAAAACAAAGTCTAAGAAGACTTAAACTTTAATAGAATAGTATAATAGAATTATAATTACTAAAAATATAATTATATTTTAATACCTGAAACCTTCTATGAATTCAAAAGATGTAAATTTTTCTGGATTTGGAACATTAAATGATTTTTTATAATAATCTCTAGGTACTTGATTTTGAGGTATTTTTTTATCATCTTTCTTTTTATTTTTTTGGTAATTATCATAAATTTGTTTTTTTTTATTATAATCTGCCATATATGCAGATAATTTCTGTGCAAACTCTGGACTTAAATATTTTTGACTAGCAAGAGGTTTTCCGTCACTATCTTTTAATAATATTTCAGGTGTTGTAAATGTAGGTGATTTTCCTTCCTTAATTTCTTTTTCATAAACTAATTTATTTTTATGTAATAAATCTTGATATACTCCATTTGTATCTTGTTGTGTAGGTTGAGGTGGTTCTAATTTAGGTTCATCTGGTTCATTTTTATCATCATCGTCATCATCAGTTTTTATTGAATAATACCCAGTTAAGTAATTAAGTTTACCATTAATATCAGTTAAATTATTGGATATAGTTGTTAAATTATTAGTAATAGCACTTGATTTACTTGATATATTTGATACAATATTATTTAATGGTTTTGTTATATTCTCTTTTATATCATCTTTTGTAATTGGTGGAATAGTTGGTAGATTATTTTGATAAGGAAATTCGAAATGTTCCTTAATATTCAATTTATTAATTAGTAAATATGATATAAATATAATTAGTAATATAATAATTAATGAAGATAAATAAAAAGACATTTTATTTATTATAATTTAAAAATTTGATATAAATTATATAAAATTTATATATTTAAAGTAAATGAGTAAATATGATAATTTAGTTATAGTAGAATCAAATGCGAAAGCAAAGATAATTAAAAATTACCTAAATAGTATTGATGAATTAAAAAAACTTGGAAATTTTAATGTTATTGCTAGTTTTGGTCATATAAGAGATTTACAAAAAAAAAATAAAGGAATTGATATTGATAATGATTTTAAACCTATATATGAAGTTTCATTAAATGATGAATTTAAAGTTAAAGTTTTAAAGAAATTAAATGACAGTATAAAAAAAAGTAAAGTAATTTGGTTAGCAGCAGATTGTGATAGAGAAGGAGAAGCAATAGCATGGCATATAAAAGATTACTTCAAAATAATAAATTATAAAAGAATTACATTTAATGAAATTACAAAGGATGCATTAAAATATGCTGTTTTACATCCAAGAAAAATTGATATGAATCTAGTCAAAGCACAAGAAGCAAGAAGATTTATTGATAGAATTGTAGGATTTGATATTAGTCCTATATTATGGAAAACATTTAATACTAGTACAGTATTATCTGCTGGCAGAGTTCAATCTGCTACATTAAATATAATTATCGATAAAGAAAATCAAATTAAAAAATTTAAATCAAAACCATATTATATGTCTGCTGGTAATTTTAAAATTGATAAATACAATATTGAAGATGCTAAGTTTAATATTGATAATAAATTGAAACAATTTAGTTCTAGCGATAAAGCATATAAGTTCCTGAAAGATATGAGTCCAAATTATGTTTTAGATAATATTAATAAATCTGTGAGATCTAATAAACCTCCACCTCCATTTATAACTTCATCATTACAGCAAGTGGCATCAGGACAACTTAAATCATCTATAAAACAAGTTATGGCAATGGCACAAGTTTTATATGAAGCTGGTTATATAACATATATGAGAACAGATTCTTATAATTTATCAGACCAAATATTAGGAAATATTAGTAAGTTTATAAAAAATAATTATGGTGACAATTATTTATTAATGAATCAACATAATAAAAAATCTAAAAATTCACAAGAAGCACATGAAGCAATAAGACCAAGTAATATAAATACAAAGTCATCTGATCTAAAAGGTAAAAATATAGAGTCATCACATAAAAAATTATATGATTTGATTTGGAAAAGAACTATTGCTTCACAAATGCAACCTGCAAGATTTTATGATATAAGTTTGAATATCCAAAATTCGTCATTTAAAAAAATGGAATATTTTGTAGGTAAATTTAAAATATACTTTTTTGAAGGATATTTAAAGTTATATGGTGAAAAAGCAGATGCAAATTTTAATATTGATAAATTCATAGAAGATATAACAAAAAAGAAATCATCTCTTAAAATGATAAACATATTAGCAAAGAATATATGGTCAACTCCACAACAAAGATATAGTGAATCATCAATAGTAAAAACACTTGAAAGTGATGGTATTGGTAGACCATCTACGTATTCAAATATTATTTCTAAATTATATGATAAACGATATATTGAAAAGAAAGATATGCTAGGAGATGTTAAAGAATATGTTAATTATATATTATATCCCAATAAAAAGATAAAAGAAGAAAAAGAGACAAGAAATTTAACTGATGAAAAATCTAAATTAGTTCCATCAGATGTTGGAATACAAATAAATAATTTTATGTTAAAACAATTTGCTCCAATTGTAGATAGTAATTTTACATCGGAAATTGAAGAAGATTTTGATAAAATAGCAAATGGAAATAAAAAATTTTTAAATGTAATGAATTCATTTTATAAAGATTTTTCTAAATTAACTAAAAATACTGAAGTTAAAATAAAAAAAACAGATAAAATAAAATTAGAATCCTATCAAAAAGAAATAAAATTACATAACAAAAAATATATAATTAGAATTGCTAAATACGGACCTGTAATCCAATTCAAAGAATTTAACAATAAGGAAAATAAAGAAGAAAATAAATATATTAGTTTAGTACCATATTTAAAAGCAACTGGAAAAGATATAGAGAGTATTAAAAAGGGTGATATTGAACTATTAATAAATTTACCTATAAAAATTGGAAAGACAAATAATAAAGATATAATTTTAAAATATGCTAGATATGGGTTTTATTTATCAAATGGAAATAAGAATGCTTCAATTTTTAAACAATATATAGGTTTAGTGTTAGATGGTGAATTTAATAAAATAAAAAAATTAATTGATAATGAAAAAATTAAATTTAAATAATTATATTTTGAATTGTATAATTCAAATTACAATTAATAAAATCCTTAAAATCTATAATATCATTATAAAAAATATTTATACTATTATCAACATGAATTAAACTATTTAATAATCTACTTTTTTTTATTATTCTTTTTTTATTATTTTTTATTATTCTTTTTTTATTATTTTTTTTAATTATATATTTCTTATTAAACTTATTAACTTCTTTAATATATTCTTTATTATTTATTTCATATTGAAGATTATAAAATTCATTATTTTCTAATTCTGATAATTTTTTAAATGTGAAAAAATTAAAATTATTCATAAATATATAAAAAACAAACACAAATAATATTTATAAATTAATATTTGATTAATTTATAAATAATTTAAATTTAATACTTACTAATAAATTCCAAATATTATATAAGAGATGGAGACAGATGATACAAGGTTAAGAAGTTTAAGTATGAATAGTTTAATTGATAATAATGAACAACCACATATGATGTTCTCATATTGTTGGGATAATAAAGATAATGTGAAACATATATATGATATATTAGATACAGAATTTCCAAATATATCAAAATGGATTGATATTAATGAAATGGAAGGAAATATAATGCAAGCAATGAATGATGCGGTAGAGAATTCATTTGTAGTTATTATTTTTTTATCAAAAGCATATTTAAATTCAAAAAATTGTAAAACAGAATCAGAATTAGTTATAGGTAAACAAAAGAAATTTTTATTAGTTTTATTAGAAAAGGGTTATCCATATATAGATAATAATAATGAAAATTGGTTATCAAAAATGTATAAGAATCAATTTTATATAGATCTATCTAATGGTATGAAACAAGATAGTATAGATAAACTTAAACAATTAATAAATAATGAAATTATAAAAACTTATGGGGAAGATTCTTTTCAATATAGTAAAAGACCTTCTTTTTTAACTAAAAAGAAGAATTCTAAAAATAATATATTTAGTTCTCCATCAACTAGTATTCAACAAAGTGAAGATAGTTTAGATAATTTTATTTTAGACAATAAACTAAACCAAGATGAAATAGATAATATCAAGGAATTAATGATACATACACCCAGAACAATGGTCCCTGTATTAACCGCAAGTGGTATGTCATTTAAAGGAATTTTATCAATTATCCAAGATGTTAAATTAAATAGTGTAAGAGAAGATGAAAATTAATAATTTATACCTAAAAATTAATATCTAAAAATTAATAATTAGAAATTATTTGAACTGTAATTTGTTGTAGAATCAGTATCATATGGCGTTACTGTATTTACTTTGCTTAATTGTTTTCTTGTATTATTAACTGCATTATCATCTAAACATTGTATATTAGTATTATCACTAAATTGTTTTACTCCTGTCATTTTTTGAGAATTATTACCAGGTCTATTATTACCTGGATAATGAAATAATCCTTCAACAGGTCCATTTGCACTTCTTAAATTTTCATTAGTCATATATACTGCATCTGGTTTGACAGGATAATTACCATGGACACCATTAAATGGTTCACCAGTATATAATCCTCCATTTAATTTAGGAGGAGGTGCTTCCATATAACCATATTTTTCAAACTCATATAATCCATAGCTAAGTTGATTCATATTTAATTATAATAACATAAATTATTTAAATAATAAAATATAATTTATAAATAATTTAGAATTAATTAAATTTAGAATTAATTAAATTTAGAATTAATTAAATTTAGAATTAATTAAATTTAGAATTAATTAAAATGTTATTGTTTTTATATCCATTATTATATGTAATTACAATTTGCTCACATTCTTTATATTTTTTTATATGGAACTTTCCACAAAAATTTATAAATTTAACAAAAAATATTAATTCAAATCCTGTTTGTATAATGTATTATTTAGGTATTTTACAAAAATTATTACAAATTAGTTTGGTAATTATAATTAGTTATTTAAATAAAACATTAATTCCATATTTATTAAATTTAGATTTGATTAAAATTTTATTAATTTTAAGTGGTCAAACTTTAAATATGTCAGTTTATAGTAAATTAGGAATAACAGGTGTATATTATGGAAATAAGTTTGGTTATAAGACTAAATGGGTGACTTCATTTCCATATAATATATTAAATAATCCACAATATATTGGTTGCATTTTAACATTTCTAGGATTATATGAATTAATTGATACACATTATATAATATATTCAATAGTATTATATTTAATTACAATGTATTTTGAATCTTTACCATCTATTAAACCATTAGTAAAGAAAACATTAGATACAAATAATTCATTATGTTAATAAAATTAGTGAAAGAAAAACTAATATCAATACAATAACACTTCCAATTGCAACACCTGCTTTTGCTGTATTACTTGTATTCATATTTCCAATTTTTTTAAATTTATCTGGCAATTTATATTCTAATTTTGTTATATTTGTAGGAAAAAATGCCGTTTTAGTATTTTTAGTATTTAATGTATTATTTTTAGTATTTAATGTATTATTTTTAGTATTTAATGTATTAGTGTTATTTTTAGTATTTAATGTATTATTTTTAGTATTTAATGTATTATTTTTAGTATTTAATGTATTATTTTTAGTATTTAATGTATTATTTTTAGTATTTAATGTATTATTTTT
>Ga0209634_1003096_pt1 | contig 11361 bp, 12 predicted proteins | sample LinPmetageLP40_FD_184043 | JGI IMG/M metagenome (GOLD analysis project Ga0209634, IMG submission 184043) | Marine viral communities from the Pacific Ocean - LP-40 (SPAdes) (version 2) | ecosystem: Environmental > Aquatic > Marine > Oceanic | place: Pacific Ocean | collected 2010-08-26 | reverse complement strand
TAGGTACGCATAATTTTACAGCAACTACCGGTGATACTTTTAAAATAGCACTTTATACAAGTTCAGCTTCACTAGACGCAACCACAACTGCTTATTCAAGTTCTAATGAGGTATCAAACTCTGGAACATACACAGCAACAGGCGGAACGCTTACAAGCGTAACTCCAACTACAAGTGGTACTACTGCACTTTGTGATTTCGCTGATATATCTTTTACATCAGCAACTATCACTGCAAGAGGCGCATTAATTTTTAATAGTACAGACTCAAACAAAGCTGTAGCTGTATTAGATTTTGGTGGAGATAAAACATCTACAAGTGGAACTTTTACAATTCAGTTTCCTGCCGCAGATGCAAGTAACGCAATATTACGATTAGCATAGGAGTAGTTAATGGCTCTAGTACTTAATGATAGAGTAAAAGAAACATCTACTACTACCGGTACAGGAACATTTAGTTTAGGTGGTGCAGTCGATGGTTTTGAAAGTTTTGTAACAGGAATTGCTAATAGTAATACAACTTACTATGCGGCAGTAAATAGAGATGCTAATGAATTTGAAGTTGGTATTGGAACTGTAACAGATGCAAGTCCAGACACATTAGCAAGAACAACTATAATTTCAAGTTCTAATAGTGATAGTGCGGTAGATTTTTCTGCTGGCACGAAAGATATATTTACAACTTTACCTGCTAGTAAAGTAGTTTTTGAAGATGCTAGTAATGATGTAACTATAGGTGGAGCTCTTGCTCTTAGCGGTGCTATTACTGGTGCTACTAATATTACTTTATCTGGTGAACTAGATGCAGCAACATTAGATATATCTGGTAATGCAGACATTGATGGTACATTAGAAGCAGATGCTATCACTGTAAATGGTGCAACTTTAGAAGAAACAGTTACAGATTTTGTTGGGGGTATGGTTAGTTCCAACACTGAAACAGGTATTACTGTAACTTTTCAAGACGCTGATAATACTATAGATTTTGCATTAGCAGCAGCGCAAACAACAATTACATCTTTACTTGCGACAGATATAAAAATTGGTGAAGATGACCAAACAAAAATAGATTTTGAAACAGCGGATGAAATACATTTTTACGCTAATAATACAGAACAAGTTTATCTTGGCGATAATATATTTGGCCCACAATCAGACAGCGATGTTGATTTAGGAGCTACAGGTGTTAGGTGGAAAGATGCTTTTGTAGATTCAATTACAGTTACTGGAGAAGTAGATGGTGCTAGTTTAGATATTAGTGGTGACGCAGATATTGATGGAACTTTAGAGGCAGATGCAATCACTGTTGATGGAACAGCTTTAGCAACATTTATAAGAGATACTGTTGGAACAAACATGGTTTCTAGTAATACTGAAACCGGTATTTCTGTTACGTATGACACAACAAATGATAATTTAGATTTTGCAATAGCCGCAGCTCAAACAACAATTACATCATTGCTTGCAGCAAACATTAAAATTGGTGAGGATGATCAGACTAAAATAGATTTTGAAACAGCAGATGAGATACATTTTTATGCAGCAAACGTAGAACAAGTTTACCTTGGTGATAATATATTTGGTCCACAATCAGATAGTGATGTAGACCTAGGATCTACAGGGGTAAGATGGAAAGATGCTTTTGTAGACACAATTACAACAACTGGTAATGCTACTGTAGGTGGCGATTTAACAGTTACTGGTGATGATATCACTATGGGTACTAACACTGATACTGCTATTTTAGTAGCAGACGGAACAAATTACAATCCAGTAGTTCCAAGTGGTGATGTTGGATTGACTAACGCTGGTGTATTTAGTATAGCATCTGGTGTAATAGTTAATGCTGATGTTAACGCTTCAGCAGCAATTGCAGATTCTAAATTAGCTACAATTTCTACAGCTAATAAAGTAGACATTGGAGCTTTAGATATTGACGGCGCTACTGATATTGGGGAGGCTTTGGCAGATGCAGATTTATTTATTGTAGATAATGGAGCAGGAGGCACTGAAAGAAAAATGGCTGCCTCAAGAATAGTAACATACGTTGACGCAAATTCAAGTGCGGCTAGCGTAGGAAAAGCGATAGCCATGGCTATTGTTTTTGGATAAATTAATTAAGGAGGTAAATAATGGCAACACCGAATATTGTAAATGTAGCTACTATAAATGCTAAAAACGCTACGGCGCTTTTGACTGGAACTAGTCGCACAGAAGCTTTAGATGTTCCTGCGGATAAGGTAGCCAAAATCAATACTATACTTGTTGCTAACGTTGATGGCACAAATGCTGCTGACATTACAGTAGAAGTAAGTGTTGATAATGGTTCTAATTTTGTAGCAATAGCGAGTACTATTTCAGTTCCTGCCGATGCAACGTTAAGTCTTTTAGAGAGCCCAATTTATTTGGATGAAACAGACTTATTATATTTCACAGCATCCGCAGCAAATGATTTAACTTATTTCGTGTCTTACGAAGAATTAGACGACGCGTAAGGAGTAATTGATGGCTAATGGCGGTCTATTAGGAAAAGAAGCACATATTAAAAAAGTTGCTTCCGCAGTAACAACATCTTTCACTGTATCATCAGCTTTAACTTCTACTGGTGCATTACTTGCAGATGTATTAATTGTTGCTGGTGGTGGAGGTGGAGCTAAAGGTGGTGGTGGTGCTGGTGGTTTTCAAAACTTAACTAGTCAAATTTTACCCGGATCTCCTGTTTCAATAACAGTAGGTGCTGGTGGAGCTGGCATTGCAAATGGTGCTCAAAGTGGAAATTCTTCAGGAGGAAGTGCTTCTGCAATAGCAGCACTTTTAACTTCTACTGGAGGTGGCGGCGGTGCTGGAGACAATGGTGGCGCAGGTGGCGCTCCCGGTGGTCCGAGTAATATACCTCAAGCAGGACAAGGCGGCGGAGGTGGCTCCGGTGGTGGAGGATCTAATGGTGGTTTATCTGCTGGTGGACCTGCTGTATCTGGACAAGGTAATGCAGGTGAAGGTCATCCACATGGTATTTTTTCTGGTGGAGGTGGCGGAGGTGCTGCTGAAGCTGGTGGGACTGACGGTGATGGACAAGGAGGAGATGGTTCTCCAAGTACATTAAGTGGTTCTGATGTAACTTATTCTGGTGGCGGAGGTGCTGGTGGATCTTCACCAAATCCTGCAACAACTGGTGCGGCTGGTGGAACTGGCGGCGGCGGTGACGGTGGTGATCATCCAAACGGAAATGGAGGAGCAGGAACCGTTAATACTGGCGGAGGTGGCGGAGGTTGCTCTGGAGCACCCGGAGGTAATGATGGTGATGGAGCCGCAGGAGGTTCTGGAATTGTTATTGTAAAAGAATTAGCGGGTACATATGCACCCGGAATACACTCAATGAGTGATGTGTATGAACAAAGAAAAGCAGGAAACTGGGGATAATATATGGCACATTTTGCAGAATTAAATGATAATAATATCGTATTAAGGGTATGTGTTGTTGATAATAAACACGTTCCCTCAGACAAACACGTTGATGGGGAAACATGGTGTACTAACTTTTGGGGTGGTACATGGAAACAAACATCTTATAATAACAATTTTAGAAAACAATATGCAGGCAAAGATTATACTTATGATGCATCAAAAGATAAATTTATAGCACCTAAACCACACGCATCGTGGTCATTAGATGGAAGCGATGATTGGCAAGCACCAATTAGTTATCCTAGTGATGGTAAAAATTATTATTGGGACGAATCTGTTTATCAAGGAGATAACACAAAAGGTTGGATTGAACAGTAATGGCAGCCAACGGAGGAATTAAAGGTAAATTAAATAAACCTTCTCATGGAGGTAACGCTGTTACTACTATGACAGCTTCTGGTAGTCTTGTAACACAACAAGGAACAACAGAAGTAGATGTTTTAACTGTCGCTGGTGGCGGAGGCTCTGGAGGAGATGCAGGAGCTGGCGGAGGCGGTGCTGGTGGATTTAGAAATTTAACTAGCGAACAAGTTTTACCTAATACTAGTATTGCAATTACAGTAGGAGCTGGTGGTGCCGCAGGAGGCACTGGAACACCAGAAGATGGCACTAGTGGTGCAAATTCAGTTTTTGCAAACTCTGCAAATCCTATAACATCAACAGGAGGCGGAGGCGGAGGCCTCGGTGATTCTGGTGGTGGAGGAACAGGTGTTGACGGAGGTTCTGGCGGAGGCGGCGGAGGCCGTGGCGATGATGCTGGAGGTAGTGCAACTGCTGGTCAAGGTAACGATGGTGGAAAATCAAAACCACAATCTTCACCCACTAACGATAGAGGTGGCGGAGGCGGAGGTGCAGGAGCCGCAGGGGGTGATGGAGTAAATGACCCCGGAAAAGCGGGAGATGGAGGTAACGGTTCTCCCTCAACAATAACAGGAATATCAACTCTCTATGCCGGCGGAGGCGGAGGAGGCTCTGAATCTACTGGTGGAACAGCCGGTGGTGTCGGTGGTGTCGGTGGCGGAGGCCCCGGTGGTAATGGAGCCGCAGGAACAGCAGGAACTGCTAATACTGGTGGTGGAGGTGGAGCTTCTGGTTCAGGACCTACCGCAGGTGGAGCCGGTGGATCTGGTATAGTTATAGTAAAAGAAAAAGACAAAGCTAGTGGTGTGTGGAATATGCGATCTCAATATTCTTCAAAATTAAAAGGACAATGGCCAGACCCTAATCAATATGAAATTACTAACTCTTGTAGATTTGAGGATGGGGATACTCCTAAATTATCTAGATCAGTTTCAAATAATGGTAGTGGAACAAATGCAACTTTAAGTGTGTGGGTAAAAAGAGGAAATTTAGGAACAAGACAACAAATATATTCAAATAAAACTGCTGATTCTGGATTTAGTGCTATGAATATGTATTTTAATGCGTCTAATGATAGACTTTACGTAGACCACCACGATGGAAGTAATAATAAATCACTTTACGCAACTAGAGTATTTAGAGATCCAAATGCATGGTATCACATAGTTCACACAATAGATACAACCGAGGCAACAGCAACTAATAGATTACGATTATACATAAACGGAGAAGAAATAACAGATTTTGCTACGGATCAAGCTCCTGATCAAAATTCAAATTTAGCATTAAGTCATTCAACAGGAGATCAATCTATTGGAGATGACCCAAGAGATAGTAACGATTTGTTTGATGGATATATGGCTGAATACTATTTTATGGATGGTTTAACATTACATTGTGGACATTTTGGTGAGCCAAATCCAGACAATCCTACAATATGGAGACCTAAAAAATATGAAGGAAGCTTTAGTGGGACCAATACTTTTTTCTTAGAATTTAAACAAACAGGTACAGGTACAGCAGGTACAGGTACTATAGGAGCAGATACAAGTGGAAACTTAAATCATTTAACTTCAACTAACCTAGCTTCAATAGATATTATAAAAGATACACCTACAAATAATTTTGCTACTTTTAATCTTATTTTTCCAGATTATGCAACTGGAAGTCTTGCTATAGTTTTATCGGAAGGAAATTGTAAAGCTGTATATACTGGTGGAGGTTCTGGAGGCAATGGTATGAAAAGAAGTTCTATAGCTATTGCAAGTGGTAAATGGTATGCAGAATTTAAAATTACAGCTACTAATGCCGCTTCTGATGATGATTTTGGAATTGGTGTTGTTCCAGTAGATAATTATGAAACAGGAAGAGTTGCAGGAGACCATACTGGTGGTGTGGTTTATAAACATACTGGACAAAAAAGAACAGATGCAGATGGTAGCGCAGATTATGGTGATTCTTTTGATGATGGAGATATTATAAGTGTTGGTTTAGATATGGATAATGGACAAGTCTTTTTTTATAAAAATGGAACAATTCAAAATAGTGGCACGGCGGCGGCAACAAGTTTTTCTGGTTCATATGTAATGATGGCTCAAGCAAATGATACAGCTAACCATGACCATACTGTAGAAGCAAATTTTGGCAACCCATCTTTTTCAATATCAAGTGGTAACGCAGATGCAGATGGGCATGGCAATTTTGAATTCGCAGTTCCTAGTGGTTATTTTGCACTATGCACAAAAAATCTAGCAGAATACGGATAAGTAGGATATAAGAAACTATGGCATACACAACAATTAATGACCCCTCAGAATATTTTAATACCCTTCTTTATACTGGAACTGGTAAGGCCGGTACACTTATAAAAGGAAATAATTTTGAAGCAGATTGGATATGGACAAAAGAAAGAACTGGAACATCAGGAAATCAAAATCACACTATAACTGATACATCAAGGGGTCTAGATAAACAGCTTTTTGTAAATTTAACAAGTGCTGATGGAACAAGTAGTGATTTTGTAGCATCAATTGAAAGTGATGGGTTTACGTTAAACACTAATGCAAATATTAATAATATTAATTCTACCTATGTAGCATGGCAATGGAGAGCTAATGGTGGAACAACAACATCTAATGGTGCGAGTGGTGATATAAAAGCATCTGTAACACAAAGAGAAGACACAGCTAAATTTGCTATCTGTACATATACAGGAACAGGTATTAGTTCAGGTCAAAGCCATAGAGTAAATCATGGTTTAGGAACAACTCCTCATGTAATGATGTTTAAATCAAGAGGTGCTACTGGTGATTGGGTTATATATCATCATAAAAATACAGCAGCACCAGAAACAGATTATTTAGTTTTAAATACAGATGCCGCTACAGTTGATAGTGCAAATAAATTTAATGATACTGGACCAACTTCAACTCTTGCAACTATAGGTGGAGACGATAATATTAGTTCTGGTACTATAGTTTTATATTCTTTTGCAGAAGTAAAAGGTTACAGTAAATTTGGTAGCTACAAAGGTAATGGCGATGCAGATGGGCCATTTAACTACACAGGTTTTAGACCTGCTTGGGTTATGATTAAAGAAACAGGGGCAACAGGAAGTTGGCATATGTTTGATAATAAAAGAAAAACTTTTAATGTAAGTGATAGTATTTTATATGCTGATTTAAGTGATGCTGAGGCAACAGGTCAAACTGGAAATCCAATAGATATATTATCAAATGGATTTAAATGTAGAGGTGGAGGAAATGACACTAATCTTGATGATGGAACATACGTCTACATGGCATTTGCAGAATCACCATTTGTAACATCAAATGGAACACCCAACAACGCAAGATAAGGAGAATATTATGTGGGCATATGTAAAAGACGGTGTAATTAAACAGATAAATGGACATCAAACAAGGTTACAACCTAATCCCGGTGTTTATTTTTCTGCAAAATACGCTGATGAATGGACAAAAGAACAAAAAGAAAATTATGGAGTTTATGAAATAGTTCAAGATAAAACTAATTATAAAGATTCAGAATATTATATTAATGGTGCAGACACTATATCTTTTGGTAGTGGAAAAGTAACTCGTGTATGGGCCTCTGCTACAGCAAAATCTTTAGCTGATGTTAATTGGACACAAGCAGAAATAGATGCTGGTAAAGGTCCTAGTGGAGCAGATACAAATACTTTAAATTATAGGGGATTAACTTATTTACATAAACAAATAATTAAATCAAAAGCAGCAGGACTTTTACAAGATAGTGATTGGTATATAATTCGTAAAGCAGATGCGGGAACAGCGGTTCCTTCTAGCATAACTAATTTTAGAGCAGCAGTTAGAACTAAAGCAGGACAAATGGAAACTGCAATAGGTAACGCTGATACTGTAGATAAATTAGCAGCATTATATGTATATACAAAGCAAGAAGATAAAAGTGTTACTAGACCTTTGGGGGAATGGCCTAAGTTAGAAGATTATTAATGAATCTTGCAAACCATTATTGGTTTTTTAAATCAGCAATACCTTCTCGTATTTGTGATGAAATCATAAGATATGGATCAGAGCAACAAGAACAAATAGCCTTAACAGGAAAACAAGGTAGTGTAGATTCTACAGATTTATGTAAAAAAGACATAGAACAATTACATAAAAAAAGAAAGTCTAATATAGTTTGGATGAACGACAGATGGATTTATAAAGAAATTCAACCTTATATTAATATGGCAAATAAAAGTGCAGGTTGGAATTTTGAATGGAACTGGTCGGAATCTTGTCAATTTACAAAGTATGAGGGTTCAAAAAAACAACATTACGATTGGCATTGTGATTCAAGTGAATTACCATATAACAAACCAGATGATCCAAATACACATGGTAAAGTTAGAAAACTATCTGCAACAATAAGTTTAGTAGATAGTGAAGAATATGAAGGTGGGGATTTTGAGTTTGATTTTAGAAATAATGATGATGGTTCTAATATACCTCATGTATGTAAAGAAATTAAAACCAAAGGTTCCATGGTAGTTTTTCCTTCATTTGTGTGGCACCGAGTTAAACCAGTTACAGCGGGCACACGTTATTCACTTGTAATCTGGAATCTAGGATGGCCTTTTAGATGAAAACACATAAAATTGTTAAAGAAGCAATACCAACAGAATTAGCTAATTTTATTTATCAATACTTTTTAAATAAAAGAAAGGTAGCAAGACATCTATTTGATACTAGGTACATATCTCCATTTACAGATTATTGGGGAGCATGGAATGATGATCAAATACCAGAAACATATTCTATATATGGTGATACAGTCATGGAAACTTTATTAGAAAAAGTAAAGCCTATAATGGAAAAAGAAACAGGAATGAGTTTAATTGAAACATATTCCTATGCTAGAATATATAAAAAAGGTGATGAATTAAAAAGACACAAAGACAGGCCCTCTTGTGAAACATCTTGTACAATGAATTTAGGTGGTGATGAATGGCCTATTTACTTAGAGCCTTCTGGAGAAGAAGGCAAAGAAGGAGTAAAAGTGTTGCTAAATCCCGGGGATATGTTAATATACCGCGGTTGCGATTTAGAACATTGGAGAGATCCTTTTGCCGGTGACAATTGTGGGCAGGTTTTCTTGCACTATAATGACCTAAACGGTGAATTCGCAGAACAGAATAAGTACGATGGAAGACCCTTCCTTGGCTTACCTGCATGGTTTAAAAATAATTAAAATTTGGAGATATTGTGTTATTAGGACATACAAGTTTTGCAGAACAAGCTTTTCAAGACGCACGATTGGATGCTATACATAATCTTGCATTTGGAGTGACTCAAGATGCTTTAGGTTTTACCATAGGAACAGAAACTGTAACAGCCAGTTCTAATGTAACCTTAACGGATACAGATTTACAACTTGTTATAAGTTTAGGTGATGAAACTACTCTTGGAGAGTCTTTTCAAAATTTAATTTCATTCTCTACAGGATCAGTAAACTTTTTCTTATGGAATGAAGTAGATGATTCTGGGGATGCGACATGGAAAAATGTTGATCCGGGATCAACAGATTAGGAGATAAAATGGCAGATGATGCAAGTATTTCAATAACCGCGACACTTTTACCAGATGAGATTTCTAAATCTATTAGTGGTTCTATGACCGTAACACCAGATGATGTAAACGATAAATGGTATTACAAGTTAACAGCTTGTACAGCGACAAGCACTGATTTGATTGCAGGAAGTTTTTTAGATTATACAGCCGTTGATGACGATACCGCACCAACAGCAATTACGACAAGTGACAAGGTAAAATTTTTATTTATTAAAAATACAAGTAGTGCAGATGGTGTATATATTTGTTTTGATGGAGGCACAGCAGCGAACGATTTAGTAGACGGCGTATTTATTGGACCTTCACAATCATGGTTTGGACGTTTACCAAATACAACAGTTGGTAACTTACACGCTATATCGTCAGACATTGGCGATGCAGGTGACGCAACAGCTAACTTAATTGTAGCAGCTTTAATAGACGACGTGGCATAGGAGATATAAATGGCATCAACATATACTAGTACTCTTAATCTCGAACTCCAAGCCAGCGGAGAAAACTCGGGAACATGGGGTACAATAACAAATAACAACATAACAAAAGTAGAATCAGCTATTAAAGGATATGTATCTGTAGCAATTGCAAGTACAACAGACTCTTTAACAGCAACAGACGGTACAACAGCAGATGAACAAAGTAATGCGATCATCAAACTAACAGGTACATTAACTGGTAACACAACAGTGCAGTGTGAAGCTGTAGAGAATTGGTACATTATTGATAATGCAGCGTCAATGAGTACACACACTTTAGGATTTAAACCAGCAGGTGGTACAGCAACAAACTTAGTAGCAGGATCAAAACATATTGTATATTCTGATGGTTCTACAATGTTTGATGTTTTAGCCGATGCAGGAAATCTTAAAGCTAATGGAACATTGACAGTAAGTGGTAATACATCACTTGATGGTGGTACATTTGTTTTTAATGAATCAAGTGCAGACGTAGATTTTAGAATAGAAGGTAATGGCGATGCAAACTTATTTTTTAGTGATGCAGGTAATGACAGGATTGGTATTAAAACTTCTTCTCCTTCAACAGAGTTACACGTAGTAGGTGGTATTAAAGCCACTGGCGGAATTGACTTTGATGGTGGTGGATTTACATTTAATGATTCTGGTGCTTCAGTAGACTTTAGAGCAGAAACAAATACATTAACACACGCATTATTTATAGATGGTTCAGCAGATAAAATAGGTCTTGGAACAAGTGGTCCAACAAGTGCTTTTGTTACTATAGATCAAGCAAGCTCAACTGGAGCTATTGCTGTCTTAACACTAGATCAAGGTGATGCAGATCAAGAGTTTATTAGATTTGATGGTTCAACTGCAAGTGATCAATCAGCAAGTTTAACAACAGACACAACTGTAGGAAGTTTAACAGGACATATTAGAGTAAACATTAACGGAACAGATTTTTGGATACCATATTATGCCACTAACTAAACTACAAATAGCACCGGGTATAGATAAACAAAATACCGAATATGGTGCAGAAGGTAAATGGGTTGATTGTGATAACGTTCGCTTTCGATATGGTTTACCAGAAAAAATAGGTGGTTGGGAAAAAGTAACAAGCGACGCTCTTGTTGGCGCAACGAGGGCTATACTTACTTATTCTGATCTCAAAGGCGTTAAGTACGCTATCTATGGCACAAACAAAAAACTCTACGCTTACTCAGAAAATAGTTATGCTGACATCACGCCTACGCGCGCGACAGGAAGCATTACACAATTCGAAACGGTTAATACTTCATCAACCGTTATTGTAACAGACGCGGACCACGGAGCGTTGATTGGTGACTTTGTTACTATATCTAGTGTCAGTGGTGCAGTAGGCGGTATAACCGCAGCTAACTTACAAGGTGAGTTCGAAATATTAACAGTACCAAGTTCTAGTACATATACTATCGAAGCTCC
>Ga0209634_1003095_pt1 | contig 11361 bp, 10 predicted proteins | sample LinPmetageLP40_FD_184043 | JGI IMG/M metagenome (GOLD analysis project Ga0209634, IMG submission 184043) | Marine viral communities from the Pacific Ocean - LP-40 (SPAdes) (version 2) | ecosystem: Environmental > Aquatic > Marine > Oceanic | place: Pacific Ocean | collected 2010-08-26 | reverse complement strand
CGGCGTCGACGGCCGCGACGTGCGCCTGCTAACCAATGCGCCATCGCATGTGATCTGGCTGGATAATAAGAGCCTGTATCTCTGGCGCCTGGACGGCTTCTATCTCTACCAGGACGCCGCGCCCAAGGGGCGTGTCGTGCGCCAAATCGCCCCCGAGTCTCTGGGCAAGAATGCGCACGTGCGCTACTTGCCCGGCTCTACCGATCGATTTGTCTACGATACGCCGTATCAGGAAACGGTCGATCTGCTGATCTACGACGAAACGGATCAGACGGCGTTGCCTATCGCACAGTTCGGCAATCATCGTCCCAAGCAAGGCCCATATCGCTGCGACCTGCACCCCTGCCCCAGCCCGGATGGACACAAGATCGTGGTCACCTCGCTTGCCGACGGCGGTCGTCAGCTTTATCTGCTAGAGCGTCCATCGACGGATTGATCTGCGTGTCGGCTAGCGCGCGCAGCCAAGACCCGGCGAGCGGAAAGCCGGGCCGTCGCCATGACGAGCCTCCTCGCAGAGCGATAATCGCGTACGCGTAGAAAGCGTCGAGCACCCCAATAAAAACCCCGTGCTGCCGCGCCCATTAGCTCGGCTCGCCGCGCGGGACTGTACGCCCCCGAACCGATATCGCGTACCAGCGCGTTTGCCGAAACGATATAGTGCTTTTTCTCGATGTTCGCCGCATGCCGCACCAGCGCCACGACGGCAGCCCACTGCTCGTGCGCCAATGCTGGCCGGCTAGCGATCAACTCGATATCGATCACGCCCTCGGCGAAAAGACCGTGCGAGAACATGACCCGGCTCCGCTCGAGCACTGCATCGTCGGTCTCACGATCGGTCAGGCTTCGGTCGTGGTCGCGCTTTTCTAGTTCGGGCAGATAAGCGGCAAGTGGCAGTTCACGCCAGTACGGCAGGATGATCTGCCGGTCGTATTTGGACCACATGGCCCACCGCTCATGTTCGCGATGGCGCTCAATCGCCGGGCCTCGTCCGCCAGGATGATTACGCATGATGAACACCGGCTTGCCGGTGCTGACGCCACGATAACGCCACGCCAGCTTGAGCATCACGTCGTAATCCTGTCCGCGCAGCAGCGAGGTCTGGAACCGACCGACCGCCTCGAGATGCTTGCGGGCAATCATCATGCCCTGCAGATAGATCAGGAAATATTCGCCCCATTCCAGCGTTCGTAGAAACAGCGTGTCCGGCGTGGCTATCTGGCAGTGTTTGAGTGGTTTATGGCCCGCCTCATTCCAGATGGAATAGCCTGGGTATCGTTCGTCGAACGACAGGTTCGGGCCGTAGGAATAATCCGCTTGCGGATTGCTGCTCAACACGGCCAAGTGCGACGCCAGCGCTGTCGGCAACAACACATCGTCATCGTCGAAGAAAACGAGATAGGTACCGCGCGCTTTCTCAAGCCCTAGATTGAGTGCGGTCGGGCGGCCCTGATTCGGCTGCCAGTAATAACGCACAGGAACAGCGTGCGACTCGGCGACAGCACGCGTCCCGTCGCTGGATCCGTCGTCCACAACGACTATTTCATCAGCCAGCAGCGTTTGTGCGCCCAGGCTGTCAAGACATTCGGACAGATAATGCGCCCGATTATAGGTGGCGATAACGACGCTGATCATCGGCCGTGAGCGCTTTGAAGCCATGACTCCCCAGGAATGTGCGTAGCTGACTGGCCCGTGTGCAATCCGCCACTGTGGAAGCAACGGCACGGATTAGCAAAACCATGTCTTGCACGAGCGATATTGACCGCGTTAATCAGGCACCGTGCTTTGGGCTCGACCGCCAGCTCGCAAAAGCGCATTAGTTGGCCGCGCGGTCGTTTCCAATCTAAAGCGACAGTGGACAGTGGCACCCGAACCGGACCCGGGTTAAGCAACCTCTGATTGAATCCTCGCGGGTCGCGTTCGGATTCCAAACGGCGGTGCTACAAGACGTCTTAGCGCAGCGTTGGCTCATTGCCGGATCCAGCTCGACAACGTCTTAGCGGCGCGCATAGTTAATTTTCAAGGGGGCGAAACCCCTTCGGCGCCGGGCTTTGCGCGCGCCTGGACGGCGTCCAGCGGTCGCAACCATGCAATGAGCACGCTACGCGTCCGCTGTCTTGCCAGCCACGCGCAAACCACGCCGGCGCGACCGTGACGATTCAATCAGCGGTTCCTTGAGACGCCAAAACCCGACAAACCGAGTCTTCCGAATTATTTGACAGACGACACGCGAGCATTTATTCCGTAGCGATAGTGTCGAAGGTGGCCGCACACGCGACCGTTCCACTTACTGATCACGATATCCGTGCGGGTTATTGGATTGCCAGCGCCAGGCATCAACCATGATCTGTTTCAGACCTCGTTCAGCGCGCCAGCCGAGGTCTTGGGCAGCCTTATCTACGTTAGCCCAGCATTCAGCGACATCACCCGGGCGCCGCGCCACGATTTCATAGGCCACCGGACGCTGTGCGACGCGCTCGAAAGCGCCGATCATCTCGAGTACGGAATAACCACGGCCGGTACCAAGGTTCCATGTCGCCAGGCCGGGTTCGCGTTGAACACTCTGTAGCGCCGCGAGATGCCCCGCCGCCAGATCCATGACATGGATATAATCACGAACGCCGGTGCCATCCTGTGTGGGGTAGTCACCGCCAAAGATCGCCAGCTTTTCCAGACGCCCCACGCCCACCTGTGTAATAAACGGCAACAGATTGTTGGGCTGGCCTTTGGGATCTTCGCCGATTCGACCACTGTCGTGTGCGCCGACCGGGTTAAAATAACGCAGCAGTGCAATCGACCAACGTGGATCCGCTGCCTGCAGATCCTTGAGCATCCACTCGATCATCAGCTTGGAACTGCCATAGGGATTTGTCGGCCGGCCCGTCGGCGACTCCTCCGATAACGGCATCTCCCGAGATTCTTTGTAGACCGTGGCCGACGAACTGAAAACGAGCGTACGTATACCCGCGCGTTCCAAGGCTTCGCAAAGGCAGACGGTGCCACTCACGTTGTTGTCGTAATAAGTCAGCGGTTTTTGGGTGCTTTCGCCCACAGCCTTGAGGCCCGCAAAATGGACAACAGCCTCAATGGGCTGGCGGACAAGGGCTTCGTTTAGACGTGCGCCGTCGCGGATATCGCCCTCATAAAACACGATGGACCGACCCGTCAGTTCTTCCACGCGGCGGAGCGACTCGCGCGACGCGTTCGACAGATTGTCGTATACGACCACATCCAGCCCTGCTTCGAGCAGTACTAGCGCTGTGTGTGAACCAATGAAACCGGCGCCGCCAGTCAGAAGAATTGCCATAAGAATCGCTCCAAATAATTAGTTATCGTAGACCGGGCCTAATATCTAGTGATGCTCACGAGATGGCCATGACGCACGAGTATCCGAAGGTGCTAGCGGCTTGCCGGAACAGCAACATGGCGGATCTGATCGCCCGCGGAACGACTTACAAAGCTAACAGGCAGCGTCAGCCGAAGACCCTAAATTGCCAACAAGCGATACCGAGCGCACGCGCTGATCGAGGCGGCAAACCAGCACATGGGCGAATAGCGCGACACCCAGCATTTCCAGAAACTCCTCAAACGCCGTTCCCCACATATAAGCAGAGCTGTGATAGCTGCTCATTCGGGCGATATTTCCGTTGATCGATTCCATGGCCACCGCACCGCCGACATAGACCGCTCCGGCGAGCATGAGCCCGACCGCAATTCTGCGCGGCAGGCGGCAAAGAAACGGAATACACGCAAGCAACAGCAAACCCGTGAATGCGATCGCAACTACGAGCCATTGATAAGACAGGATACCGTCGGTGCGCTCGCTAATGTCCGGGACGAGTTCCTGGCCGAGCAATGTTCCAAGAATCTCGTGCATCCTCGCCACTTCATCGATCGACAACAGCAGGAAAACGACCGCAAGAAAGCGCCATTGCCAGCTTGCAATGCGTCGTCCGTGTTCAGCAACTATCGAATTCAAGCACAGAAGGACACTGCAGATGAGCAGGCCCAGCGACGAAAACCAAGTCGGAATACTCGAATCGCTATCCAGATCGAATAACGCATAGAGCCCGTAGACATGGTCGGACCGGTATAGCGTCTTGGCAAGCACTACGGCCACGCCCGCCAAGAAGAAGAATACGGCGCCCGATGCCAGAGTCACACCCACGCGTGTCAGCGGAATATTGACTTTCAGACACACACCCGGACTCTCTCGTTTCCCGATCGCCACAAATCTCTCATCTTGTCGTATGAGCGCCGGCTTCGATCCCACGCTGCAAAGTAATTGCGCTCAAGTATTACATCCGCAGCGACCAACTGCGTCATTCACGCCCCAGCGTCCGCGCCTGAAGCCCAGGCCTCGAATCTCAGCTCTGGACTTCCGACCATCAAGTCCCGACAGCGATAATTAGCACGGTGCCGACCAGCCAGAGCGCCGCACCAACTAAAGCTAGATAGGCTGAGCGTATCCGCACAACACGCCAACAGTAATCCATCCCGATCACCATGAGCGCGGTCAAAACCACAACAAAAAACAGCGGCCACGCGATATGCGCGCCGGACCAGAAGAATTCACGCATTCGCTATAGGCCTCCTTGCGAGCGCTGTGAGGCCAGCCTGCACATGCGTACCCAATACCACCTCACACGCGAACGAATCCGGAACTTCCAGAACCACGGTACTTCCGAGCAAAATACGGCCCAGCCGCTGGCCGCGCTCAATATGTTCACCTACGTCTACCCATGTCTCGATACGGCGCGCAGCGACACTCGTGATCAAGCGCACCGCCACATCGCCAATGGCGGTCTCCATACTGATACGCGTTTGAACCGGACAGAACTTCTCGCGCAGAAACGCGAAATCCCGACCCTCACCGTCTGTATGCACGTCGCCCGCGTCCGAGATACCAATCACCCGGCCAGCCAGCGGGCTGCGCTGAACGTGCATGTCCCAGAAAGAAAGCGCGATAACGATGTAGCGAATGCCGTCACGACTGTCTGCGCTCGTTACCAGGCCGTCTGCAGGCGCCAGAAGCGCGTCACCGGCGGGCGCATCGCGCTCCGGGTCACGGTTGAAGAACTGCAAGAACCCGGGATGAAATTTTCCAGTCCGCAACCACCCGCGTATTTGTGCTTCCGGCCAGCGGTTTTTGGGCGGCAGAAACCTCCGAATCAGCGGCGAGGGGAACGGCCAACTCCTGAGCAAAAGCACCGCTGCCACGACCATTGGCAGCAATATCACGACCTGAATCAGCAGCGTCACGCGAAACCAGTGTTATCAAACACGATATGCTTCACCTCTCGTGTGCCCACAAACAACATGCCACGCATCGGGGAAAGTCGATGCCCGACGTCACCGTAACCCGAGCAGCTGGTCACTGCTCTATCGCTGTTTTTTTTCGGGCCGTCGGCGAGCGCTGGCCCAAGCGGCCGGACATGAACCCGACGTCGATACAGAAGCTAGGCACGTCTCAACACCTACCGGCCAGGCTATCAACGCGCAAATGTCGTGCGGCATGCAGCCGTTCGACCATCGCATCACATAACTTGCGCACGCTCGGTTCAATCGGCAACACGTCGGTTGAGTTGCCCACACCCTGTGGCTTGATGATGGCGCCGGCACCGGACTTATACGACAGACCGGCAAATTCGAACAGAGCGGCCGTGTAGTCATGCGGATCGGCCAACAGCTGCTCATAATTCAGCAGCGCAACGCGCGGATCGCGATCGAGTGCCTGATCGAAGTACAACTGGTTACGGAGATACCAGAACAGAGCACAGGCTGACTCGTTATTCAGGTCGTCGTGGTAACAAGCGCGTAGAACGGCGAGCGTATCGGTTGACATGCCCCTGCCGCGCCATCCGTGAGTATCACCATCGTCTTCAACGAGGCGCCGAATGGTGTCAGGCATTTGAGTCCACTTTTTTACATGGGACGCAGCAACTTTTTCATAGTGGCGATAGACCCAGATGCTGCGCGAACCCACGAACCTATCCAGAAGCTCCGAGACCATCTGGCATTCACAAAGTGCCTTGAAGATCGTGATCGGCGCAGCCGTCTCATCGACGAGTCTTGATAACACATCGAACGAGCGCAGCTCGTAATTGTCGAATGCACGAGAATCGGTCTCGTGAAAAACCTCGGTTCCCATATCCGCCTCGAACAGGTCCATCACCATGTTCGTGCCAGAGCGTTGGACGCCGGTTACAAAAAAGGCTTGGCGCTGATGTGCCCCCAGCATCCGCGAGCCAGCGCGCTGCCGGAAGTGCTTGAGATGGGTTCGGCCTAATCGCATCAATCGACTGCGCGCACGATCAAGAGTCGTCATCTAGTTCACCTGAAGATTGTCGCCACGGATTTCTTGAGCCCTTCGGCTAGGACGGCATTATCGCATTCGGCACGCGCGCTGTAACCGCGTGTACCTAGCTTAGACACCGGCGGTTTACTCAAGAACGCCTGAATTCCCGAATAACTGTGGTAGATGCGCCGCAGCAGGGTTCTACAGCCGACCACGCGCTTGCTGTAGATATCAGTGACGGCGCAGACATAAAGCCAGGCCTTTGCGGTACGCACATAGGTGATGTCGGCCATCCACTTCGTGTTGGGCTCGAAGGCCACGACGTCGCGTTCGAGATGATTACGGGCGTGGTCGGGCCGATCGCCGGGGATCTGCCAACGCCGTCGTCGTCGCTGCGGCGCGCCGTAAAGGCCCTGGTCGGCCATCAGTCTGGCTACGCGAATATGACTGACGGTTTCGCCGTCATAGCGCAAGATTCTCCACATGCGAGGCGCGACAATCGCGCCGACAACACAGTTTTTGTCGTGCTGGCGACCGCTTGGAGTACGGCGAGCTCCTGATCAGGTGGTGTCCGGGCCTGGTCCTTGGAACGCAGGCTTGCGGTGGTCTGCCGCTTCGCAACACCAGCGATTGAGCAGCGTCTATCTGACTGACACTTGATGACTACGACCGTACCGACTCGACGGCTCGAGCTTTGAACTCGGCGCTATATTTCTTGCGTTATGACGTAAAGCCTCGTTAGCTCCATGATGACGCTTCTTCGGAATGTACGTGTTAACGGGGATAACCCATCAGACGAACAAGTCGCTCATGACATCGTGAGTGTAATGCGCGATGCGATCGTCAAGATAACGGGGCTCAAGCAAGTCCAATACATTAAACTTCCCTGCCGCCGGAAACGCGTGCGCCCTATTCGCATCGAGCAAACCAGCGTCGATGCTCAAGAATCTCGCTATCCGGGGAATGGAATCCTGAATTTCTCTTGTTCTCAAGATTAGGAGGCGTTCGGATGGCACTGTAGCGGGGACTCTCAGATTATGCTCACGCCAGTAGCTCAAATATCCATCAAGACTATACAAACCCCTGGCCTTCAAAGGTGCGTCTTCCGGGCGATGCGCAAACTTATCTGGGCGAAACCGCATATCGCGTAATTTCTGCCAGTTGGGCGACACCGTTCGACCCAACTGATGATTCACGAAGGAGTCGAGCCAGGCTCTTGGCTCACGCACGGTCAAAATGAACCGGGACTTCGGGAACAAGGAAACGAGCGCGTCCAGAAAGAAGTAATTGAGCTGGGATGAGTCAATATCAAGACGATACTTTCTGTCACGCTTCACTAGGAATCGATTGATTTGCTGCCGATCGGTCTTTGAAGCGTTTGCTTTGAGAATGAGCGAGATCGTCTGCTCTTTTTCTAATTCATGAGCGGCCGTCAACGGCTCTCTGACAAACGAGTTAATGGAGTGAGTCCCTGATTTTGCTGTCCCTACGCAGAACGCGTGAGCGAGGCGTTGCGAGGCAAATCGCCGCCACACGGTGATCGGGCGGACCTCGTTCCGGACGATCTCTGCACCAACGCTTTTCATGAGCTTCGCCTCTACTTTATCACTCGAATGAGTCGCCATATCTATTACCATCGCAAATGGCTACGCGGCACGAGTCCGTGGCGGAAAACGCTGGTATTCAATCGCGAATATCTACGCCGGATGTTCCGTCAAGCCAAGTTCGATAATAATTTCCAATCTTGCCGTTAGCATTATCGACCAACGTTACTGGCACACCCGATAGCATCGAGAAAAGCCCGCCATGCAGCCGGTCCGTGTACACGTGGCTGGCGCTTTGGAACAGTCGTAAGGCGCGACAGATAACTTCGGCACGATAGCGCGCCCATCCTTCGAAGGCGAGGACGTCAAGGCTTACGAGGTAAAGATATTTATGCAAAGCGTTGTAGCGCTCAATCCAGCGCTCGTCGGATACATACATTAAACGCGCCCAGTCCCACGTTGTGGCACCCGCGCGCATCTCCGGAAGCAAATGGCCTGATGTCCCCGTCCGTTCCTTGTCTTCACGCAGAAAATAGAGCGCGTCCGATCCGGCATCTGCCAGGCTGGGCAGAACATCTTCGAGTTGATGCGTCATATCCGGCATCAACCGGTGTTTAATCTCCGGACAAGCCGAAAGTACCTGCTGACTGATATCGTCCCTCACACAGATAGTAAGGTCCGGGTGCTGTGCATAGGCGGCCAACGACGAATCACGAGATCGTTCCGACTCGTAGTACACGCTCTGCGGCATAACAACAGCTTTGTGACCGCGAAACCTTTCCAAGATCGTCAAGCGTAGCTTCTCATGCGCTGGATAAAGATCGCCAAAATTGCCGCCTCCGTGAAAAACGAGCGTCGCATCGGGCGGAATTTTTTGAGCACGCCGTCCACGCGGTCGCCAACTGAAGCTTCGTGCTACGTGGTAGCCATAATCGTAGAAAAAGCGGTCAGTCGCATAATGAATCAGCAGATCGCCGACGTTATCGTGCACTGGGTAGTCGAAATACACGATAGGGTTGTCAGGAGGAATGATCTCCCGAAGCTGGCGGAGATGTGATTTCAGGCTAGGGCCTTTACTGACGCATCGCACGCTGCTCGAGCCGAGCTCAACATGACGGTGCTTTATCAAGCCAGACATTAGGGCCTCGCCCAGGATGCGCGACGACATCGGTTGATAGGAGCGAAAGACAGCTCAGGCAGCGACATATGTACGCTATCCCGCCGTGCCCGAACGTGCACGTGACAATGCTCGCGACTCGTAGATCCTGCCCAGCCTGGTCCAGATATCCAACTCACGATCGAAGCATTTGCCCGGGTCACTAGCGGCCATCGAACGTAGATACCGTGGCACATCACGCGTTACAAGATAACGCAGATACCAGCGGGGAACTCCGCCCACAGACCCCGTTCGCGGGTGCGTGCTGGGGTTTCGATGCTCGTACTGATAGGTGGTACGACCCCAGTCGAAACGGTTCCGACGCCAATAATTCTTGCTGTATCTCTCCGGACGAAGATAGTGATATTGAATCAGGCGCGGGTCGTAGGCGATCCTCTTACCTGCTGCGTATAACCGTTCCTGAAGATCCGTTTCTTCCTTGGCAAACAGTAGATCTCCGCGCCGGCCCAATCGGGTGTCGTATCCACCGATCGCGACGAGCTCATCTTTTCTTATGGCCATGTTGCCGCCACGAAGCAACTCGCCGTCGGGCGTTAGGAGCATCATACTGTCGCCGGCATGGAACTGGCCGATGTACTGCAGCAGATGCGGTAGCCACTTGGGCAAACGCTCGGCGTTGTAGTACAACAAGGGTCCACCGACACACTGCGCTCCGCTCGCTTCGAACACGCTCTCCAGGTCAGCTAGATAGTTCTCTGCGATGCGCTGGTCGTCGTCCATAAAAACAATCGTCTGGCCGCGCGACTCAGAGGTGCCGCGATTACGCGCCGCGGACAATCCCTGTTCGGTTTCCAACACGTAGCGCAATTTGAACGGGAAACCGCCTCGGACTATAGCTTCGACCTGTTCGGCGGTATCGTCAGTGCTATTGTTATCCACGATGATAACTTCGAGTTCAGCCGCGTCATCGATCTTCGATTTGCCGATACTTTCTATAGCCTCGACAAGCAGATCGGACCGGTTGTAAGTCGTCAATACGAGCGATATTCGCGGAAAATTCATTTTCTTACCCATTAGCTTAACGACTGATCAAGAATTGCCTTGAAACGAGAGGCCATGTCGCGCTTGCTGGCACCAGCCTTACCAGAGCTTTGGCGAAATAATAAATATGATTTGGCTTCCGACGCCGGATTGCGCCACGCAGCCCCCAGTACAGCCCTCGAATAGCCGCCCTGCGCACCACAAGCGATTGTTTATCGCCCGGCGCTGCCGCCAGTTCGTCGGCCAAGTCGGGGGCACCGGCTACGTAATCAGGAACACCGATATTGGCATGTGTTTCAACCAGTGTTCCGAGCCGCTGTAGCGCGTCGGCATCCAACGACCGGCGACCGAGTATGAGCCGGACATCTTCGCCGGCTTCCGCAAAGAGGCCGCGCTTGAACATTACAACGGCTCGCTGATAGAGCGCGTCAAACTCCTTCTCCGTATCGAGGTTATCTTCGATGTCGGTTCCTGTGTTTCGCGGAAGGTATTCGGCAAGCCTCAGTTCGCTGCGCACGCGTCGAAACAATTTCCTATCGTACTCATGCCACACCGCATGACGCATTTGCTCGTCATGCAGGCTAGCGCCAGGCCCGCGGGCACCACCGTGGTTGCGATGCACAAATGTGATTGCGTCAATGCTGGCACCGCGGAAGCGCCGCGCCAGCTTGAGCATCATGTCGTAGTCCTGGGTTCGAAGCATCGACGCATCGAACAAACCGACCTCAGTCAGGCAGCGGACCGGCACGAGCATCCCCTGCATCAGGGTTCCGTTCCATTCCATGGTCTTGATGAGTAGCTCTTCGGGCGAGCAGGCATCCAGTTGCCCTACCCGCCACTCAGATCGTTCCCAGATGCCAAGCGTTTGGCCCGGATAATCGTCGAAATAATATTTGCCGCTGTAGGTGTAGTCGATGTCCGGGTGGGCGCGTAGATAGGCGTGATGCCGCGCCAAGGCGTCCGGCAACATGACGTCGTCGTCGTCGAACACGCAGACGTGCGTACCCACCGCCTCCGGAATCGCATTATTGAGTGCAACCGATTTACCCTGATTTTCCTGACGCTTGTATCGAATATGGTCGGCATATCGCTGGGCGACGATCGGGGTGTCGTCGGTCGAGCCGTCGTCTACCACCACAATTTCTTCCGGCGGCCTGGTTTGTGCTAGCACGCTGTCCAGGCACTGTGCCAGATACTGCGCTCGGTTATACGTCGCGATGATGACGCTTACCGTCGGAGGAAATGCATCTGATGTCATATCTGCTCTACTCATAGTGCACTGGGCCGATTCGAGCAGCACCTCTGCACTCTGACGACAAAGTTTTCGATTGGCCGGCACATCGCTGACACGGAAAATTTGGCGA
>Ga0209634_1003094_pt1 | contig 11362 bp, 11 predicted proteins | sample LinPmetageLP40_FD_184043 | JGI IMG/M metagenome (GOLD analysis project Ga0209634, IMG submission 184043) | Marine viral communities from the Pacific Ocean - LP-40 (SPAdes) (version 2) | ecosystem: Environmental > Aquatic > Marine > Oceanic | place: Pacific Ocean | collected 2010-08-26 | reverse complement strand
GACCCACGGCTTGTGGCTGTGGTTAAATCTGCCATTCACAAGACAAAGATCGACTTTGGCGTGATTTGTGGCATGAGAACTCTTGATGAGCAGAAAGAACTTGTTGCCAAGGGCGCAAGCCAAACAATGAAGTCTAAGCACCTTCAAGGCTATGCCGTTGACCTTATGGCTTACATTGGCTCTCGCGGTTCTTGGGAACTCAATTTATATGACGATGTAGCAGACGCTATGGCCGAAGCCGCAAGAGAGGTTGACGTTCCCATCAGGTGGGGGGCAAGCTGGCACATATCAAACATAGCTCAGTTTCAAGGTACTATGGAAGACGCCATGAATGAATATATTGATACTCGAAGGACACAAGGCCGTAGACCTTTCATTGACGGCCCACATTTTGAACTAATGGTTTAGGAACGCACATGCCTTTGCAGCTATTAAAATATAACCCCGGTGTGGTAAAAGATATCACGGAATATGCTGCTGGGAAAAATGGACCGTTCTGGGTAGATTCAGACCTCGTAAGGTTCAAGAACGGGTATCCAGAGAAACTAGGTGGCTGGGCAAAAGAACAGATCAACGCACTCAACACTGCTGGAGGTATTACAAACACAGCCACTAGCATTGAGGGCATTGCACGGCGCATGGTGTACTGGAGGGCAGACACAGACGGCGAGGATCGGCTGGCAGTCGGTACGCATAATCACCTCTTGATCATTATGAACGGCGCTGTTTATGACATAACGCCACTGCGCGATGAAACCAATGCGGCAACGACAACTTCTGAAGCTCTAGACAATAGCGAGACAGGTATTGATGTCGCTAGTGTGGCTGGCTTTACAGCGGCTGGCGCAGTCATAATCGGCACTGAGATTATCACATATTCATCTATTAGCAGTCTCACCCTTACGGGATGCACCCGTGGCACTAATAGCACGTCTGCGGCTGCACACGACAGTGGCGCTGCGGTCACCCAAGTATTAATAAACCCAATTGCTACTACTGATGAAAGCACCACAGTCACAATTACCAATACGGCTCATGGCGCTAAAGTTACGGATTGGATTGTAATTAGTGGAGCAGCGGCAACTGGCGGCGTTACGGCTGACGTTCTTAACAGTATGGCTGGCCACCAAATTACTGAAATAGTAAATGCCAACTCATATAAAATAGTTGTCCCATCTGCGGCCACGTCAACCGTATCGGCTGGCGGTGGTCTGACCGTTGTCATTAAGTATTTGATCGGCGTAGACGCAGGAATGGGGGCGCAAGGCGCTGTCCCTGCGCTTGGCTGGGGCGTTGGCGGCTGGGGCTTAGAAGGTTGGGGCGATCCTAGATCATCAAACTTAGAGGGCGTATTTCTAGATAATACCTCTTGGAATTTATCTTTGTGGGGAGAGGACTTAATCGCAAGTGTGCGCGGTGGTGCCATCTACTATTATGACACAAGCGCACCAATAACGAACCGAGCGTCACTGGTATCATCTATATCAGGCGCTGAGAGCGTCCCTAGTGTGGCAAGAATAACCACAGTTAGTTTTCCTGACCGACACTTCATTGCGGGTGGATGTCAGGCTTATGTAGCTGGTGGAGGTGGCAACGTAGATAATATGTTGGTGCGCTGGTCAAGCCAAGAGCAATTTGAGAAGTTTGCACCCACGGCGACCAACACAGCAGGCGACCAGCGACTACAGATCGGCACAAAGATCGTGGCAATGGTATCGGCGCGTGAGGAGACACTAATTAGTACCGATTCGGCCCTTTATGGCATGACATTCGTGGGCGGTAATTTTGTGTTTTCATTTAGGCTGTTAGCCACAGATTGTGGGGCGGCGGGTATCAATACAATGATAAATATTGATTCAAGTGTTTATTATATGGGTAAGCGAAACTTCTTTGTCTACGATGGTGTGGTGAAAGAGTTACCCTGCCCAGTGCAATATTTTGTATTTAATAGGATGAACAAGACTTTTATTGATAAGACAGTAGTGGGCCACAATAAAGCATTCAAAGAGATCACCTTTTTCTACGTCAGCAATGATTCTCCAAATCAAGAGCCGGATTCATACGTCACGTTCAACTATGCAGAGCAGGCATGGACAGTAGGCACGATGGATAGAACCGTATGGTCGGACAGCTTCGGAGCTAAGTTGGTTCCGTTTGCATTTGATCCTGACGGCTTCCTGTACAACCATGAAACTGGCACAAGCGCCGATGGTGCAGCTATGAACAGCTTCATTGAGGGATCGCCACGCGAAATCAGCGCAGAAGGCGAAACTCTGTACATGGTCGATCAAGTAGTCCCAGACGTAACTATGTCTGCAAACACATCTTTAGATTTGTACATGAACACACGCAAATACCCTAACGCAACAGAGACAGTCAAAGGGCCGTTTACGATCACGTCAAGCACAGACAAATTAAGCACTCGCGCCAAGGGCCGTCAGATTGCGCTCAAGTTCCAAAGCACTGGCACGACAGATGAGTGGACGCTGGGTGACTTTAGGGTCAATTCAAGACAGGATGGGCTTCGATAATGGCAAGACAGGGATCACCACTCGCAGTATTACGTCTACCCAGCCCACCAGAGCAATATAATCAAGGCTACATGGCACGTTTAACCAATACCCTTGAGCTAGAGAAACAGGCAACTTACTTTGCGGCGTCAGTCGGTTTGCAAAATGCCGTGGCACAAGCCGAAGCTACAGCGTGGTTCGTATCCTAAATGCCGAATAGCTATACCAATGCCAAAGTCGATTTAACCGCAACCAGCGCCACAACGCTCTATACTACGCCTGCGGCCACCACAGCCCTAGTTAAGTCAATCTTGGTATCTGAGGACAGCGGTAACGCTGACACTATCACAGTCACAATAACAGACAGTGCGGCTGCTGTGTTTAGCCTGTTCAAAGTAAAAGCAGTGGCAAGCAACACCACAGTGGAGTTGCTCAGTGAGCCTTTAGTTGTTAAAGAGAATGAAATACTCAAAGTAACTGCAGCCACAGCCAACAGATTACACGTTGTGGCAAGTCTATTGGAGATAAGTTAATGGCAGCAATTGTTTTAGATTCAAACCTAATTACTGGTGATTATGGCGCTCTTCCCGGTTCGGGTACTTACTATGACACTGGAGATGCTGGGTCAGGTGCAGGAACAGTTGAAAACGAAGACGGAACTTTTACCATTCCAAAGTTTCAAATGGAATCAAACACGCCGACATTTGACTTATCAAATATGCAAAACATTTACGGCACAGAATATATGCCAATGTTTCAGTGGATTAATAAAGTTCAGACAGGCACCTACGAATACGATCCAGACGAAGACACAAAAGAAATAGACGACCTCAAGGAAAAATTTGAAAGAGAGCAAGGCGAAGCGGCTGAAGCTGCCCTAGCAAAACAAAAAGAACTGTATAAGCAAGAAGCCCTTGGCGTAGCGGGTATGGCTGTCTCAGGCGTTGGCGCACAACTTGGCCGCGCATATGCCGCCAACATGGGTACAGATGCTGCTGGGTTGGGTGGTGCACTCAGCGAATATAGCAAGGGTGGCCCCATGCAGCTTTTGGGGTTTAGTGCAAAAAATGACCCTTCAAACTTAACTGCAAAGATTTCAGACAGTGGTCAATTCACTCAAGGCAGAGCAAGGTTTGAACTTGCGAACACGAAAAGCGATGCTGGAAAAGCTGCAACAGCAGCACTTGAGATCAGTGACAAAAACCCATTGGCAACTGAAGCATCACAAAAATATCTTGAATCAATAAAAGATGATCCAGCAAAGACTGAAGCGTACAAAAGTGCTTTAGCTGTAATACCTAAACAGCAGACTTATATCCAAGGCATAGGCGACAGGTCTGGCTTTGTAAAAGGCCCAGATGGAAAAAGCATGTCAGCAGCAGGCAAGGCAAACATAGGCGGTGCGGCTGGCGCTGGGCTAACCAGTGTCGCATTTAATTTAGCTTCGGGTAAAAATCTAAAGGAATCCGTCAAAGCTGGCGCTAAAACTGGCCTCTTCACATATGTTGGTGGTTTGTTTGGCCCAATAGGTGGATTGGTTGGTGGCATCCTTGGTGGCCGTGTAATCTGTAATGAGCTAATGCGTCAGGGAATAATGACCCGCAAGCAAGTGGTTCTGGATTACAAATTCACTGAAGATTACCTAACACCACAACACGTTGCTGGGTATCACGTCTGGGCTGTCTGGATGGTACGCCAGATGCGTAAAGGGCGTCTGGTAAACTTCTGGAAGCACGTTGCTGGTCACCGCGCAAACGAAATAGCTCACATTTATGGTGAGCGTGACAAGCCAGACTATCTTGGCAAAGTCTACCGTAAAGTCTTGGAACCAATTTGCTGGTCTATTGGTTTCTTTTGCAAGAAAACAGACTGGACAGTTCTATATAAAGAGAAGGAGGTCTAATATGGCCCGTGAACCAATGCCAATGCCAGACATGGCAGGCGCTAATATGAACAGCGAAAATCCAATGCAGAACCTGCCGCCAGAAGCACAGGCAAGCCTTTTGGAGCCAAATGAAGAAATTGGTGCAATGTTAGTGGCACGTCTTTCGGCTATGACGCCACAAGAACTGCAGATGATTGACAGAGTAATTACACCAGAGGTTGCACAGGTTTTAACTAAACTGCTGCCAGAACTTCAAGAGCTTATTGCGGCAGTAGAAGGTGGCGGTGAGCAGATGGCACAGGCACCACAGCAAGCGCCAGCTATGGGCGCACTAGGTGGCATGGGTTGATATTAAGGCTGGCGACAGGTGGAGACGATTTATCTCAACTGTACATGATGCTGCGCGTCATGCACTCAGAGACTGTCTCTGGCACATCGCCAGTTGATCCCGCTAAACTAGAAGCAGCGATTGCAGACGTTTTAAAGAATGGCGTTGTTGTTGTTGCAGAGGTTGACGGTGATATTGTCGGTTCTATCGGTGGAGTAAAAACCACAAATTGGTGGAGTTCAGAAAAGTGTCTAGCAGATATGTGGTATTTTGTGTATAAACAGCATAGAAATTCTAACATAGCTATAAAGTTGATTAAGAGCTTTATGGAAATTGGCAAAAATGCCAAGGTTAAAGTAAAGCTAGGTCATGTTTACTCAGGCGATGGTGATCGAAAAGATAAATTTTATGAAAGACTTGGCTTAGTAAAAGCTGGCTCTTTATATACGGAGGCTTAATATGGGCGGTTTTTGCTCTCAATCTTACACAAATTTGCCTAGCCAGAAAAGTATAGTTGAAGGCACGGAAATCCCAGAATGGGTTGCCGCTGCTGGTCGTGGTATTTTTGAAAGTGCGGCTGGTATAGCCGACTCTCCTTACCAGAACTACACTGGCGCACGTTCAGCAACTTATGATGGAAGCCGCCTGACTGAAGATGAGCGTCAGGGAATGAATATTTTACGGCAAGGCGCTGAAAGCTACATGCCATATATGAACAGGGCTGGAGAAGTTGCTGACACTTTAGGCAGTGGATATGACGCCATGTCTCAAGGTGAGCTTCTGGGCGATCCGTTCCAAGGCGCAAGCCGTGAGGAATTACTGGGTGACTATCAAGGCGCGACACGCGAAGAGCTTATGGGTGACCCATTTAGCCTTGAAACCGCACAGCCGTTTATGGACATCTATCAGTCCGCTATGGACCCTGCTGTCCGCGAAATAGAAGAGCAGACTATACGCGCCCAGAACGAGGCCCGTGCAAGGGCATCAACGGGTGGTGGTGGGTTTGGCTCACGTCTAGGCATTATGGAGGCCACAACCGCTGGTAAAGGCGCACAAGCCGCTGGTGACCTTAGAGCAGGCGCTGCCCGTGAGGGTCTTGGATTTGCTGCTGGTCGCTTCGACACAGACCGCCAAGCAAGAGCCGCTACTGAAAACACAATGCGTAATCAGTTTGAGCAGGATCGTTCTGCACGGTTCGGTGCAGACGCTGCATTGCGTGGTCAGTACGACACTGATCGACAGGCACGGTTTGGAGCAGACACTGCTGGCCGTCAGAACTACGAAACAAATGAGTCTTCGCGGATTCAACAAATGGATGCCTACCAAAGCATGGCTCCGCTGGTTCAAGATTTGCAGACCCAAGCGGCTGCTGGCTTGATCGGAGCAGGAGAGGCGCGTAGGCAGCTTGACCAGCAGGCTTTAGACCTTGCTTATGCTGACTACCTTGATCAACGCATGTATCCACAAGAAATGGTCAATTTTGCACTAGGGAGTCTGTCAGGAACCCCTTATAACACGATTAATAGAAGTTATAGTTCTGGCTCTCAAATGTCCGCAAACCCATCACTATTTGGTCAAGCTCTAGCTGGCATGGGTGGCCTTGCAAGTGCCTATAAGATGCTTCCATAATAATTAAGGCAGGAGACAACAGATGAGCGTAGAATCAAATATATCAAAAGCCTTGGGTCTAGGTGCATCCGCGACAACTGACGCTGATTACGGTCAGCAGGGCGCTCTTAGAGATATTCTAGCAGTAACATCTGGAAGTGCAGCAAACGCAGATAAAGCGATTGCTCTTGCCAATCAACTTGTTCCAGACGCACCAGAAGCTGATCCGTGGGCTGCTGCGTTCCAGTTCTTCTCTGAAATGGGCAAGCAGGCGTCGAAGCCCGGTGCGACTGTACTTGGCTCTGCCGTTAGCTCTATGAGCGTTCCGTTTGATTACTTGCAGGCCAAGAAGGCAGAGCGCAATCAAACAGAGCAGGCACGTCTGAAAACAGCCCTGTCGTTAGGTCCAAGTTTAAAAGGTCCAGCAGCAAAAGGTCGTGGAACTCCTGTGAAAGTTGTAAAAGATGATGGAACTATTGGTTTAGCATATCCTGATGATGTAATTAAAAATAACTTGAAAATATATGTAGCAGGCAAGGCTGACAATACAAAACGAATGGATGTGGTTCTTAAAGGTGCGGTTGATGATCTTACAACCCCTAATATAGACGAAAGAATTTCAACTATTTTAGAGTCTGATTTTGACGCAAGCAAACACGTTTCCACATCTTCCTATACGCCAACACCCGCTGCCTCTACAAACCGAATAGATGTGGTTCTTAAGGGTGCAGTAGATGATGCTACAACTCCCAATATAGATGAAAGAATTTCAACTATTTTAGAGTCTGATTTTGATTCAAGCAAACACGTTTCAATGTCTTCCTACACGCCAACAAAAGTAAACACCACTATTGAGGCTTTGAAAATTCGTGCCGAGGCTGGTGGACTTGTCAAAGACTCAGCAAAATATAATGAATTTATTCTAAACGGTGGGAAAGTGGAAACTGGAAGCCCAAGTGTTGAAGCCCTTAAAGAAAGAGCAGAGCTTGCAGGTTTGACAAAAGACAGTGAAGCATACAAAGAATTTATGATAACTGGCGGTAAAACACCCACTGGGTTTAGCTTTGAGCAGGATGCTGACGGAACTATTAGGATGGTTCAAGGATCAGGTGCTGATGTAAGAAAAAGCAAAGTAAAACCGGGATATATAGAGGTTGTGTTGCCCGGCGCTACAGGGCCAGTGCAACAAGTTATTCGTGGGTCAGAAGCAGCAAAAGATGTTGAAGAAGACCGTGGAGGATTAATTTCAAAACTAGCTTTAGCCAATAACCTTCTTGGAAGAATTGAAGCCATAATTGGGAGGCCAGAAGGTAATGGCTTCACTGCAATACCTCAAAATCCTGACTTAGAAGCTGTCCTTGGATCAGTGCAAGGTAAAATACCAATGAATATGTTTTTTGATCAAGGAAAAACTGATGTATTGGTGGACATTGATTATATAAAATCAAACGCATTTATGCAGGCTTTTGAAAGTTTAAAAGGTGGTGGTCAGATTACAGAGAAAGAAGGAGAGGCCGCAACAGCCGCGCTGGCTAAGTTAAGCCGCTTACAAGACCCAGAAAAGTTTAAAGCTGGTCTACAAGATTTTGTAAATATTATAAGAATAGGTATGGCAAACAATAGAAATCTTATAGATGAACTTCCTAAGTATGCAGATACTATTACTGGTGGCGAAGGTGTTGAGTTAGATTTTAACTCAATGGACAGGCAGAGACTTGGATTAATTGATATTGACTCTTTAACTTACTTACAAAAACAGCTGATGGCGATTAGATTGGGAGAGCTGTAATGACTGAAGAAGAACGGTTATTAACAGAGCAACTAAAAAACCTTCAATCTGGTAATACAAACGTTGTAGAAGAAACTGTAACTGAAACTGTAACAGAACCTGTTGGTCGAAAATCTGCTCTGCAACAGTATCAGGAAATGGGTTACACTAATTTTGTTGCAGACTACAATGATGGTCAGGTTATACAGAACCCTGCAACTGGAGAGCGTGTTTTTGTATCTCCCGGTTATAATACGTCAGACCCAAGTGTCGTTGAAGGTATTATGAAGGGCATTACACCAGCCGAAACTAAAACAGCAGTGGCGCAAGAAGAATTTGTTCAAGAAAATCCTTTTATTTCTGGTCTTGCCTCTGGCGTTCAAGATGTTCCATTTATTGGCTCTTACACTGACGAGGCAATTGATCTTGTTTTTGGTAAAGAAGCAGGAGATGCCGCAAGGTATGCAAATGAAGCATTTAAATCACGCAGACCGGGGAAAGCTATTGCGGGTGGTATTGCTGCGGGAGTACTTTCGGCTCCTGCTGTTATAGCTGCCTCTCCTGCGTGGGCTTTATCTTATGTCGCTGGTGGCGCATCTATTTTACGTCAGATGGGTCGGGCTGCTCTTATTGGTATGCCTGCTGGTGGGTTTGAAGGGGTTATATCAGGTTTTGGTCGTGGAGAAGATGGCGAAAGACTAGACACTGCTACTGTAGATGGAGCAATAGGAACAGCCGCTGGTGGTATTTTTGGTGGAATTTTTCCTGCCAGCACTGCTCTTGTAAGTGCAGTCTGGTCTAATATAAAAGGTCGATCAGTAAAAGAAATTGCAAATAAACTAGGAATATCAATCAACGCTTCTAAAGTAATTAGAACAGCTCTTGAAAATGATGATGTTGATGCTGCTCAAACTGCTCTTGAACGCGCAGGCTCCTCATCGATGTTGGCAGACGCTGGCCCCGCCACACAGAACTTGTTAGATGTCACCGTAACTTCTGGTGGCACTTCTCCACGAATTGTTCGTCAAGCAGTAGATCAACGCGCTGAAGAAGCGGGTGAGACTATGACTTCAGTTCTTGATGATGTGCTTGGAGCGCCCCAAGGTCTAAAAACAACACAGGGTGGTATTCGGATAGAGACTGCTCCAGAACGAAGCTCAACATATAAATCTGCATACAGCAAACCTATAGATTACAGTGCCTCTCGCGGCCAAAGAATATTAGACAGATTAAAACGTGTTCCTCAGTCTGCAATTAAAGCTGCAAACGATTTGATGATACTTGAGGGAAATGCAAGTTCTCAAATATTGGCAACAGTTTCAGAAAACGGAACAGCAGTTTTCAAAACTCTTCCAGATGTACGTCAGCTTGATTATATCACCCGTGCATTAAACCAAGTTGCAGAACAACAAAACGCTACAGGAAAACTTGGTGGAACAACTCCACAAGGTATTGCAACAGGAAAATTGTCTGGAATTATTCGCAATATTCTAAAAAAAGAAGTTCCAGAATATGGTGAGGCACTTAAAGTTTCTGAAGCAGCAATCAGAAGAGTTCAAGCCGTTGAGGCTGGATACAGTATATTAGACGGTAACACGACTCGAGAAGCAGTTGCGGACACCCTTAAAAAAATGACTCCCGCAGAGTTAAAAGAAGCGCGTCAGGGTCTTCGCAGCTCCATTGATGATACCCTTGCAAAAGTAAACGCTGTGGCATCAGATGCAAATATTGAAATTAGAGAGTTTCAAAAATTAGCGAACAACCTAAGAAGCCGTGCAAGCCGTGAAAAAATGCAACTTCTTCTTGGTGATGAAGCAACAAATGCTCTTTATAAAAAACTAGATGAGTCCGTTGCCACTCTTGAATTAAGAGCCGCAATTTCCAGAAATAGCAAAACTCAGTTAAGAGATAGTGTTACTGGTAAAGTTGATGAGCTTACAGCACCGGGACCAATAGACACTGTTCTTAGTGGTGAGCCAATATATGCAACAAAAAAAGTGGTTCAAGTAATTACTGGAACAACAGAAGAAGCTAGAGCTTTGCGAAAGATGGGTATTTATGACGAAATAGCAGGGGTACTTGTCGGTCTTAGGGGTAAAGAAGCACAGAATGCTTTAAGGCTTATTCGCCGCGCTGTAGATGGAGATGTTTTAACCACGCAACAAGCAGAGAAAATTGCAAAAGTTTTAACAAGTTCTGCGGGTATGGCTAGTTATGCTGCGGCCACTGCAACTGTAGACGATAATCCTGTTGAAATAATGGATGGAACACAAACGGCTCCAGTTGATGTTGACCCAGTAGACCTTAATGAAGCAGAATTAACAAAATCTCTTATTGAGGCTTTAAAAAACAATCCAGCAGCCGTTTCAAAAATAACAAATGCAAGTCAATAGTCTGCACCTTTATCTAAGCCATCAAACGCGCTCTCAGCCCACTCAGGTGGGCTAGGGTCTTCGCTGCGGAGGTCAAGTAGGTTTAGGGCCACAAACTCCGCTACCTCGTCTGTAACGTCCGTAAATCGGCTTTCGGCGTAGTTAAGGCGAAGGACGCGGATGCTAGTGTCGTCAGCGCATTCAGTGTAGGCCATTTTGGCGGCTTCTTCTAAGCTGCTGGGCATGTCCTCTCCAACAGGTAAATCATCAAAGTGATGCTTAACGCCAAGGTCTGGGCGATCAATAGTTCCGCTAGAGGTCACTAAATACTGGTCTAGGTGCTGTTCGTTTGTCATTGGGTATTCCTTTCTAAGCTGCTTTTTTTTCTTTAATTACTGCGTATGCTCTGGAAACATCTTCGTATATTGCGTTGATGGTGTAATTAACCTCAAATCCAGTAGGGCGCTTTATTCTAGACATTTTCATTAATCTCATTGTGTGGTAATCGTTAAAAGAGCCGTAAGCTAAAATTGCCCCTGACTTCATAATACCTGCTTCAACAGCCTCTTCGATTGCATCGTCGGAACTTTTTTTGGCTTCGCATGCTCCATTTGGGTTAAAGGCGTGAAAGTAAATCTTGTGCTTTAATGACAAGCCTTTGTCTGTTTTTAGCGTTTCGGTTAAATCTTTAAATGTGTGCTTGGCCATCTTAAAATCCTTTCTGATTCTCTCTATACATACAAGATATAGTATGTAGAGAAGGGAGTCCAGTGCCAAATTGATAGTGGGGAGCCGTGGCTCCCCTTTTTATTATACTATTAAACTTGGAGATTTCAGCCTGCCATTCTTAAAAGTTTGTCTAACTGCCGCAGAAGTCTTTCCTAAATTTTC
>Ga0209634_1003093_pt1 | contig 11364 bp, 15 predicted proteins | sample LinPmetageLP40_FD_184043 | JGI IMG/M metagenome (GOLD analysis project Ga0209634, IMG submission 184043) | Marine viral communities from the Pacific Ocean - LP-40 (SPAdes) (version 2) | ecosystem: Environmental > Aquatic > Marine > Oceanic | place: Pacific Ocean | collected 2010-08-26 | reverse complement strand
CCCCCCCTATTATTACATGAGAAAAAAAGTTTTTAGCACCGTATTTTTAATTAAGGTTTATTTTATGGTCTCATTTTTAAATTATTTTTTTTATTTTAATAAGAAAACCACACCATAAATATTAATCTAGAATAAATAATTATAAGGAAAAAAACAAAAAAAAGAATAATATATTATAAGGAATTGACACCATAATAATTTATATAATTAATAAATTGATAAGGAATTTAATTTATGGTCTCAACCCCGGAAGCCAATACAGATTTTTATTTAGATTTTTTATAAGATTTTTTTTATAAATTATATAAAACATTAGATTTTTTTGATATAAATTTAAAAATCATAGTGATAACATTTTTTAATAAAGTTTTTTATTTAAATAATTTGTAACAAATGCAAATAATTAATTTCATAGTTTCTTTTTTTCAGTTGATTTAGTTGTACCAATGCAAATAATTAATTTCATAGTTTCTTTTTTTCAGTAATCTATATTTCATAGTTTCTTTTTTTCAGTTAAAATATAAAAAAAAGTTTATATTTAATTATTTTTTTTTATTTATTTAATTCTTTTGGGTTTGAGTCCACATTTCTTCTGGAGGTGGAATAATAGTGTCTTCAAATACAAATAGTGGTCCAATAAATTTTTGATTTTGAGGGGATTTAAATTTAGTTAGTAATTGTTCGTATGATGGACGATAATTAATTGTTTTTGTTTGTTTTTTTGGGTAGCTGTTCTCTGCAAAGTATGACATAATTGTTGCTGGTGTAATTTTTCCGACAAATCCATAATGACATGAACCATGAATTTTACAAGGTTCATAATCTTTGGGAACTTCACCAGAACCACATATCCAACATTTCCTTTTTCCACACATACAATTTACACATGTGCACATGTCTTCTGGTGAGGCATCAGTAGCATTGGCTCTTGGGATTGGGGAATTTGGTAGTCTATCGCATTCATTAAGACATTTTTCGCACCCCTCACAATAATCATCACACATACACCACTCACTCACTGGTTCTGGTGATACAGCATTGGCTCTTGGGATTGGAGAATTTGGTAGACTATCGCATTCATCAAGACATTTTTCACACCCCCAACAATCAGTACATACTTCTTCGGTTGACATCGTTTGTGACTTTTTTTGTAACTTCTTTTCAATGTATTATTTGTCACAATTAATAGATACTACTATTTTTAACAATCAATTTTTTTATATAGACTAATTTATAGACTAATAGGTTCTTTTAAGCCTTCAACTGTATCACTATCACTTGTAGTCAGTTGCATTACCAATTTCCAATCATTATTAATTTTGTGATAAATGTAATCGTATCCATTATTACTAGATACTCCAATCAATCTTGGACATTGAAATATCACTTTTTTGTAGTCAAACTCCTTCGTTATTTCTTCAAAAAAATCTTTTAAAATAGAACCATCACTCAATATTCCAATGGACGCATCCATCATATATATATCACGTGTAGTATTTCCCTTTTTAGAATCACTATCTATTTTATCATACATATAAATATTACACTTCTTTGGAATAAATTCTTGATTCCAATTTTTTGCTGTATTTCTTGCTATATTAATAAATTTTGACATAGTTTATTTCATTCAATAGATACTATCATTTTTAATAATCAATTTTTTCCTATAGTAATCATGTCAGTAAACTATAATTCATAGTACCTTTTTTTCAGTAAACTATAATTCATAGTACCTTTTTTTCAGTAAACTATAATTCATAGTACCTTTTTTTCAGTAAACTATAATTCATAGTACCTTTTTTTCAGTAAACTATAATTCATAGTACCTTTTTTTCAGTAAACTATAATTCATAGTACCTTTTTTTCAGTAAACTATAATTCATAGTACCTTTTTTTCAGTAAACTATAATTCTAACATATCTTCTTACTCTCATTAATCACTATCATTTCTGTATCTTCTTCTATACTATCTTTTGTATTGTCATTATTCTCAAAACTATCTTGAAATTTTATATATTTACTATTTTCATCTATATTTTCATAAGTAGTATCTAATATCATATAACCTTTATCAACTAAATCTGATATTACTTCCTTTTTTTTTCGTGTTTCCCATATCTTATCATTCCATACTAATGCATATGGTAATTTCTTATTTGTTATTTTTACATTATGATTCTCTGGATGCATTGGATGAAAATGTAGTTTCTTTATTAATTGTTGTATCCCTCCAAATGGTTTGTCTAATAACTTTTTTAAATAATCCTCTGTTAAATATTCTTTATTCTCTTTTCCATAATTATTTACAACTATTATATTATTTGTTGTATTATTATTATTCGTTACATTTCCTACTGTCGTTAATAACTTCTCTATTTCTTTCTTCATTTTTCTTTTTTCACTTTCTAATTTTTTTATTTTTTTATTTTTAGTATTTATTATCTCCTCTAAAACATCATCATTGTCTTTACAAAAATGTAATTCGTGACGACGTTTACTTGCATATGAATTAAATTGATTTCCACAATAATCGCATAAAAATGCATGTTCTTTTGTGTTCTTTTTGTGCTCTTTTGTGTTCTTTTTGTGCTCTTTTGTGTTCTTTTTGTGTTCTTTTGTGTTCTTTTTGTGTTCTTTTGTGTTCCACACCATACCTTCTAAGGAAATTTCACTATTCCTTAAATGTTTCTTAGTTTTTAGGTGTTGTTTATAGTTGCCTTTTAATATTGTAACAAAATTACATACATCGCAATTATATACCACCATATATATAATAAATAAAATATATTTAACTTTAAATTAATTTATTTCATTGTTTTTTCATTGTTTTTTCATTGTTTTTTCATTGTTTTTCATTGTTTTTTCATTGTTTTTTCATTGTTTTTTTTATTTTTCATTGTTTTTCATTGTTTTTTTTATTTTACCACCATAATTCCTTTTCTTTTTTATTGTTTTTTTTATCCATTTTATCCTTTTTATTGTTTTTTTTATCCTTTTTATTCCTTATAATTATGGTATTAATCTATATATTTATCTTTTTTTTCCTTATATTTTATAATAAAAAACAATGGATTATTTAATTTTTTTTTTTGAGGGGGGGGGGACAACCAAATAAAAGTTTGCAAAATAAAAAAAATTGAAACTACAATTTATAATATTTAAATTATTATAATGGCAGACTATATTACTATTGAAGCATTTAAACTATTTGATGAATGGGAATTATATAATTATAATAATGAAATAAAACATAGTAATACATATAAATTTAATAAATATAATGGTAATCTATTTAATATTAATTCTATTAAAGTTGGTAAGTTTGGACAAGAAACCATTAATCCTTATATTTATATGGATGATTGTAGTTATATTAGACTATTGCCTAAATATAATAAACTAATTAAAGCTACTCCTATAGCTAAATCAAACTATACACATTATATTGAATCTAAAGATTTATAGAATAAAATTGATTACTTTACTTTTCTATTCTAATTAAATAGATAAATATGTCCTTATCAATTGTTGCACCATCTAAAAAAGGTCATTGGAAAGGACAAGGATATATCTTACGATATCAACACTCACCTAGAACAAAATCTAAAGCTGTTACTACTGGTTTAACAGATATTGAATTAAAAACTATATTAAATAAATGGGATTATAAACCATGCGAAACACACACTAATCCAATAAATACATCATTATATAATGATTATTTAGCTAGTTGTATCACTAAACATGAACATATAGAAGACTACCAATTATATTATTTAGATACTGATGGTATATGGTCTAAATATGTTCTATATAACATTACTACACAAAAATATATATTACGTAGCTCATGTAGAAATATTGATACCGAAATTAATGGAAAAAATGTTGGAACACTTGTTAAATCACATGATGCTGATTGGTGGGTCAATGCTACCAATATTTGGACTCATGCACAATTTTGGAATAATTTGAAACTTCTAATTAATAGTTAAATAATCTACTAACATTTTATAATTTAATTCACTCATCTTTAATGTTGTTTCATCTTTTCCACCTTTACTATTACTTATATTATGTTTTTTTGTTGTTTTTCTTATACACTTTATTATTAACATATCTTCTTCTAAAATCCAATTATTTATATTAAAATAATATATATAACATTTATCATATAATGTTAATAGTCCTTCTTTATAATCATATTTATTCATATTTATTAAATCCATATTAATTAATTAACAATATCAATAGTTTAAATCAATTTTTATTAATTAATTATACTATATATTTTATTATCATCATATCCATTTATATTATAGAATAATCCTATTTTTATATTATTATATAATTCTAACTTTTTTCCTACCTTAAACCATGGCCATTTTATACTATATTTTTTATCCCCTATTATATAATATTTACCATTATATTCATATTTATTTTTTACTTTTATTGTTTTATTAAAATAGGACTTAAAGAAACTATATATAATAAAAAAATAGTATAGTGAGAGTATTATTAATATTTTTAACATATATTATTACACTATTATTTATTTCCTTTTATTACCATTTCACCATTTACCCTTTCTAATATTTTATCTAATATAATATACATCACGTCTTCACAATGTTTTCCCTCCTCAAATCTCAATTGGTCATTAAATTCAATCGGTATTTTAATATATACTGGACATTTCTCTAACCTCATTATTGATGTCTCGTAATGACCCTCATCATCCAATTTTGGCTCTTGGTATTCTTCCATTGAATTACATCCTACATGTGATACACAAGCTCCATATATACTATCACTCCAAAAACTTGAACCTTTCATAGCTATATAAATTGTCCTTATTGTATATGGATTATCTCCATGTCTTTCCTTCGCTAAATAACTATATTTTATACATTTTACATTCTTATTAGTATGTTGCAACTCATACATCCTTCCGTCCATTACAAGATCTTCAAATTCATCACTATCATTTATCATTTCTACAGAACTCAAGGATGTCGCATCATCTTCTCTATTTGGTCTCCTCCTTACACCTACACACCCTACTCCTTGACACATCTCTCGCCTAATCCTATGTATCATATCTTCTGTTATCATTTTTGGAAGAACAAATAATGACACTGGTCTTATTTCATATCTTCGTCTCACTGTATTTTCTACTCCTTTTACATCTATATTCAATATTCCTTTTGATACACACGCAGCATATTTTAGCTTTCCTGTTTCTGGATAATATTCATATGACATACAAATATATCTTCTACCATCCTTTATCCACATACAATCATATGACTCTTTGGAGCTTGGTCCATAAAATCTTGAATAACTCATTTTAAGTTAAAAAAAAAATATTTATTTTAATATATTCAATTTTAAACTATAGTCTATATTATTATCTACGTCGTGTACCTCCATATCCATATCTTCTACTACTTCTTAAATTACTCCTATATCTTGGTCTATAATTATATCCTGCACCTATAGCTGCTCCTGTTCCAAAACCTCCCCACCAACTATCATTATTTCTATAGCCTCCACCTCCTCCACCACACATACTTATTAGTATTATTAGTATTACAAATCCTGTTATTAATCTATTTAAATCAATCTCTTCATACATTGTAGAATCTAACATATATTCTACTCCACAAGAACCTACTAAAATATATGGATCATTCGGAAAATCATACCCCTCACATACTACATCTATTCTTCCAAATTTATATTTTTCAGACATCTCTCCTTCACATCTCCATTGAATATCTTCTCCGTCCCACCCTCTATTCTCACATTGTATTACATTTGGCGCTCCAACATCGTTACACCTATATTGAGACCCTATACATACCATCTGGTCTATTGGACGTGACCTTCTACCAGTTGTCATTTTACCTCTATTAAAAGTCAATGTATCTATTTCTGATAATTTAACTTTATTACTAGATACTACATTTATACATCCAATAAACATAATCAACATCTTTACAATAAACATAGTATCTTAGAACTTTCGTTATATAACTATATATATATCCTATTTTTTCAATTTTATACTATAGACTAATATATAGTCTAATATACACTCTTATATACTCTAATATATACTCATATAGTCTAATATACACTCTTATATAGTCTAATATATAGTCTATAGTATAAAATTGAATTCTAATTTAGTATATATCTATTTAATAACGCTATAGCACAAAGCTACACAAAAACTTCACAAACTCTTTCAAAAACCTTCACAAACTCTTACAAAACTACATTTACACTTTTAAACTCTTCAAAACAGTTTTAAACATGTCTGCAGTTACTAACACCACTACTTCTACTGAACCAGTTCAACGTATTGAAAAACCTAAACGACCTATGAACGCTTATATGCGATGGACAGCTGCTAATCGTGCTGCTATCAAAGTTGAACTTGGTAGTGATTGTAAACCTGCTGATATTTTGAAAACTGCTGGTGCCAAATGGAAAGTTCTTGACGCTGAACTAAAGAAACCATATGAAGAGGCTTATCAACTTGATAAAGTGCGATATGCTAAAGAAATGGAATCTTACACCCCTCCTCCTAAAACTGAAAAACCTAAAAAGAAAAAGTCTAACACTGTTAATCATGTCCCTGATGATACAAATGATGTTGTTCCAGATGGTTGGAAAGGACCATTCTCCAGCAAATTCATGCCTAAAAACTTTAAATGTGATGGAAAAGCTCTCAAATTTAAAACTTTTGAGGAAGCCATTCAAGAAGCAAACAAACATGATGGATGTGCTGGAATTACTAAAATTAAATCTGGTTATTCTTTGAGAATTGGTCCTGATCTTAAAGAAAGTAACACTGATGAAATTTCTTGGATTAAATCTAATGATACCAATCAAGAATCTGTTGAATCAGTCGAAAAGGTTGAACCTGTCGAAAAGGATGATTCGGAAGAAAACGTTGAACCTGTCGAAAATACTAACACAAAAAAGAAAGCAAATGAACCTAAATCAAAAAAGAAAACGAAGAAAACTATGAAAGTTAAAGAACCTGAACCTGAACCTGAACCTGAACATGAACCTGAGGAAGAAGAGGAATCTGATTCTGAAGATGAAGAACTAGATGTTACACCTATTACTATTGATGGTGTTGAATATTTTAAAGATGATGAAGATAACATTTATGAACCTGAAGGTGATGGTGACCCTATTGGTAAACTTGTTGATGGTGAAATCAAGAAGGAATAAATTTAAAAAAAAATAAAAAAAAATATTGGGAGTTGGGAATTATATATTTTTTATTTACATGCATACAATGATATCATTTTTTTGTCTGATTCAACGACATATGCGAATAGTGGGGCTCGAACCCACGACCTCGGCATTATAAGTACCGCGCACTGCCAACTGTGCTATAATCGCTAAAAGACTTCATATAGGGTTTGAACCTATATCTATTTGTTTAAACATACAAATGCTTTAACCAATTAAGCTAATGAAGTTTGGGTTGATCACTAGTAGGATTCGAACCTACGCACTCAATTAAGAGTAACACGATTTAAGTGTGTTTGCTTTAGACCTCTCAGCCATAGTGATTAATATCATTTAGAGTCTGATAAGACTTACGCTCCTAGAAGGATTTGAACCTTCGATCTACCGATTAACAGTCGGTCGCCTTAACCTACTGGGCCATAGAAGCATATATCATCAGCAGGGTTCGAACCTGCGCATCCGAAGATAGCAGAACTTGAGTCTGCCGCCTTAGACCACTCGGCCATGATGATTATTAGTATCAGTTAGAGTCTGTCACTAAGACTTTAACCCCTAGAGGGACTCGAACCCTCAATCTTCTGATTAGAAGTCAGACGCCTTAGCCATTTGGCCATAGGGGCTATGATGTCATTTATAGTCTGACTCAACGACTGACCCTATGCAAGATTTGAACTTACATCTTCACTATTTAATAATTGGTGTGACGTTTTACTTAAACTAATCGGGTTAAACTTTATATTCAGTTAAAGTCTGAATTTAAGACTTACGCTCCTAGAAGGATTTGAACCTTCGATCTACCGATTAACAGTCGGTCGCCTTAACCTACTGGGCCATAGAAGCTACATGTGTCATCAGCAGGGTTCGAACCTGCGCATCCGAAGATAGCAGATCTTAAGTCTGCCGCCTTAGACCACTCGGCCATGATGACTATGGTATCATTTATTGTCTGATCCAACGACCTTGCGAATAATGGGGCTCGAACCCATGACCTCGGCATTATAAGTACCGCGCACTGCCAACTGTGCTATAATCGCTAAAAAACCTCATATGGGACTTGAACCCATGGCCCTCAGATTAAAAGTCTGATGCTCTACCGACTGAGCTAATAAGGCTTACTTTTCTTCTCCCCACATATATTATATAACATCTTATCTTCAAATCAATTTTTTTTTATCTTAATCTTTTTTTATATTTAAAATATTTTTCACCCATTCTTTCCCCCCCATAATCTACCTATTAATGATACAGCCGCTACTCCCATCGCTACCCATGAGGCTGTATACAACTCCTGCGATTTTGACGATATTGATAATAGTAATGTACATGGTGGTGACGCTACTGTAAATATTGACTCTATTAATCCATACACACTTAATGGTACACACCAATAACTATAAATATGAATTGACACATAATGAATACTTAATAATAATAACGCTACTCCTACTGACTTTCCTGTTGTTCCAAATATCATATATACACAATCTATTATCACTTTATATTATTATATTCAATTTTATATTAACAACAAAAAAATAAGATATACACCCTTTTTTTGATTTTCTTTTAAGGAACATATATTCCTCTTTTTTACTTTTTTTTGATTTTCTTTTAAGGAACATATATTACTCTTTTTTACTTTTTTTTTGATTTTCTTTTTAAGGAACATATATTACTTTTTTTAGTTTTTTTCCACACTCGTACTACATACCTCTCCCCAAACACACCCGCGCAGCTCTCCTCTAGTTATATCCAAATCTCTTACCGTACTACATACCTCCGCCTCTAGTTCTTGGGTCCTAATTCCCTCTTCAAGCAGCTCTCCTCTAGTTATATCCAACTCTCTCTCCATACTTTCACGTTCTCGCATCATCGAACTCATCAACAAACTTTGCACCCTTATCGTTGCTAGGTTTACTTGCCGTTCGTCTTCTCCCTTGATGATAAAATATTGCAAGATTCTAGAAGTTGGGGTTGGCTTCCCAATATCAATTTCTCTCTCTTTAAACGCTCGCAACATTGTCAAATTGAACTCACTCTTCAATGCCAATACTGTTTTCCCTCCCTTTCCAATCACTATCGCTCCATGATTCCCACTGTAATACACTTTCTCACTAAAACTTACGACTTCAGGTTGGGATTGGGGTTGTGGCGCAATAGAACTCATCTTGATTTGATTCGATTCGATTCGATTTACTTTGATTTACTTTGATTTACTTTGGATGCTTTCTATCAATTGTATTTATTTATATATTAGATTCTTAATATTCAATTTTTTACTATAGACTAAACTATAGACTAAACATACAAAAAAAATATTACTAATAAACGTAATAAAAAATATTAATTAATCCATCAACTCATTGGCGGCTACCAGCAGCAGCACGTTCCACAGCAGCACTACATTTCCACTCAGAATGGCCAAACAATCCTCCTTTTTTTATTTTTTCGCAACTCCAATTCTCCTTAACGAGTTTTTCTTTATTGGGTTCTCCTACAATTATTTTCAAATTCGGAAGTGGATGGTATATTTGACGGCCGCCCGAGTCGGAAATGGTGTCGTCTTCAACGAAAGCAACTTTTCCTATAGTGATTTTCGGGTTGGGGATATTGAGGCTTGTCAACGAGCTGCATCCATGGAAAGCCTCATCTCCAATGGAGGAGAGAGAGGATGATGGTGCGATGGTCACATCTTTCAGTGCGGTGCATCCTTTGAAAGCTTTGTTTCCTATTATTGTGACCGAGTCTGGGATGGTAATGCTTGTCAATTTAGTGCAGTCAAAGAAAGCCCTATGTAAGATTTGGGTGAGCGAGGATGGGCGACTTGGCAATGATGCGATGGTCACAGATGTCATTCCGGTGCATCCTTTGAAAGCATCATTATGTATTTTTGTGACCGAGTATGGGATGGTGATGCTCTCCAACGAGGTGCATCCAGAGAAAGCACTCTCCCCGATGGTGGTGACTGAGTCTGGGATAGTGATACTTGTCAATTTAGTGCAGCCAAAGAAAGCCATATTTCCAATGCTAGTTACCGAATCTGGGATGGTGACAGTTTTCACAGATTTTTTGTCTACCTCCCACTTGCTCCATCGAGTGCGAATGTCTATAGTGATAGTTTCTTGAGGGATGTTAAAATGCCCATCCCCATCCACAATGTCTGAACCACCTTTTAACTTCACATTAACCATTTTCTTTCTAAAGCTATATTTACGTTTTTTATATTGTCTTTTTCTCAACTGTTTTGATTTATGTTTTTTTCTCAATTTAGAATTATGTTTTTTTCTCAATTTAGATTTCATATATATATTATATTTTATTTCATGAAATAAAAAAATATTACTAATAAACGTAATAAACTATCATTTATATACACTATATTCCTAGTCATTTCAATCTTCCCAACAAATCTTCGCTATTCTCTACATATTTTTTTACTGTTTTAATAAACATCTCTTTGTTTGTTAATACTACATTCTCTAAATCAGTCATCCTTTTTTCATAGTTTTCCTTCATCATAATTTCATGATAATAATTAATGTTATTCCAATCTTTTATTCCTGTACTTTCTTTTTCGTGTTTTTTGTAGGCGTCAACTACTTTTATAAGCTCTTCTTTTTCCTTAAAATGCTCTTCTTGATCTTCTTCACTAATTTGAACCAACTGAAAATCTTCGGACATTACATCTTCCAACATCATCTTTGGATTTACATAGTATGGCATTCCTCCGCCAATACTCAATCCATAATCGCATACACTTTTAATATAATCACTAATCGCCTTTTTCTTCTCAGATTCTATCATATAACTTCGACTACTATAGCCATTCTTGCAAAATGCCCAATATAATGAACCACAGTCATCATTTCCATCTTCTTCCCATTCTACTATATCATATCCTTCTTTTATCGAAATTACATTGTTCAAAAATACCTTGGTCAATTCAACATTCGTCATCATCTTTATCTTTATCTTAATTCTTCGTGTGGCGGATTTATTCTTCTTGTGTTTCGAACACGGCACTTACTAGTTTCACACTACTTATACATTCAATTTTATAATGTAGACTAATCTATAGGCAAAATA
>Ga0209634_1003092_pt1 | contig 11370 bp, 19 predicted proteins | sample LinPmetageLP40_FD_184043 | JGI IMG/M metagenome (GOLD analysis project Ga0209634, IMG submission 184043) | Marine viral communities from the Pacific Ocean - LP-40 (SPAdes) (version 2) | ecosystem: Environmental > Aquatic > Marine > Oceanic | place: Pacific Ocean | collected 2010-08-26 | reverse complement strand
GAACTGCTACAATTAGTAGACCATCATTAAAATTAGCTGTTGCTTTTGTTGGGTTAAATTTTGTTCCTAATTTATAAGCTAAATTAAAAGAACGTTTAGCAATCCCTCTATGAATATATTTTCTTTCGGGATCTGGAGTTTTTGCTTTATCATAAATAAAGTTAATTATATCTCCTTCTAATTTAACTTCAATGGCTTCCTTAGGAATACCAGTACAAGCTAACTCAAAAGTTAGACCTAAATCATCTTCAAATATGTTAATTGGGTATTGTTGTTTGGCTTGTTCAGCCGGAATGAAAGCTGTTTCACTTTCAAATAAATTACGAAATAATAGATCAAATGGGTTAAATGATCTCTCTAAAATGTGTGTGTTCATATCACTTGGTTTTGTGCTGTCTTTAGATCAGCGGTTAATAATAAAATAAATAACTTACGCCCTTAGGTCAGTTTATTCTCTAATACATATATTAAAAGTCAGTTTCTGCTTTCCTTACCATAAAATATTCTGAATTAATTGATTCTGTTTGAAATTTCATTTCAATTAATCCCATGGTACTAATATTTAAAGTACCAACCTCCATATCTTTATTAGCATGGAGTATAGTTTTAAATGTATCTGAATTAAATGGAATTTTTAGGTCTTGCTCTGTAATATCCCCCATTATTTGGTATGTAATCTTATTATTATGTCCAGATTCATCCCCAAATATAAATTCACAAACATTCTCCCCATCTAAATTAGTTGTTGTAGTTACTAACATATTATCTACTTGGGATAATGCACTTTTTGCTTTAATTAAATTTTCAATATCCTCAGTAGTTAAGTTTAATTTAACTACAAAATCAGGCATATTAACAGTACCTACTTTTCCTATTAATAAGGCATCGGATAATGCATAAGTTAAATTAAAGTTTAAGTCTGATATTTTTAATTTAGTAAATATTTTATTTGTTTTTTCTAACTCAAGAAGTAAATCTCCATTACAAATACTAACTAAACTATTTAATTTTTTAGTATCATAAATTGCTAATGTACTATCTTCTAACTCAAATTCATTACAAGTAAGTTTACCTATAATATCTTTAGTAGGTGACATAAAATCAATTTGTAATGTGTTATCTTCTATAACCCATTTTACGGCTTCATTAACATTTAAATAATATTTGTTAATTACTGATTGTAGTTTTTGTTTATTTATCATACGTTGAAAAACATTTGTTGGTAAGGATTTAAATTTAGTGTCCATCCTAAATCATTATAAAATCCTTCTAATTTATTTAATAATATGGACTCGAATATTTTTTTTCTATCTGCATATTGCTCAATGAATATACGAATTTTTTCTGGTAAATCATAATCTAAGAAAGCAATAGCATCAATCTGGTATGGATTTGGTTTCATATAAATCCATTTAACCTTACTACCCTGTGTGATATAATTATGACTTTTATTTAATCCCCAAAATTTAAGTAAATCATTATAAATAACTGTAGCTTTTACAGCTGCAGGCGCACCTTTAGCCATAATTGAAAACATTTCTCCAGCTCTTGCTTTACGCTCAGTATATTTGTTTAACTTTTTAACTGATGTTGGGTTTCCTAATTTTGTTAAAGGAATAGTTCCATCTAAAATTTGAGTTTTAAATAACTTTAATCTACTATCAATTTCATTTTGTTCTGCTCCCTTTAACACGTCAATTAATGCTTTTCTAAAGAAATCACCTAATACAGGTGGAAAATTAGCTTTTTTAAATTCTAAACCTTTTACATCTAATGTTTCTTTTGTAATTCCTTCTTGTTTAGTAATCCATTGAGCATAACGCCTAGTTGCTCTAAAATAAGCTGATCTAATAACACATTCAGTTTTCATCTCTAACCTATGTTTACCTTTAGCATTAAAAACATTAGTAGCTAATTCATCATAAGAATCTGTAATAATATCTTGATATTTTAATGCTATTTCTTCTAATTTATCATCTTTTTCTTCACTAGGCATTTCATCAAAATTTGGATATAAATTTCTAAGTAAAGGTTCAGCATGGATATATATAGAATCTGTGTCAGAATATGCTACATAATTTTTATCTTCAGGATCACAAATCCACCATGGGGTATTTTCTAAATGTTTCATAATGTAGTTTCTTTTCTAATAACTTGATTCATATGCCTATTTGCAGTCAATGCAGATTCTTGTATTATACGCTGTCCACTAAGCGTTATAGCTTCAGATAATATAACATTCCCATAACGGAATGAACCTAAAGCTGTTGCACCATATAACGAATTAAGTAAAATTTTCATAGTATACTGTTTCATATAATAAGCTGCTCCTAATTCTTTATCTCCAGATTTAAATGCTTTCTGCATTTTACCTTTATATAAAACTCTTTCATCAAACCATTTTTTTAGAATTGTAGACAAAACTGATTCACGATCTGTGTTAAACATAACACCATTTGCTGAAATAGATAGATTGTTTTGTTCTACCATTGCAACAATTCTACCTATGTTAACTTTTGTTCTATTTCTTTTCAAATTTTCAACAATTAATTCTTCAGCATAATCTCTGCATTTTAAATCATTTAGACCTAAACGATTATTTCTATCATCAGCATCTATAATTCTTCCAACCATAGTTTCTTTACCAATATTAATAGTCATAATAATTGAAGGGTATAGAGATGTTAAATCTTCGTCAAATACATAATTATAGATTCCTGCTTTAGGGCAAAATAAATAACCACCAGCATAATTCTTTTTAGAAATGGGATTACGTTCTTTTGCAGGTGGGATAATATTTTTACTTAATAAGTAAGCTGAAATAGCTCCATCTTGGGTTTTAGTATTAGCATATACTTCACTATAATTATGTTTTCCTTTATGTGCCAAATTTTTGGTTAATGCTAAATAATCTAACTTTTCATCTAACTTTTTAAGAATTTCAACATCTACAAAGTTATATTTAATAAATTTATGAATATCAGATTCGAATAAATCATCTAAATTACCTTCATATTCAATTTTATTCATACCTACATATTTTTCCCCAATAGCATCTAACCTCATTGAAGGTTCATCAGCCCAACTGAATTTTTTATGTAAACGCATATAATCTAAAGATTCAACTCCTGCTATTTGAATGTACTGATCTTTAAACCAAGGGGTTTCTCTTACATAACCAATAGGAGATAAATGCCTTGCAAAATCTTCACCTAATACATTACACATTCTATAATATAAATAAGGAACATCAAAATAATCACTATTCCATCCTACTATAATATCAGGATCTATTTCTCTAAATAGTTCTAGAAATTTAGCTAGTAATTCTTCTTCAGTTTTACAAGGTATAATTTCTTTATTTTTTGCTTTAGTATGTTTTAATTGTCCCTTAGGATCTAAAATAACAATACCCCATAAATCCACTTGTTTATCATACCAAGCTATTGATGTAACTTTTTTAGGTGCTGATTTTATGTACTCTTCTGTAAGGGCATCACCCATTTCAGTTTCAATATCAAAAAATATTTCTCTATGTGTTGTAGATGGTTCATCATTAACCCCATACTTTTCAACTAGAAATTTTTGATAAGGAGGCATATCATGGAAATGAAGTTTTGGAGTATCATTTCTATAATTTTTAATCTTTTTAAGGGGTTCACCATTTAGTCCCATAAATTGAGCATCAGCTTCATGACATTCAATGTAAGCTTGGTTATCCCATTCTACTTTACTATAACCCTGATCTTCCCATAAATGTATTAAAAACTTATTATCTTTAAGACGTCTTGCAAATGCCTTTTTATACATTCTTTAATTCTTCTTTAGTAAAAAATTGTTTAAGATCTGGTCTGTAATAATTAATATTTTTCATTACTTTTCGATCACGTGTTCTATAGACAATATAATAATTGCCAACTTTTTCATAGTGACACGGTTCCTTTTGTTCAGCTGACCTTTTAACCACTGTCGCTTGTGCATCTTCTTCGCTTGAACAAGCTTTTGACATATTCGACCCTTGTACTTCTTGATACGCTGGCCATATTTTATCCTTAAGACCATGTAACATAGTTCCGTTGCCAAACGAAACGTAGGCAATATCACATAAAGCATCAAGAACCTCAACAATATCACCTGCTTCACATGCAGCTTTATATTCTTCAAGCTCTTCAAGGATGAAATCATAAACAAACTGCCATTCTTTTTTTTCAGGAATTGTTGGTTCATAATTATTAGGTTTACCCATAGTGGAATTAAATTCCTCTACTTCATTTACAAATGGTACATTACTTTTACTCATAACTATTATTATTTAAATATTATGTCCTCCGTTATTAATCTTCAGACTGTCAAAAAATTCTTTTCTTGCTAAATTATCATTTTCTCTAAATACACCTGATGCTTTGGTTGTAACCATAGCTGCACCTTGGTGTTTAACACCTCTACAACTTACACAATTGTGAGTACCAACAATAGTAATAATAACACCCCTATTACCCTCAGTAATTTTTCCTACTGCATTATGTATTGCAGAAGTTAATTGTTCTTGAATTGCTCCTCTTCTACCAAATAATTCAACAATCCTATTTAATTTACTAAGACCAATAACTTGTCCTTCTTCTCCAGCAATATAACCAATATGAACTACACCTCCAATTGTTTGGTGGTGATGCGAACACATTGAGGTAAGTGGGATATTTCTTTCAATAATAATTCCATCATAACCATCTGAAGGAAAAGATGTAATTGGGGACATTGCTGTATATCTACCTGCCCATAAATCATTTACATATGCTTTAGCTACACGTCTTGGTGTTTCCATTGAGTTGGGATCATTTCTCCAATCACATTTTAAAGCATCTAAAAACTGACCATATGCTTTTTCAGCTTGGTCTATCATTTTATCTTTTTCTTGTTGTTCTAAAGGGAATCCAGGTGCTACACCATTAGCAAAACCTTCTTGTACAACTTCTAATTCTTCGTGAATTTTTCTTCGTTTGTTTTCCATTAATTATAACTTTTTATTTGACTCAATATACGAACTTATTTTGCGGATGCCAAACTAAATTACTAAAGTCCGAATCTTTCTTTAGTAGATTGATATACTTGACTTATTTCAGTATTAGATAACATTTTATTATATGTTAATAAAGCTCCAATACCATTTGATCCTTCTACCGGGCCTGCATAACCATATCCAACTCTAATTTGAGCAGCTGGGGTTAAAGCTGTGTTACTCCTTGAAACATAACTTGCTGAGTATCCGCTTCCATTTTTACTCCAAAACCCAGTTCGAGATGCTGATGTTAAGCCTGTACTCATTTTTATACTTATCATATTCCAGGCATTTTTAGTCATTGATGTTGTACTTGCATAATCATAAGCAGGAGATTTTCTTGAATAATAAGAAAACTGTTCTCCAGTTTCCCAAGTCATAGCTATTTCACATTGATATGAAGTTCCTCCAACTCCTACTTTTTCAAAAATAGTATCTCTTTCTGTTATATCCACACACCAAACCCACATAACTAAAGTACAATCTCCTCCCATATTAACAGAACCATATTTGTCATTACATTGAAAATATCCTGAGTTATTAAATTGAAAACCTGGATAACCACCTAACTCAGTTAATGATAAAGCTGTACCATAAGATTGAAATTCTAAACCATTTCCACTTATGTCAAACCACTTACCTGTTGTACCAGAGCTTTGTTCAATAGTAGAATCTAAGTAACATGATAAACCATCCATGGGTAATTTTGTAGGAAACCCACTTAAACTAGTTGTACTTCTTGCAGTTGCATTATTATAAGTAACCATATACTGAGATTTTTGTAAAAAAATCAAGGCCTCATCTATTGTTTCTATATTTTCAAAATAAGATGGAACAGCTACCTCATTACAAAATAATATAACTTCACTATCATTAGCTGGGCACCATATTTGAGGTGGTGAGCTAGGATTTGCTACTGTAATAGCATATCCTTGAGAATTTGATAAACCAGACCACCAACCTGTTTTTCTTGAAGGGCCAGATGATGTGCCACCATTAATATCAAGATGTGTGTTTCCTTTTTGTATTGTTCCATCCATTGGTTCGATAGAATATTTTATTGGAGCAGCCATTATTCAGGTATATTATTTATTATAGAATAGTAATAAACATAAGCTTCTTCTTTTGTATTATACCAAGTTCTAGTAGTATCATCAGAAGGCCAATTATCAAAGGCATCTATCCACCACTTTCCAGAATCTACGTCATAATCCATGTTGCAAAAATAATTCATGTTTTAATTATAAATATTATAATTTGTAATCTTGAATAGAATTTGAGTCATTTCTTTCCCAAGGATAAATAATCCAATTGTTACTACTCCACTGGTTGGCAAATAGGGTTGGTTCAAAAACTGATGTGTGTGGTTTATAATGTAGAACTGCTGTTTTTAAATAAAATGGAAATGCAAATTTATCTTGATAAGTTTTATAATAATTTGCTAATGTAACCCCACTATCACATATATCATCTATAATTAAGGTATCAGGAGTTATTGTGCCTTTAGTCATTGGAATTCCTAATTTATGTGAAACCATAACAGCAGGAATTAATCCACCTCTAGGTAATCCCCAAATATCTTTAATTTCTAAATTTGAAATTAATATTTTATCGCATAATTTTTTTACTAAAACCTCTATATCATCCCAACTAAGAAATGATTTATTTTCTGTTTTTACCATAAATTTTTATCTTTTTCCACCAAAATATTTAATTGCATGACCTTCATTAATTAATTGTTTATTAAGACTTATATCATTGTCTTTAAATATTTCACCTAAACATCTACCATACTTCCCTACACCATGAGATTGAAGAGTAAATTCCCCATCACCTAACATTTCTATAAGTCTTGCTTTAGCAGCTAAACCTAATTTTTTTTCTTCTAAGTCTCTAGTTCTTGATTCTGGGGCATTCATGCCCACCATTCTGATTCTTACTTTTTTCCAAGTATCAAATCCTAAATCTACTAAAGCATCAATAGTATCTCCATCTACTACTCTATCTAATTTTGCGTTGTATTTATACATTTTCTAAATATTTTTTTAATTTATCTATTAGTAATAAAACTTCATCTGGTTCCATAGTTATAGCGCAGCAAACACTAACATTTTCTTCAATTTCTTCTAGTACTTCAATTGCTTCTTCTTTAGACATTATACTTCTCTTTTATCTTCAAAAGCAATAATGTGAGGTCTCCATGTCATTCTATAACCATTATCTCTAACCCAATCAAATACTAAAGGGTATGATTTAAATAATCCTTCTCTTGAATCACCAGCTGGCATAAACCATACTTTATCTTGGGATACATCCAAAATATTAATACACTCCATAATTTCAGCTAATGCGCTTTCATCTTTACCATCCCATACTGGTTTAATATGATAATCAGAATGATACTCAATTGATTGTTTTATTGCTTCATAATTAAGTCTAAGCCTATTATGAGTTTTAATCATTTTTTCATCCGTGATTTTACCTTGAGGTGTTTCCACTCCAATAACTGGGACGGAATTTTTAAACTTGGGAGATATAGATAACAGATTAATGGGGTAATCAGTAGGAAGAAAATGCGATCCCTCAGTTTCGATAGTAATAAATATATCTTTTTCATGTGCAAAGTGTGTTAACTCATTTACTAAAGCTGCATGCATAGTAGGTGAACCACCTGTAAGCATCATCTCTTTTATATGAGGGTTATCTTCATAGGCTTTAATAATATCTTTAAAGTTAAAATGTCCTTTTTCAGGGTGAATACTAGTATACCAAGAGTCACACCAACCACCTTCGCCAAAATAGCATCGATGTGTGCAGCCTGTTGTTCTAATAACTACTGTTGGATAACCAGCTCTACTTCCTTCTGATTGAACTGCTGTGTAAATTTCTACGATGGGTAAGTTTTTATCGTAATCTGTAACCCTTTTTAATTGTTTATGCATTCGTTAATTTTTTTAAGTGGTTTTTCATTCACTGTTGTGATTTTATTCGCTGTAATATGCAGCATTTTTACCATGTTCCATAAATTTAACTTTAATAACCCTAACTCTATTATTAGTTTCAGATTTAACAAATTTATTTATGTTACTATAAATATATTCAGCAAATTTCTCCGCACCAGTAGCTGGAATTACTCTTACTTGAGCTACTCCTGCTTTATCCATTTGTTTAAATGCTTCTAATTCAGGATCATCTTCAGCTATAATCATAGTATGATCAAACATATAATCCATCCATGCTTTAGGTTGAAAACCATCTATTAATGTTTTAGCTCTTTTCATACCCCCAAAGTCCCAAACCCAATTTCTATCATCTAATTGACCTTCAAAATAAACTTTAAACGAAATGCCATAACCATGTACAAATCTACAATGTGTTTCTTTTGCTTTCCACTGACGGAATACTGTAGAAAACCCATCAAATACTTTACTTGATTGAAATTTACCCATTATGTCCATTTTTTTCAAAGTTTATAATATCATCTATTATTTTAGTAACACCTTCTGTAGTTATAGCACCCATTTGATTTCCACCTACATAAAGATGTGTTTTAGTACCTGAAGTATCTGTAAATATAATAGAAGGTACTTCTTTTGCCCCCATTTTATGAGTATAATCTGCTTCATACTCAGTATTAACTTTTCTTGTTGGAACCATTTTAGCTACTTGGTTCATACATCCCTCTACTATTTTTCCTAGAGATTCATTTTCCATTGCTGGATTTGTAAAATAATGTATTGCTACATTTTTGTTTGCGTATTTCATATTATTAATTTAAAAGGTTTTTAATTTGATCAGAAGACATTGCTCCAATTGCTTTATTTACTTCAATACCATTTTCATCAAGTACAACCATAGTAGGAATACTTCTAATTGAATATTGGGTTGATAAATCAGGATTAGAATCTACATCTATTTTAGTAATAGGGAATCCTTCTGCTACTAAATTATTTACAATTGGTGCTAATTGTTTACAAGGCCCACACCATGCAGCCGAAAAATATAAGATTTTTTTCATTTTTATTTATTATTAATTAAACTAATTCTTCAATTATACCTATTACTTCACTTAATATAAGTAAAGCAGTTGCGGCAACCAAATTAAAAGGAATGAAGAAATATCCTGCAATTCTTACACCAGATTTAAAAAAACTTATTTGTTGGTGTAACTTTGGATCTGGGATTTTTTCTAATTTATTCTTGTTCATACGCTATTAATACTTGTTCAACATAAGATTTTGCTATTTCATAATCAACAGGACCAGTTTCATCAGCATATTGTACCGGGTCAGGTCTTCCTAATTTTATAAATGCTTCTACTCTTTCAACTGAAGATGCTGATTTATAATCAGACCACCCTTCAGGAGTTGGTTTATATGAAGTATTGGTTCTAGCATAAACTTCATCAAAATCAATACCTAATTTATCACATAATATCTCCCCGTCTTGAAGAATAGTAAATTTATCACCTTTAAGATATGGGGTATAATATCCTACTCTATCAGCCTCCCAATTACCTTCTCTAAATGCCTTATCATCTGCATCTCTAAATTCTTGTCGACAGTCAGGATAAATGTCATGATCGCCGGCATGTATTCCTAAGGCAATTGAAGTTGGTTCTTTTGTTCGATTTGCTACAGATAAAGCAACTGCTTGAGATATTGAAGCAAATATTTTATTTCTATTAGGCACTACTGTAGCTTTCATATTTTCAGCTGCATAATGTCCTTCTGGAACTTCATCTCCTCCTTCAACTAAGGCTGAGTCTAATAATTTTACTAATCCATCTAATTTAATTACTTCATAAGTTACATCATGACCATTTCTTTTTAAATAATCTACTAATGCTCTTGCTCTTTTAAGTTCAACTCTATGTTTTTGACCGTAATCAAAAGATAAAGCTGTTACTGTTTCAAATTTATCAAGACATTTAAGCAATAGTGTACTTGAATCCATACCACCTGAAAGTGATACTACTGCGTGTTTTGGTTTTTCAAAACCAGGAATTTCTAATTGTGTCATTTTTTATTTATTTTATATCTGCCAGGTATTATTAAGCGTATAGGCAAACGCTATAAATTATTAATTTCTCTAAACATTTTTAAATTATAAGTTAAAAGATCAAAATCAACTTGATCATTTAACATATAAAAGAAATCATTCATATTAGCCTTAGGTTTTGAATATAAACCACTACTTTTATATTGTGTATCTTCTAATGTAGCCATTACAGGATTTGATGTATCTATTGATTCTATACAATTAATATTTTTATACCATCCAAACTCTTGTGGTACAGCACATCCCAATAAATGAATTCTATCATCCTGTTTTATATCCCCCATTTTCATTAAAGCTGTAATAACATATAATCTTCCTAGAGCTTTTCCTAAATCTTTATTAGGATGGGGGCAAACATCGTTATAATAAGAAGCACCATAAGAGAAACAAATTTTTCCATAACCTAAATCTTTATATGCTTTAGCACATAAAGAAGCTTCATGAATTGATTTAGCTTGTACTACTGCTACTTTTTCTACTCCCTCAGGAAAATCATAAAGGTTCCAAATTGTGGCATTTTGAATAGATTCTTCGCAATTTTCCCAAACATCAGGTACTATAAATTCATTAGGTTCTAATTCATTAACCCAATGAATAAGACGTTCATGAGTATAAGCTTCCCCTAATTCATGGAGTGAATTATCCATTATAATATAACGTCCTGCTGCTTTTGCCTTTCTAAAATATTCTAAATATTTAGGCTCCTCATCTAATAAATGGGGAAGACAATAATCATAATCATTAAATTTTAAACTATCATCTAGTAGACACATTGGTGTCTCGTGACTTATTTTTATTGCCATATGTTATTATTTTATATTTAATATACGAAAAGGATTGTTGTAGACCAAGTCCACCTAAAAGAAAAGTCCAAATATTTGGATGCCAATGTTCACCACAAAGGCCAAGTGCATGTCTAATAAATTCTACCATTAGTCTTCTTCTACAAATTCTACGTCGCCGTAATCATCAATTGGTTTATCTCTTAATAGGTCCCAATCTGCATTATCTACAATTTCTTGTTGGAGATCTTCATCACCTGTTTTCCACTGCTTTAATTCTTCTTCTGTTAACACATATTCTTCCCATCTGAAGTTTGCGTAATTTACTGTTCTTGTTAATTTAGCCATTATATTACTCTTTTAAAAATTGCTTGTTCTTTTAATTTTGCCTCAATTACAATATCTGGTTCAAGACCATATGTTTGTATCTTTTCATAAATAATATCAGAGTGAGCTTGAGGACGAATTGAC
>Ga0209634_1003091_pt1 | contig 11374 bp, 11 predicted proteins | sample LinPmetageLP40_FD_184043 | JGI IMG/M metagenome (GOLD analysis project Ga0209634, IMG submission 184043) | Marine viral communities from the Pacific Ocean - LP-40 (SPAdes) (version 2) | ecosystem: Environmental > Aquatic > Marine > Oceanic | place: Pacific Ocean | collected 2010-08-26 | reverse complement strand
TTACGGCAACTCTGGCTGGAACGGCAACGGCACACTCTCACAAAATTCTTGTAGGAATGATTGCTCCACAACTTCAATCCACTAGTAGCGCTTCGGGTAAGATTTCCACATCACTTTCCTCATAAACTTTTTAAAAAGTTTTACAAAATAGATTAAATTATTATTATCTAAATAAATAATAATAATGATAAATGCTTTTACTTCTATGTTTTGGAGAGAAAAACCAGAAAGAAATAGTTTATGTCCAAATTCATTAGCACCAATACCGAAATATGTTTTTCATAATTATGCGATTGAAATAAGAGAAAATGATGATGACGAAGAACCAAATAAAAGTATTTGGAATTTGTTGGATTTACAAAAAACATTTAAAAAAAATATATTTTATACACTTTATCCACCACCATCTTGACTATCTTTCGGGTGTTTAACTTTTTCGTGTCTTTTCATATTTACTCTTGTAATATGTTTTTCACAATAAATACATTTTATTTTTTCTAATCCTCGTTTTTTATTTCTTTCATTATTTATCTTTGCTTTTTCTGGATTTTTTTGAAAATAATTTTTCATATAAATTTTATGTTTTTCTTTTTGTTCTTCGTTTCTTTTTTTCATCTTATATATATTACTAAACATTCTTTATATTTTTTTCTTCTAAATTTTATTATCTATCAATAGTGTAAATGACTGATGAACGAAGTGTATCGGCGATCAACAAAGAAACCAAAAATTTAGAAGACGATGTTAAAACTATTTACGGAAGTATTTTTGACCCGAGAGTAGTAAGAGATGCTTTTAAACATAAAAAAATATCATCACAAAAATCATCTGTAGATATAGCGCTTGATGATATTGGTGAAATGAATGTGGAATTATCACAGATGACGCCACAACAAAGAGTTAGATTTGAAGAGGAATGGGGATTTATGGACGAGGTTGATGACGCACTAAATCAAGTAGAACAAGAAAGAAGATTAGCATTAAATAGTGATCAGGCTGACCGAGAAGCATTTGCCCGATTAATAGGTAGTGAAGAAATACCAACCGAAGGAGAAATGAGTATTGATTTAATTCGTAGTTTTTTAACAGGAGCAAAAGACGCTGATGAATTAACAGCAACATTAGGAGATTATGAATTAGTAGATTTATTTAGTGAGCGATTAGAGGATTTAGATTTTCAATTACAAGATTTAGGGTTAGATGGTATAGGAGATATTGATATAACAAACGAAGCAGATTTTAGAACTTTGGAAGAAACAGCAAGAGAACAAATGAGAAGCGCTGGAACAAAACCAAATTTAGATAAATTAAGTGATGATGCTTTAATGGACAACTGGGGATTAACACGCGATAGTCAAGGTAGATATTTACAAGACGGAGAAGTTTTAATGGACGATGATGGCGGATTAAATATGTTTGAAGCAATGGAAGAAATATCACCAGCACAACAAGTAAAAATAACAAAAACAGGACAAGTGTTTGAAAAAAGAGCAGTAGCATCAATACAAGGAGAAACAAAAGAAGAGATATTCGTAGAAATACAACAAAATGAATTTTTAGATGAACGTGGATTAACAGCAGATTATCAAGCAACAGAGTTAGAAATTCAAGAAACAGAGGAGGCATTTGGATCAAGTTTTTCAAATATGTTAGAAAGCGCCAGCACAAGAGAGGGGGCGACTTTAAGTGATTTGTATAAAGAAATGATTGAAAGTGGAGAAATACCTGAAGATGTAGCAACAACATTAACGGAACAAATGAAAGGATTAGAAAATCTCTCTCAAGATGTAAAAATAACTTTAACCGATGGTAAAATAAATTTTGATTTTGGCGCGGGGGATATTGTTAGTGGTGATTTATTTGCCGAAAATGCTGGTGAAGGATTATCAAAATTAGCAACAACATCAGCAGAGTATAGCGCTGGCGAAACTATGGGAGAATTGTCGGCATTTGCCGTAAGATGGGGAGCAACAGCCAGTAGATTAGCGATGGTAGGTAGAGCATTTTCAGTAGCATCAACCGCGTTAGGCGTGATTGGTATGGGGATAATGTGTTATGATATTGCTAATACTATTTACACAGGAGTAGAAAATCAAAAAAAATATAGTGAAGCGAGTGATGAATATATTAAAACATTTGGAGAAATGAACAAAATTAATCAATCTGTAAAAGAAGCATACAACGCACAAGTAGAACAAAATAATAAATTTACAAGATTATACCATAAATATATTCTTAATAGAAATGATCCAGAAAACGCTGGAACAGGAAAATTAATGAAAAAATTTGAATACAAAAGTGATTTTGATAATTTGATACAATACAGAGAATATACAAAAGAAAACGGATATAGAGATGGACGGGATAAAATTTATGATACAATTGGTAATTATATGATTAGAAATATCAAAGAAAAACAAAACGAGCAATTACAAAATACAATACCAGTAGCAAGATTGGCGTTGAAAGAAAGATTTAGAATGGAGAATGAACGAAGATTAAAAACTATTAATGAAGGATTAAAAAGAGTAGATTTTGGTAAAGAAAATACAAAATATTCGTGGCTTGACGATATTTGGTTGCCTATAGCACAGGCATTCAGTAGCGACGATACTATGAGTATGCGGTATGAAGATGAAGCAACTGATAAAAAAGAAGCGATGAAAGGATTAGCAAAATTAAAAGCAATTTACGATACAGCACGAGAAGCACAACAAAGAACAACATTTATGAAAAGCCAATGGAGTATGACGGGATTGAGTGATGAAGCAAAAAAAGAAAGACAATTACTAGGAACTAATGATGATAGATTAATTAGCCATTATGAACAACAAACACAAACCGATCCTGAATTTCTAAAAGCACTAACGGAAAGAACAGCACAGGTAAATGCTAATAGAAGGTATAGAATAGAACAAACATATTTAAAACGCAAAAGTGAATTAAATGATAGAATGATGAAATTGGAAAAGGCGATGCCGATGTTGGCGAAAAACACAGAGTTATTGAGAATTAATGAGTTTAAAAAATTAGATAAACAACAAAAAGAATTTACAGAAAAATATAAAGCAAATGAAAACACGATAATGAATGGACAAGATCAACAACTAGGTGGATTGTTCGGTGGGAGAGATACTAATCAAATGACGCCTTTCTGGTTGGAATATCACAATAAAAACCACGCAAAATATTATTTGGAAGATATGAATGATATTTTAAAATCACAAAAAGCATATTTAGATAGAGGCAGAAGATTAATAAAACCTGAATATAATGACGAAAAACCACCAGAATATACAGGAGATAAAAATGATGATAGTCCATATAATCCTTTTATTAATCCTAATAAAGATATTAAACGAAAATTACGAAAACCTGATCAACCAATAAAACCAAAAAAACCAATAATACCCGATAAACCACCACAGCCCGATGAACCTATAAAACCAAAGCCACCACCCTTACCGCCTATGCCTCCAAGAAGAAAACCATCACGAAGAAGGTTATTGGGCGATGATGAAATTTATATTATGGAAAGTGGAAAAACAAATGATTTTGATTTAGATGTTGGATTTGATATGGAAATAGCAAAACATTTATTACATTTATGCGAACATAGTTATAAAGAATTTGATGTGGGAAATTATTTTCCAACCAGCGAATATATTGAATACAATATTGCGACAACTATGGGAAGTGAAGGTTTTGGTAAAACAGAACAAGGAAGAATGTATTTTAGTGAAGAAGATAATATAATTTCAATAGCATACAGAGGGACTGATTTTGGGCGCGTTTTTACAAGAACCGATTTATTTGTAGCGGATTTAATTAATGATGTAGATATGAGAATGGTAGATTGGGAAGGTTTTAGAGTTCATTCAGGATTTTTAGATTTTTATTTGAAAACTCAAGAAGAAGTATATAATTTTATTAATTTCCACGCTAATGATGATACATTAATTTACACCACAGGACATAGTTATGGAGCAATACCTTCAATAATTTTAGCATCACGATTAAATCAAGAAGCAGGGAAAAGAGTTGCTATTAATTATAATTTTGGATCACCGAGAGGATTTGATAAAATGACCGCATTAAATTTATTAGGACATTTAAATGTTTTTCGTGTTGCTGATATAAATGATCCAATTACTTTATTACCACCGAGTAGGACAGGTTATTTCCACGCAGGTTCTTGTATTTATTTGGATAATAATAAATTAAAAAGAATGGCTGGACTTGAAACGGCTGATGAATTATATAATATTGAAAGAAGTAGTGTTTATAAAACGGCTGGAAATGTCGGGTTAGTGGGCGGAATACAATTATTATTAACAAGAATATCCACACCTGAACAATTATCTCTTGCTGGGAGAATTGGAGCATTTTTTCATAATTTTGTTAATCCAGTTCAAATTGTAAAAAATACTTATAGTGGATTAAGAGATTTGGCTATGGCGGGATTATATTATTCAGGACAAATAGGAAATCCAAATGTAAGACGAGCAGGGTTAAGAGATACAGCACAACGACAGGCAAGAATGAATGTAATTCAAAAATTTCGTGAAAATACCGCAGAATTACAGATTGAAAGATTTTTAACACAATATCCAAAAGCAAGACGATATTTTAATAGAAGATTTGGTGGAAATGCTTTTTTACCAGCACAACGATGGAGTGAGTTGATGGCGACAGATGGATATGCTGAATGGACAGAAGGATTTATTAATACGATTGATGGAGCAGGTGGAGCGCCACGACAAGCAATAAAAGGATTTTTAACAGAAATGGAAATGATGATGTTTCCAGATAAAATAGCAGAATATACGGATTATATGAAAAGTTTAGGACTAGGTTCTTTATTAAATTTATTTCCAACATCACCACAAATGCGTTCGGCAATTTTATCCGCTGGAGGAATTACAGCACTTTATACGATGGTTAAATCAGTTTATACAACAATTAGTTTTATTGAATTAAATAAACATTCGTTAAAAAAATACGATGAATTATTACAAGCACACGGAACAAAATTTAGAATAAAAGGATTAAATGTAAAAACACCAACAGAAATGTTAAGAGATTATGATGCTGTAAAAGATAATGAAAAGAAATTTTATTCAAAAACGCCGTCAAGTTTCGGGGATACACCTATTTTTACACAAACAGATAATTCACATTTAAAATTTATGCCTCAATATCACAAAGAAACAGGATTAACTATGATGCCTATACCTGAAAATTTACAAAAAGCAATTATAGGTTTCTGTGTTATAACAGAAGAACAAGCAAATAATCCTGATCCAATAAAAGGAATAATGTGTTATTAAAAAAGATTATTTAGTAAAACTAATATAAAGAATGTTTAGTAATATATATTATAATATGGGAAATGTATGGAATATTCAAAACGAACAAAATTGCGACGATTTAACTGGTGATGAAATTTATCAAAAAATTTTAAATAAATTAAACAATACTGATACTTCAAAAACAGATTTAATTATATGTTGTAGTCATTCAAAATTAACGTGTAATCAAGAGGATATGTTAGTTAGGCATAGAGATTATTGTAATGCGAAATTTAGTATTTAAAAAGAATGTTTAGTATATATATAGAATGGAACAAATAACAAATGACGATAGACAAGCCCTAGCAATTGATAAAAAAAATATTTATGTTGAATGTAAATGTGAAAACTGGAAAAAATGCGGAAACGGATATGGTTTTCATATACACGGGAATAATTCAAATACTAAAAACAGAGAAGAAGGTAGAAGCGGACATTGTAAAATAGAGTATAATAATGTTATTATTGATCAGGATACATTTAGAGGAACTTTGAAAAAAAGAATTAAAACTGGTTGGAGAAAAGGAACTTATATTTTTGAAAGAAAATAAATATTATAATTTTTTTATCTGTATAATATTTATAAATGAAAAGGGTATTAATTAAAACGCACAAATTAGACGACACTATTTCAAAAGGAGAAAACGCTGGTAAAATAGGATTATTTATTGATAAAAAACCAATACCCGATATTGCGAAACAGGGTGATTTTCCTATCAACCCTAGAGTTAAATCTTTACGGGCAAAATTTCCTGTTAAAGATGGAGTATTAAGTAAAAATAAATACGAACAAGTAAAATATAAAGAAAATCAAACACAATTATCTGGAAAAGAAAGTAAATTAATTGATAATTTTGAATATGATGGTAAAAAACCATTTGTTTATAATCCATTTACAGCAGGAGCAGGAAGTATTAGTGAAGTCGGTGGATACAATCAAGGTGGGCAAGATGAATTTAGTAATATTAAAACACCAAACGAAATTATGCCTGAAGAATACGAACTGACTAGTAAATTTAACGATGGAATTAGAAAGGTAATCCAGCCAGAAAAAGAACCACCTATTTTGAACCCGCGAGAAAAAAGAAACACACGCATAAGAATTAGATAATAATTTTATTTTCTTTTCATTTTATAAAGATGGCTAATGAAAACCAACAAATTCATTTAATTAATACCGACAAAATCTTTTTAAATAATAGAAATGATAAGAAAACAGACCATATTGTTTTTGAAACAAATGGAGTTCTTGGAGAGAATAATGTAGAATTTTCAAATTGTAATGTAGATGTAAAAACAGGATTTTTAAAAGCACCTGAAATAAGATGTAATGGATTAAAAGATGCTGATGGAAGAGATACTATTACTTTATCTTCATCGGCTATTAACTTTCATAGTAAAACAATTAATAACTTTTCTTTTTCAAGCGGAAGTATTTCGGCAAGTTCAGTATCTTCGGCGAATGGATTTGCCTCTCTTGACGCAGAATTAGATGCTCTCACAACAAACAAATTATCCATTACAGGACATACAGCAAGTAAATTATTTGTTAGTTCAAGTGGGGGAGGAATAACAACTTCATCAACATCAACATCTCAATTAGCAACGGCTATATCAAACGCAAATTCAGCATTACAAAATTTTAACGACACAAATGAAACTAATATTATTGTTGGTGGTGGCGTCGGTAGTAATTTTAGCACTTTTAAATTTAAAGGAAATGGGTTAGTGGGTGGTGTTACTATTTATTATGCTTTAATGAAATTACCAAATGTATTAACTGGAGATATTACTTTAACATTACCAGGAGCAACAGGGACATTACAATTACAGCCGACTGAAGGAGCGTTTGCGAATGGCGATAAAACTAAATTAGATGCTATTGAAGCATCAGCAACAGCCGATCAAACCGCAAGTGAAATTAGGGCTTTGGTTGAAAGCGCCACAGATAGTAATGTTTTTACAGATGCCGACCACACAAAATTAAATGGTATTGAAGCATCAGCAACAGCCGACCAAACCGCAAGTGAAATTAGGGCTTTGGTTGAAAGCGCCAGCGACAGCAACGTTTTTACAAATGACGACCACACAAAATTAGGTGGAATTGAAGTTGGGGCGGACATTACAAACGAGAGCAGGGTTCGTTCCGTTGGCGCTTTAATGGACGACGAAATGACGAATTTATCAGCGCTTAAAGCGATGGACGTTTCCACATTACAGGTAAAACCGAGTGAAGGCTCTTTTTCTAATGGTGATAAAACAGCGTTAGATGCGAGCGTTGCTAAATTAACAGGAATTACTTTTGGAAACTCATCACCTCATACAAACGCAACACGGATAGGACAAGGTAATAATCAACTTTTTATAAACAACGACAACGCTGTTAATAGCAACTCTCCTGGTGATGGTGGGTTTATGGAATATAACTCAATAGATTTTTTATTGTTAAGAAAACCATCAACATCATCTCATTGGAACTTGATTTTTGATAGAGGTGATAGATACTGGAGCGGTTTTCGTTCAACGCATCATTGGGATACATACGACGGAACTGGAGTTTCGGGTTTTGGAAAATGGATTAAGGAAACCAATGGTGAAGTGATGTATTTGAACCATTATAGTGATGGAGATGTGAATGTATGTGGTGGTGGTGGAAGTTTTGTGAATGCGAGTGATAATAGATTGAAACACAATGAAAAAAAAATAAATAATGCTTGTGAAATTTTAAATAAATTAGAGGTTTTAAAATATTTTAAAACAAGTAAATTATATGACGAAAATCATCATTTTCAATTAGATGGTTCAGGAAATCCTATAACAGATGAAAAATATAAAATAGAAACAGGTTTTATAGCGCAAGAGGTTGAAAAAATACCTGAATTAAAACATTTGGTTCGTAAGGGTGAAACTAGAGAAGATGGCGAAGAATATAGTTATAGTTTAAACTATCAAGATATATTTTCTTATAATGTTAAAGCAACGCAAGAATTAGATGAAAGAGTTAAAATTTTAGAAGCAGAAATAACAAATATTAAAGCAGAATTACAAAAAGAGAAAAATAAAACTATATATTTTGAAGATAAATTACGCGATATTGAAAAAAGATTATCTAACGCTAGTTTATAAATGCCGAGAACATCACACCACGCGAATAGACATCACTATAAAACACAGATGGCTGGAGTTTTTGATCCAGAGAAATATAGGCGAAGACACCATTATGGACACGAACAAAAAAAAGGTGTTGATGCGCCAGAAGAAGTTAAAACAGAAGTAAAAGCGCCTGAAAGTAAAGAGGCATCAATAGAAACTAAACAGCCATCTATGGAAACTAAAGACACACCAAAGACAGATATTTATCAATAAATATTTTTCTATTAATATGTTATATGGAGCAACATATTAATTGGACTAAAAATTTAGAAAATTATTTAAAAGAGATTGGTGAGCATAGTTTATGTTTATCTATGCTTCATAAAAAATGTGAAGCCAAATTTTCAAGTAAGGCATTATGTATAGATTTACCAGTAATCGTCCTCTCAACGCTGTGTGGTTCATTAACCCTTTCAGGTAAGAGTTTGTTTGCCGACTATGAGGAAACAGCATTAAAAATCGTAGGGGGATTTAGTTTGTTTAGTGGCGTTCTTGGAACAATACAAGCATATTTCAGTTATAGTAGGCGCGCCGAGAACCACAGAAATTCATATTTAGAATATTCAAAATTATATCGTTTTATTAAAGTGGAGTTAGGGTTGCCGAGATTATCAAGGATACGACCAAAAAAATTATTGGCTATGATTAATGAGGCATTTGAAAGAAGACAAGAGTTAAGTCCTATTGTTCCAAAAGATATTATTAATAACTTTAAAAAAAATTATAAATCTTCCACGATCAAAAGACCGCCACAAATTAATGGTTTAGAAGAAATACAAATTTATTGTAAAAGTGAGGAAGGTGATATTGAATTACCTTCTATGGAAAATGTTGTATTAAATGTTGGTGATGTTGAAATCTAAAAATGATGAGGAGTTAATGATTTTGATATTTTTTTTTTATTCTTTTGTCGTTGTCTTTTTTCTCTCTTCTTTTTTGCTTTAAGGAGTTGTAAATCTCTAGGCGAGATTGCTTCATAATCAGGGACTAAAATAGTTTGTCCAGCAAGTTTATCTTTTAATAATTGAAGTTGATAATTTTTGTCTGTAAGCGCCTTCAAAGCATAACTTTCTTGTTCTTGAGCCATTTGGATTTCTTCTTTAATTTGATGTTTATTATGTCCAGAACCCTTCGGGACTTTATATGAACTTTTTTCTCCGCCACGAGCAGAACTTACGAAATGTGTATGACCCGCTTCATCTCTATGCGAGGTGTTAAAACCATCACTTAATCCAAATTTTATTTCGTATGTTTTACAATCTTTATTTTTTTTAAAATGTAATCTTTTCCATAAATCCATACCACTTTCTTTTTTAAATTTTCGTGATTGAACTCCGCAATTACCACATACGTAATTGAAACCGATGGTATAAATTTGTGTGTTTTTTGAAGTCATTTAGGTTATGGGGTGCTTGTCTTTTTGTGAATAACAATCTATAATTTGATCCTAAAAAACTTCAATTTTATATTTTTTTTTTAAACTGATGAAATCTCTATTAAATTTTTAAGTATTTGTAAGTTATAGGTTATGGCTCTGTTTCCCACTGATAGGTTTTAATCAAACCTCCATTTTTTTCTTGTTGCTTTTTATAAAATGGTTTTAATTCCATATATTTATCTCTATAAAGTTGTTGGATTATCGTGGCGTGTGGATTGAGTTGTGATACTGAACTATCTTCAAACAATTCGGTTCGGTTAGTTGGAAGAGGTATAAATTTATCAATTCTATAAAGATTTGATAAATTAAAACAAGCATTATTATTATTGAGATTATAATAATCATTATAATAATTTGTTTTATAATTTTGTTCTCCAGCGCTATTTTTATTTATACGACATAATATTGGTTCGTAATCACTTCCATTTCCAGTAGTCCAGCGAACTTTTTTAACAAAATAATGTTTATCACCAAGACGAGTATAATTATATATATTTACTTTTATGGTTTTTTTATTTATTTTTACAATTTGAAACAACCTAACCCTCGTGTCGGCGTGAGGACACAAGTTCCAATAATGAGTTGGTTCGCGAGTTTTATTTGAAATAATTTCTTCGTTGGTTGCGAATTTATCAATAAATAATTCTGTTGAATGAGGACCATACATAATATTACTATTATTATTACAGCAAGAAGATTTGTGTTTTTTAAACATCTTTCCAACATCATACGCTTTAACATACCAACCTAATCTTAATATTTTATCTTTTCTTAATTTTTTACACCCTATAATAGTATAATCAAATATAAACATTTTAATAATATTCCAACAATCATCTTGAATATAATATCCGTCAGGCATTCTTTTATGAAAATCAACATTCCACTTATCAATCATATCTGTTTTGAATATATCATTCTCGTAGTCTGTTGAATATTGAACATCTCTAATTTCATTTAGATAATCGTGAAACTCCTTTTGGCGTGATATTAATTCGTGATTGATTTTATCAACGGCTTCATTTTCCAAAGATTTAAATAGATGTTGAAGGTAGTTGTCTTTTCTAGACTGGCGCAAGCGGGTAAGGTTATGGTGTTCTCTTTGTGTGGTGTTCATTTTGCGATAAACTTTCTGTTGAGGCATAATTAACTAATATTTATTAATGGATTGATCAATTCAATTTTATATTTTTTTTTAAACTGGCTAAATCTCTGTTAAATTTACGGGGTGTCTAGGCTGACGGGTTATAGGCAATTATTTATTAATAATTAATTTATTATAAAAAAAAAAATCAAGTTATTTATTTTTACGATTTTGAGGTTAAAAAAACCTCACCATAGATGGTGATATAGGGTGAAGTTTTTTTAACCACAAAACCTATACTTTTTTATGTGTTATTTTGGAATTCAGGAGCGGAGCGAAAAAATCCTA
>Ga0209634_1003089_pt1 | contig 11375 bp, 8 predicted proteins | sample LinPmetageLP40_FD_184043 | JGI IMG/M metagenome (GOLD analysis project Ga0209634, IMG submission 184043) | Marine viral communities from the Pacific Ocean - LP-40 (SPAdes) (version 2) | ecosystem: Environmental > Aquatic > Marine > Oceanic | place: Pacific Ocean | collected 2010-08-26 | reverse complement strand
TAGCTGAAAGTCGACTGGGTTTGATGATGAATGGAATATTGAAGATTCCAATGCAGTTTATCATCTTGTTCATTGGTGTCATGGTATTTGTATTCTATCAGTTTTACCAACCACCAGTTTTCTTTAACAAAGTAGAAAAGGAAAACATGTACCAGACAGCGTATGCTGGTGAGATGCGTGAACTAGAACAGCAATACGATGAAGTATTTGTTGAGAAACAGCAAAAGATACAAGCGTTGGTAGAAGCTTCCAGAGCAGGTGACGAAAATCTAATAAGCATAGCGCAAGAAGGAGCACTTGCTGCGCAGGACAAGTCTGATGGTATTCGCAACCAAGTAAAAGATTTGGTCAAGAAGAACAACCCAGATGCAGAGACCAATGACAAGGATTATATATTCATGTCCTTTGTGATGAATCATTTGCCGGCAGGTCTGATTGGTTTACTCTTCGCTGTTATATTCTCGGCAGCCATGTCCTCGACAGCCTCTGAACTCAATGCATTGGCATCCACCACTACAGTCGATATTTATAAACGCTCGATCAATAGCAAGGGATCAGACAAACATTACCTATTGTCTTCCAAGGGATTCACTTTGTTATGGGGTGTAATAGCAGTAGTTTTCGCCACTTATGCTTCTTTGTTTGAGAACTTGATTCAAGCGGTTAACCTGCTTGGCTCGTTGTTCTACGGAACGATCCTCGGGATATTTGTGGTTGCTTTCTACGTGAAGTATATCAAAGGAAATGCCGTATTCATGGCAGCACTACTGGCTGAAGCCTGCGTTATTTACATACATATTGCCAATGCTGGAGGCGACCCACCAATATTTCTTAAAATGAGTTATCTCTGGTACAATGTCGTAGGATGTATTCTGGTGATATTGTTTGGAATTATTATTCAATTTTTCACTAAGAGAAAAGTGACTGCTTAGATGCTGAAGATATTAGCTTTTTGCTTAGGCTATTTTCTCCATTTTTCAGGATCTTCACGAGTACCTATTACAGCTAAAACGGTTACTTTCTCTTCTTCTACAAGAAAATGGATAGCATATGGAAAATGTGCTACTAGAGCCAATCGCGTAGCTTTATATTTGACTTGATAGTGAAGGGGGTTCTGAGTTATTGAATGTAGTTTTTCTTCAACTTCATCTAAAAAATGGACTCCCAAATTTTCTTGCTTTTCCTCATACTACCTTGCAGATTTCAAAGTGTCAAGTGCAGCTTTGGCTGCTAAGACAATAGGTAATGACGAGATAGCCGCAAAATATTTTAAGGCCTTGCTTGACCAGTGTAAAGGATCAAATTCAGAAAGGGTTGAGCTAAAAGAAGCCGCGGAATATTTAAGAACTAATAATCCAAGCTCTTTGTAATTATTTTTGTAAATTCATATGCGTTTATCTACCAAAACAGTAGAGATATGGAGATAATTGACTTTTATAAATTCGTAGAAGGAAACCCACTTTTTAGGCAAATGGCTGTGGACGATGTTTTATTCACAGCTTACGATTGTCCTTTGGAGGGGTCTCCTGTAGATTACTCTACTGAAAAGAATTACTTCTGTTACATTTTTGTAGGCGGGGGCAGATGGAAGACACCAACAGAAGAGTATACCCTGATGGCTGGAGATGGTGCCTTTTTGAGAAAGGGCGTTCATCGAGTTTTTAAGGTACTCAATGGTGACTTTTGTGCGTTACTTATTTTCATGCCCGATGAGTTTATCAGTACTGTTCTCAAAGAAGAAACGAATTTACAAATTACTGAAGTCACCGAGAATCACACAGATTCAGTGATTCCGTTAAAACTCAATCAAAGCTTATTAGATTATTTTAACTCGCTGCTCAACTACTTCTCAGAAGAGAATCCCCCCTTCAAAAAGTCTACTCAAAGTAAAATTTAAAGAACTTATAGTTGATATAGCTACCAGCGGACATAATCCGCTGGCAACGGAAAGCTTTAAGGACATAGCTGCAGCAAATAAGCAGTCCTTGAAAATTGTAATGGAGGAACATTTCTTTTTCAATTTAAAACTGAAGGAATATGCGGAGCTATCGGGTAGAAGCTTGCCGACCTTTAATAGGGATTTCATAAAAACTTATGGCACAACTCCTGGTGGATGGTTGAAAAATAAACGGCTTAATTATGCCAAGTACCTGTTAAACCATGTGAGTGGAATACACCTCAAAAGAGGAAATAATGGCTATGAATGCCCTAGATGTAGGAAGGTGCATAAATAGTAAGAAGAGGGGCTATGGTAGCGCAGATTAATGTTATTATATAACCAGTGGAGTAATCAACCCTGCGCCTTTCGATAGCTCAAGCTTACCCATGGCGACCTTCTATACGCTATTGAATGTTATATAATCTGTCCGTCCGAACGAGCACTCTTTTCTCATTCCTACCTGTTGACCTGACAAGTTTGACAGGCTAGAGCCAATGTCAATTGCATGCGGTCTTAAGAGAAATTTAGCATTGAAATAAAACAAAAATTCCAAACCAATCAAACCCTCAGCCCAATCAACTCATTGTTTTGATTTACTCAAATTACATCGTTTTTTCTCATAACATTAATCATATGCTCCCTTGATAAATGTCATGTTTTTGCATAGTACCCATTCGTAGATTTAATGTCATAACATAAATCTAGTAGTATGGAACAGCCGATTAAATTAACCTTCGACAAAGCAGAAGATTTTTTATCGAGGGCAAAGGAAGAGTTGTGTAAACCTAGAGAGGACGTAGTGCCTTATGGTGTTTGTCAAAGTGCGTATTACGCCATTGTCAATTACTTGGGAAGCTTTCTTATGGATAATGGTGTTGAGTTTCAGGAATCTGCAAATGTAGCCGACCTGCTTAGCAGCTGTAGGGAGATTGATGATAAATTCAAAGACCTGCACCTAGCACCCCTCTATCATCCCACTCAAAGTGAGGACGTTTGGATGAACTTAGATACTGCCAATGATTTTCTAGCCATGGCTGAAAGTACCCGTAAAATGGTACGTGGTGAATAATTAAAAATCAAAGCACACACTCATGAGTAAAAAAATCACTCCAAAATATCCTGGGATTCGTGCAGCCATGGATGGCAATACCGCTGCTATCATGTGTGAACGCGAATCATCAGATGCAGCCGGAGCCTATCCCATAACTCCATCCACACAAATGGGAGAGTATTGGGCAGAAGAAGCGGCTAAAGGCCACCTGAACATTTCAGACAAACCGCTCATATTTATCGAACCTGAGGGGGAACATGCAGCGGCTGCTGTTACAGCTGGGCTATCGATGACAGGCCAGCGAGCAGCAAACTTTTCTTCGGGTCAGGGCATAGCCTACATGCATGAGTCACTATATGCTGCCGTGGGTAAGCGGCTAACCTATGTATTGAATATAGGTGCCCGAGCCATGACCAAATCCACACTCAATGTACATGCCGGGCATGATGATTATCATGCGATAGATGATACGGGCTTTTTTCAATTATTTGCCAAAAATGCCCAACACGTTGCTGACTTAAATGTAATTGCTCACCGCGTTGCTGAATTGGCGCTGACTCCGGGAATTATTGCTCAAGATGGATTTTTAACCACTCACTTAATAGAAAGTCTTAAGGTTCCGGAGCGGGAACTAATCAAAGAATTTCTGGGCAGGCCTGATGATATCATTGATACACCAACACCTGCTCAAAAGATCATTTTTGGAGATCAGCGTAGACGAATTCCTGAATTGTGGGATGTAGATAATCCGATGATGGCGGGAATCGTACAAAACCAGGATGCTTACATGCAGAGTGTGGCTTCTCAACGACCCTTCTTTTTTGATCATATCAAAAGCCTTACAGATCAAGCCTTTAAAGAGTATAAGCAACTGACAGGTAGAGCATATCAGCGCGTCATGTCATATAAAGCCGAGGATGCTGACTACCTGATCCTGGCGCAGGGTAGTGTAATCCCAAGTGCTGAAGCGGTAGTTGACTATCTAAGAGAAACCCGGAAACTCAAGGTAGGCGTAGTGGATTTAGTCATGTTCCGTCCTTTTCCAGCTGATCACCTGTCCAAAATCCTTAAAGGAAAAAAAGGGGTGGTGGTATTGGAAAGACTGGATCAACCTCTGGCGGAAGACCTTCCCATTGCCCGTGAACTACGGTCGGTCATGTCAAAATGCCTCGAAAATGGACTATATAAGACAGATCAACCCTATCCGGAAATCGAATCTTACCAGCCAAAGGACGTACCTAGAATTTATTCAGGTTCTTTTGGGATGGGTAGCTGTGATTTGCAAGCAGAGGGAATCATCGGTGCAATAGAAAATATGCTTCCTGATGGAAAGCATAAAAGACTATTTTACCTATCCATAGATTTCATCCGTGAACATCCGTTCACCCCGAAGCAACGGGCATATCAAGAAACTATAGAAGAAGCTTACCCGAAAGTTAAAGAACTGGCGGTACATGGTTCTGAGAATCCTAACCTCATGCCTAAGGGAGCCACGACTGTGCGCTTTCATTCGGTTGGAGGGTGGGGCGCAATTACTACTGGTAAGAATCTGGCCATGACCCTCTACGACCTCTTGGGATTTGATATCAAAGCGAATCCTAAATATGGCTCGGAGAAGAAAGGTCAACCCACCACCTATTACCTGGCTGCAGCTCCGGAAACCATCCGAATGAACTGCGAATTCTTTTTTGTAGATGTGGTTTTATCACCCGATCCAAATGTATTCAAGCATACCAATGCGCTTGCTGGGTTGAAAGATGGAGGTTGTTTCATTATACAAAGTGATAAATCAAACCAGGATGAAGTATGGGCAGATATTCCAAAGCAGTATCAAAAATTAATTGTCCAGAACAATATCCATGTCTACTACATCGATGGGTTCAAGATCGCCCGGGAAGAAGCAACTGATCCCGAACTTCAGCTGCGTATGCAGGGCATCGCGTTCCAAGGAGCCTTTTTTGCAGCATCCCCCTTGATGAAAACAGCGGGACTCAATGAAAAAGAACTATTGAAGGCTATTGAAGATCAATTGCAATCCAAATTTGGCGGTAAAGGCCAACGGGTGGTGGATGACAACATGCGTGTGGTGAAACGTGGATTTACTGAAATACATGAAATCACCAACAAAGAAGTCCAAACCGGGTCAGCTGTCAAATCAAATGGAGCCGTTGGTGTACCCATACCCAAAATGATGAAAGAGCTGCCCCAAAGCAAGTCCAATTTGAGTGATATCCATCGCTTTTGGGAGCAAACGGGTAACTTCTATGCGCAAGGCATGGGCAATGATAACCTGACTGATCCTTTTATTGGATTGAGCGTGATGCCGGCAGTCTCATCGGTGTTCCGTGATATGACGGGCATTCGTTTTGAGCATCCCGAGTGGATACCTAATAATTGTACGGCCTGTGGCGATTGCTACACGGTATGTCCAGATACTGCCATACCGGGATTGGTGAGCGAGTTGAAAGATGTCTTAGATACCGTGGTGAAGCGTGTAAAAAAAGATCATGAAGGTGTAAAGCATTTGCAAAAAGCTGCTCGCACCATGGAAGGTAAAATTAGAACACTACTGAATGCTTCTTCCAACGGCACTACTGTTAACAATTTTGTTCAGGAGGCCATTGATCAGATGGTTGAGGAGCATAAGGATAAGACTGATATGGTCGAAGAGCTAGGCTGGTTCAGGGAAGAATTGGGTGATTTTAAATTTGCCCTCACCCGACCGTATTACGATTTGCATGAAAAAAAATCCCCTGGTAGTGGTGGTCTATTCAGCATCACCATTAATCCCAATACCTGTAAGGGGTGTAATGAATGCATTGAGGTTTGTAATGATGACGCACTAAGGCCTATCATTCAGACTGAAGGCTCTATTGCTAAACTGAGAAAGGATTGGGATTTTTGGACTGATCTCCCAACCACACCAGAGAGGTACAACCGCATCGATGATCTGGAAGAAAAAATCGGTCCATTAGAAACCATACTCTTAAACAAAGAGGTCTACTTGAACTTCGCGAGCGGTGATGGCGCCTGCCTCGGTTGTTCGGAAAAATCAGTGGTTCACCTATTTGTCGCCACAGTAGCATCTTTGATGCAGTCTCGCATCAAGAAACATTTGACTCATTTAGAGGAGCTCATTCATAAGCTGGAGCAACACGTACAGTCCCGCTTGATCGAATCTGTGAATATTAATGATACCGATGCGATAGAAAGAATCCTTAAAGACACACATGATTCGGATCTCACGATGTCAGGCATTGCCAGCAAGTTGGAAGCTGAAAAAGGAAGTAAACCTATCGATCAGGACTGGCTACAGGAAACTACGCATCTTATTTCACAATTAAAGCGGCTAAAATGGAAATATACGGAAGGTATTACTGGTAAAGGTAGATCTTCGATGGGCATGACCAATGCCACGGGATGTACTTCTGTATGGGGCAGCACCTACCCCTACAATCCGTATCCTTTCCCGTGGGCCAATCACCTATTCCAAGATTCAACATCTATGGCGATGGGTATTTTTGAAGGACATATGTCTAAAATGGCAGAAGGCTTTACAGTTGTTCGAAAAGCAGAATTAGAATTAGCAGGAAAATACCGACCGGAAGAAGACAAAGACTTCTTCACCTATTTCAACTGGGAACAATTTACGGATGAAGAATGGCTGCTTTGTCCACCAGTGGTGGCTTTAGGTGGTGACGGTGCGATGTATGACATCGGTTTTCAAAACCTTTCGCGAATGATGGCATCAGGTAAACCTATCAAAGTAATCGTAGTAGATACCCAGGTATATTCAAATACAGGTGGGCAGGCTTGCACCTCTGGTTTTATAGGCCAGGTTTCAGATATGGCGCAATATGGCAAAGTATGGAAAGGAAAAGCTGAACCACGAAAGGAGATTGGGCTTATAGGAATGGCACATCGCAACACATATGTGCTTCAAGCTACCCTTGCTAATACCAGTCATATGATTGAAGGGTTTATTGATGGTTTGACCACGCGCAGGCCGGCCTTGTTCAACCTTTATACCACCTGCCAACCTGAACATGGTGTTGCTGATGATCTCGGTGTGCATCAAGCCAAGTTGGCGATGGAGTCTAGGGCCTATCCAATATTCAAATACAACCCTGATCTCGGTGTCAAAGTCCAAGAAGCGCTTGATCTTACCGGAAATCCGGCACTCGATCAGGATTGGCCGACTTACCAGTTGAAATACACAGAAAACGGCATTGAGAAATCCATGGAGGTACCGATGACCTTCGCTGATTTTGCTATCACCGAGGCTCGTTTTAGAAAGCATTTTAGGAATGCCCCGCGCAATACATGGAATGACAATATGATCTTGCTGGCTGACTTCCTGAACATGGATCAGGAGGAACGGGAAGATAAATTCCCGTTTATCTGGGCAGTTGACAGAAAAAATCAATTGAGTAGGGTATTGGTCGCCAAACCAATAGTCGAATCATGTGAGGAGCGGAGAGATTTCTGGATTTTATTACGTGATCTATCCAATAACAAATCCATGACAACCTCGGAAGTTGATCTTGAGAGTAAGATCAGGGCCGAAGTGGTGGGTAAGATGGCTCAAAAACTCATGACACTTGCAGGAGGAAATGGCGCTAATATTCCATCATTGGTAACAGCAGTAAAAAAGGACGATGCTCCAAAGGATCAGCCCCCTCCACAAAGTGAAACAAGTACGTCTCCATGGCTGGAAACCGATGAGTGTACTTCCTGTGATGAATGTATCAACATAAATCCTAAAATATTCGCCTACAACAAGGACAAGAAAGCCTATATCAAAGATCCTCGGGGTGGTCCATATCAGGATATAGTCATTGCGGCTGAAAAATGTACCGCACAGGTCATCCACCCCGGGTTACCTGCCGACCAATCGGTCAAGGATATGGATAAATGGATCAAACGAGGAGAGAAATTTAATTGATGGCCATGTTGAAACTACATGGACATACCTTCAAACACGGAATACACCCTCCTGAAAACAAAGAGGAAACGAATGGATTACCCATTCGCCAGTTTTCATTTGCTCCACTGATCATTCTGCCGGTAGCCCAGCACATTGGTGTACCGTCTAAAATCGTTATCAGGGAAGGGCAGGAGGTCGTAAGGGGTCAAATATTGGCAGAAGCAGATGGCTACCTGTCGGTTCCGCTCCATGCACCTGTCAGTGGGACGGTCAGGAAAATCGCCAATGTGCCTACTATTTCGGGAAAGATGACAACAGGCATATACCTGGAACCCTTTCCTTCCTCCACACAAGAGACATTGGAAGGAAATCCCATTGATGTAGACTTGGCATCGCCAGAGGAAATACTTCAGGGAGTGCAGGACGCTGGAATTGTAGGATTGGGAGGAGCTGCTTTTCCTACCCACGCCAAATTGAAAATTCCTGAAGGCAAGCATTGTGATACCTTGATCATCAATGGGATCGAATGCGAGCCCTACCTGACTACGGACCATCGTGTAATGCTTGAACAACCAGAAGATATATTATTAGGAATCAAGTACTTAATGAAAGCTACTGGTGCAAGGCGTACCATCATAGGTATTGAGGAAAATAAGCAGGATGCGGCTGATTTTTTAAGAGGTCTCCTAAATGATAATGCCCCAATTTCAGTAGAAGTGGTACCGGTAAAATATCCCCAAGGAGCGGAGAAAATGTTGATCACCGTGCTGTTGGGCAAAGAAGTACCATCAGGTGGATTACCAATAGATGTTCATGCGGTGGTAGTGAATGTAGCAACCACGGCAGAAATCGGGCGATTACTGCCTCATGGACGAGGCATTCAGGAACGCGTAATTACAATTACTGGACCTGGCGTTAGGAAGAAGGGTAATTACCTCATTCCAATTGGTACACCACTTCGCTATGTGCTGGAGCAAGTAGGGGTTGATGAGTCCATCAGTGAAGTGTATATGGGTGGGCCGATGATGGGTGTCGCTGTGGCCAATCTGGATATTTCGATTGTAAAGGGCACTTCAGGGATAGTTGTTTTTGGTAAGAAACAGGTAAACCAGGCTTCTCAGGTTTATCCATGTATCAAATGTGGTGCTTGTGTGGATGCATGCCCACTTTCATTGAATCCCTCCAAACTGGGCATTCTGGCCAAATTTGAATCCTATGATAAAATGGCCGAGGAGTATCATTTGATGGACTGTTTTGAATGCGGATCATGCTCCTACGTGTGCCCTTCACACATCCCATTGGTTCAATATTTCCGGTTATCGAAATCTATTATAAGAAAACGAAAAGTAGTAGCCTGATGCAACAACAAACACTCCATATCAGCACCTCTCCGCACCTTACACAAGGTGTTAGCGTTGAGGTGATTATGCGAAATGTGGTGTTGGCCATGTTACCCACGGCCTTGTTTTCAGTGTATGCTTTTGGATGGAATGCCGCATTGGTATTGATCACTGCGGTTGGTTCTTGTGTTTTGACGGAACATGTATTGTGCCGTCTGGCCAACAAACGCAGCACCGTTTCTGACTGGTCAGCGATCATTACCGGATTGTTATTGGGACTGACATTACCTCCCATTTTTCCACTGTGGATGACATTTCTTGGAGGTGTGATTGCCATCGGTATGGGCAAATTTCTTTTCGGAGGATTAGGTTACAATGTTTTCAATCCAGCCTTGGTAGGCAGAGCAGTGCTTCAAGGGGCGTTTCCAGTGGCCATTACTACCTGGTACACAGGCTTTTCGGTCAACCGTTTTTCAACACTCAATTCATCAGTCTTAACCGCCCCATTCATGGAGCCTATAGTAGATGGAATTTCGGGTGCTACGCCACTTTCGGCCTTTAAGTTTGATGGGGTCACTACAGACACTGCTGATTTAGCACTGGGGTTGGTGAGCGGTTCGGCAGGAGAGACCTGTTCCATTTTGATCCTGCTGGGAGGGGCGTATTTGGTGCTGCGAAATTTCATGAATTGGAAAATACCCGTTTCCATTCTCACCACAGTATTTGTGTTTAGTGGCATATTGTATTGGATCAATCCTTCTCAATATCCTTCACCTTTATTCATGCTTTTTTCTGGAGGGCTGATGCTTGGGGCCGTGTTTATGGCCTCTGATATGGTGGCTTCGCCCATCACCACCTGGGGAGTTATACTCTATGGTGTTGTGATAGGAGTGTTGGTAGTTGTAATACGGATCTGGGGTGGCTTACCAGAAGGCGTCATGTACGCCATTTTATTGGGTAATGCACTCTCTCCTCATATTGATCGATTGATTCGCTACAGGGTTTACGGTACATCATTAAAATCTACTGACATCTGACTAAAATTTGATTCCACTAAAAAACATCATCCTATGCATTCGAGAACAGATTTTTCTTCAAACCTCAAAACTACCCCCACCCTAAAGGGAGTAGTAAATAACTGCCCTTTAGGGAATTCAAAGGGTGATTTCAGCAAGATTTTCAAATTCAAAAAATCTTTTCTAGGATGCTACTAATTAAAATCGACATGAAAGAGCAGGCAACGATAGCACCATCTGACAGTTTTAAAATGCTCCGTGCTATGGTCGGGATTGGTGCTTTGTGCGGCCTGCTTATCGTATTTACCTATGAAGGCACGCTACCACGCATCGAAAGGTTGAGAGCTGAGGCGTTGCAGGAGGCCATTTTTAGAGTTATTCCGGGGATCACTGAAATGCGGTCTTTTTCTTATCAGAATAATGCCTTTATACCAGCCTCTGAATCGGATGAAAATGTGATCTATGCGGGGTACGATGAGCAGGGGATATTTAAAGGTGTAGCAATCGTAGCGAGTGGCCAGGGATATGCAGATATTATTCGAATTATATATGGATATAATCCTGAAAATCAAGAAGTTATAGGGTTTTACGTTTTGGAAAGTAAAGAGACTCCTGGGTTGGGTGACAAGATTGACAAAGACCCTACATTCCTCGAAAATTTCACCGCACTGGACGTGTCGCTGAACGTAGGTGGGGATGCCATTAAGAATAAAGTAAAAACGGTGAAGAGGGGAACAAAAACCAATGCCTGGGAAGTAGATGGCATTACCGGAGCCACGATTTCTTCACGTGCCATAGGGGATATTATTGCCACCAGCACAGAGCAGTGGATTCCAATTATTTATGAGAACAGAACGGTGTTTAAAAACATTGAAAATGAGTAATCAGGAAATCGATAAAAAGACTGATAAGACTCCTCCATCTTCCACCGATGAGTTTATCAAAGGACTGTGGAAGGAAAACCCTGTATTTGTGCAAGTGCTGGGGATGTGTCCTGTTTTGGCGGTTTCCAATACTGCGGAAAATGCCCTGGCGATGGGAATAGCTACTGCTTTTGTATTGCTCATGTCTAACATCTTAGTATCCCTGCTACGTCATTTTA
>Ga0209634_1003077_pt1 | contig 11411 bp, 17 predicted proteins | sample LinPmetageLP40_FD_184043 | JGI IMG/M metagenome (GOLD analysis project Ga0209634, IMG submission 184043) | Marine viral communities from the Pacific Ocean - LP-40 (SPAdes) (version 2) | ecosystem: Environmental > Aquatic > Marine > Oceanic | place: Pacific Ocean | collected 2010-08-26 | reverse complement strand
AAGACTTGATGACCATTTGATGCTCTTAAAGGATCGACCTCCTCTTTGGTTTACTGAACCAGTAACAAAAATACTTGTTCTGCAAACAGAATGGCACAGACATTTATCAACCGCAAAAGAAAAAGATGCTGAGCAAATTGAGATTGCATCCTTTTACGGCACACTTAGTTCCATATCGAAGAAATATAATTTACCTATATATGTTATAGGTGGTATTTCAGATACAGTGTGGCTGGACGAGTTTGAAAACTATTACCCAGGTGTTACAGTGGTATGTCAAAGTTTTACAAACTTATTGGTAAACGACGATCATAGAACAGATGAACCAGTGTACAGTGTAATATTTCCTAAAAATTTTATTACAGATTACGAACTTATGCTAAAGGCTGAGAAAGGCCAAAAAAGACAACAAGTCTGGAGCAATAATTCGCAATGGTTCTGTACAGATGGCACTCATCCAAATCATCTAGCACACGAAAAACTTTATAGTCACCTAAAAAAGGAAAATGTGATATGAGTGGAGAAAAATTAAGTATAAATGCCGATGGTTTGGTTACACACATTGAAAATAATACACTGTCAGGTGACCTGTCTGAGTATGAAGCCATTGAAGACATGGAATATGATTACACTACTACTCCAAACTACTCATTTCCAACAATGGCTATAAGTCCATCACAAGATATAGCAACCAGTAATATATTTTCAATGAGCCATGACATTGACGGCAAAATGAGAATCAGTGGAGATGATGCTGACATAGAAATAAACGGTATCAGTCTTAAACAAACACTCGAAGATATACAACAACGTATGGCTATACTACAACCAAACCCAGAACTAGAAAAAGAATTCAAAGAACTACGTGAAATTAGACAAAAGTATATGCAACTTGAACGCAATCTACTTGAGAAAAAAGAAATGTGGGACACTCTTAATAGGGACGACTAATGACCTACGTAGTAACTGAGAACTGCATTAAATGTGTGCATCAAGATTGTGTGACAGTGTGTCCAGTGGACTGCTTCTACATTGGCCCAAACTTCATGGTAATAGATCCAGACGAGTGTATTGATTGTGCAGTATGTGTACCAGAATGTCCTGTTGATGCAATAGTCCCTGACACAGACTTAGAAGACAAACCGCATGACCCGTGGACTCATCTAAATGCTGAACTGGCAAAATTACCATCTTTTGTAAATATTGTTGAAGTAGATGAATCAAAGAGGGACCCTGACAGAGATAAATGGGATGGTGTACCAAACAAGATTGACATGCTGGACAGAGGTGAAGAATGAAAATATACTATAGACTAATTATAAGGGAAACCGGTCAAACACGACTACGTGTGCAAGAAGTACACGAAGATAAAAAGTATCTTGATGATAAAGCAAAGAAACTTGAGAAGGCACATCCAGACTGGCAAGTGTTTGTGGTAAGAGAAAATTACAATGTTTCTTAAATTATTAGGTTGACATTAAGTGCAACCGTGCTATAATAAAGACTTATTACAGGAGGTCTATATGTCTATGCACTTGGTTGGTCCTTATATGACTACAACAAAGTATTCTCGTAAGAAAACTAATAAGAAGAAAAGCCAGAAGCAGATTGCAACTGATGTTGCACACGACAAATGGCTACGGTCGAGAGGTATTGCACCCGACCAGCTAAAAGCAAAACTTCCTACAAATGTACGTGGCGAACGTATAGGTATCTATTCAATACCCGACTATACTTTACACCAAGGCAGTGCAGTATGCACCAATGTTGTACACGGTAGTACTGCCAAGAAGCATGAGAATGTCTACACAGGCGATGAACTTGCAGGTATTGGTATGCTACACAAAAGTAATATGGTGCCGGTACGTAAAGATTCCAATGATGCTAAAGATATTGCCCGTATGAGGCGTGGTTAGTGATAACTATATTTAAATCATCATACGACAACATTTTGGTAAGGAATCGCCATGAAGAAGAAGAGTCCCGACGGTATAGAACTTGCACTGTTACATGCATTACGTTATGAAGAAGCATGTTTTCATGCATCAGATACAAAGCAACAATGGGACTTAGATGAAGTAGAGACTAAGGCAGTGGCAAAATGGATAACCAATCGTATGAATGATATAAAGGATAGATTATGAAAAGTGTGTGGAGTGTTACTATCTGCGGTAAGAACGATTGTGTGAATATGACCGAAGCTGAAGCAAGTGTATTAGCAATGAAATACGGTAAGCATATTGAAATGTATGATATGACAAAACGTCATGGCATTAAGGCAGAATACTTGCATAAACAACAGCGTCAGGAACAACACGATTGGGAAAGACAAAATCGTAGTTTTAGTAAAGGTATTAAGGTCGGTAGATTTGGAGGAGCGGCTCCGGTAGACTGGACTTTTGACGACTTAATTAACGTAAAATTGGAGGCTTTAAATGGTTAAATATACAGACGATATTACACAAGCAGTAATTACAGATTCTTTAACAAAAGGAATTGTGGAACTTGAATTCCAAAAAGCAGATGAAACAATTAGAAAAATGAAAGCAACACTACAGGAAAGCATAGTGCCACATACTGTTACAAAAAAAGACAAAAAGCCAAACACAGAGATCTGTATTGTTTGGGACACAGACCTCAGCCAATGGAGAAGCTTTCGTTGGGATCGACTTAAAACATTTAAGGAGACCAGTTGAAAGAAGAACTAGTACAATTTGAAGGTACTGTAACAGAGCTCTTAAGGGGCGGTATGTTTAGAGTCATAATAAATGAGTCCAAACATGAAGTAATAGCACAAATAAACGGCAAGATGCGAATGTACAAAATTAAAGTATTATTAGGGGACTCTGTAGAACTAGAAGTGTCCCCATATGATCTTTCTAAAGGTCGCATCACACGCCGACTATAAATATTTCAAAATAAGAATAAAGGTTTATTATGTTATCAAGACTTGATTTACAAGGAGTTGCTAGTATTGTAGGAGACGATCCTGTCCGTCCGCATATTAGTTCGGATTGGAGAATAATGTGTGGCAGAGAAGTCTATGCCCTATATGAAGATCAATATGCAGAACATGCTCCTGTACTTGAAGAAGGCAAACGTGCAGTAATCTGTGTTGGATACACAAATATTGTACCTATCACTGAAAAACAACTTGACTGGATGAGCAGTGAATCATGGAGTGCAGCAGATACAACTCCTGATACAGCAGTATTTTATACTGTGTGGAGTTATTCAAAAGGTGCTGGCAGAGAGATAATTATTGAAGCGGCCAAGCATATCAAAGAAACAAAAGGTTGCACACGTTTCGTTACACTATCACCATTAACACGTATGGCAGAACGCTTTCACCTGCGTAACGGTGCAGTATTGTTAAACAAAGGCGAAGAGTGTCAGAACTTTGAGTATGAGGATGTCTGATAATTTTTATTGTCCTCTTCCTTTTAAACATGCTTTTATTGATAGTTCAGGTGTCGCTGCTTGTTGTCAGACCCCTCGACACAAAGTTTCGCTTGAGGAATGGGTATCCCATCCAAAACTCCTTGAGTTACAACAAGCATTATTAGAAAATCGTGTTTCTAAAACATGTGAAAGTTGTGCGAAGCAAGAAGAATTCCAAGGACACAGTTTAAGAACCAGTAGTTTAAAAGACTACAACCATAAACGTTTTACGAAAACTGATATAGACTTTATTGATTATCGATCATTTAATATTTGTAATTTTAAATGTCGTAGTTGTTCACCAGAGTTCAGCCATGGAATAGGACAAGAGGCAAAACAGAATAAAGAATTAGAACGGTTTTTTGGTAACGTGCCAGAAAGCAAAACAATCTCTGTTGATGATACAAACGTAGAATGGATTAATAAAAATTTACACAAATTTAATAGGATTATGTTTACAGGCGGGGAACCAACAAAAATACCTGGTGTAAGAAAACTAATTGAGTATATCAGTAAATATCAACGTAAAATACAAATTATAATGATAACCAATGCAAGTTTTTCAGATAAATTTTGGTATGACATCACTGAATTTTTACCAAACATGCATTGGACAGTTAGCATTGATTCAGTTGGCGAATCTGCTAGTATAGTAAGACACGGAAGCGATTGGAATCTCGTAGAAAAAAATGTAAGGTGGTTAGCTGAAAACGCAAATAGTTTAGATATCAATAGCACTGTTACTAATCTAACGGTGTTTCAATTAGGACCTTTGCTAACCTTTGGCAGAGATATGCAAAAACTTAGTGCTAGTCCAAGTGGCAAGCACGGTGATCTAGGCTGCCGACATCAATTTTTTATTTGCACAAGACCATTTTATCTATCAGCTGATAATCTATCAGAAGATCTGCTTGTACAAGCAGTAGACTATTTGACAAGTTGTACAAAACTTGACTTAGACGATGAACAATCTCAGATGCTCAATGGATTGATAACACAACTTTCAAATGCAAAGTATGATTCCGCACTATGGACAAAGAGTCAGAGATATAATACAATATTGGACCAGAGTAGGAACCAAGACCATAATAGTTTATACGAGGTACATCGATGAAAATAGTAGGTTTTGGCGATAGTTTTGTATATGGTAGCGAACTAAAACAAGAAAAACATAGTTGGGTAAGTCAGTGTGCTGAACAACTTGGGTATGAATATGAAACAACATCTGTACCAGGTTGCGGCAATGAAAACATATCAATGCAAATACTAACATATTTTGCAAACAATTCAAAAGAAAATACACTTGCAGTTATTAACTGGACTTGGGGAGCTCGTTGGGATTTTTACGTTCCAGGTAAAGAGAAATGGACTACACTGGGTTTATCATGTGTGCCAAGTAAATTAGAACCGCTAGTAGGGCTCGACGAAGCAACAAAAATACTAGAGTTTTACAACAAATATCCAGGATATAGCACACTATGGGATAAGTTTAGAACACTACAAACTATCTATGCAAGTCAACAGTTTCTTAAACTGCATAATATCTCAAGTGTACAAACTTATATGGACTATGAAATGTGGGACACAGAATGGCATGCTCCTGAATATATTCGCACACTACAAGACCTTACCAAAGAACCATTGCAAACATTCGAGGGAGAAAGTTTCTTAGATTGGAGTTATACCAATGGATTTGAAGTTACACAAGAGGGGTTACATCCACTCGAAGACGCACACGAGGCGGCATGTAAACTATGGATTAATAGCTACAAAGAGAAATTAAAATAAATACATCATGCAAGAAGAAATCAGAAAATTAATTAAACTAACAGAAGCAAAACAAGAAGAAAAACTGGCGGCTGATCCTTTACCCTACGGTAGTGGTGATCTAGCACCTGTACTGTCAAAGGATAATGTAGACTATCATTATGATGTGCTTACCAAAGGCTATGTAAACCGATACAATAAAGGTGAAGGTGACCCAAAGTTTAACTATGGCGGAGCAAAACTACACAATCTCTTTTGGACACAACTACAACCACCTAAGACGCCAAACCGTCCCAAGGGCTCAATAAAAGAATTTATCGAAACACATCATGAAGACTACGATAACTTCAAAAAACAAATGTTAAGTAAGGCGATGGGACTGCAAGGATCTGGTTGGGTATACCTTGCAAAGAACGGCAAAATTAAAACCACTCCGAACCAATCATACAAGACAGATATATTGTTACCAATTGACATGTGGGAACACAGTTTCATGGACTACGTTCCTGCCAAAGATGCAAAAAAGAAGTACATAGAAAACATGATGAAAATTGTCAATTGGGACGTCATCAACGGGAGATTATAATGATCAAAAAATTTATTACCAGCAGACTAGAAGAACGCACATCACTAGATGGTGCTATACTAATTGCGTTAGGCGTGCTTATTCTTATTGCAGGTCCATTTGCAAAAATAGCCGCCTACGGTGCAATTGCTTATGGTGCATGGACAATATATAAAAGAGAGAAATAATGTTAAAAGTTACAGAGAGAGCAACAGAGTATTTAAAATCTGTGACACCAGAAGGCGACTATGTGACACTTGGCGTTAAGGGCGGCGGGTGTAGTGGTTGGACATATGTTTGGGACCACAAGTCGAAATGGCCAGATGTAAAATGGAGCGAGCCTATAAACGATATATTAGTAGTTGATCCAATATGCGAAATGTTTGTATTGGGTTGTACTGTAGATTGGATAAACGAACTAGGCGGAAACTATCTTAAAATTATCAATCCAAATGCAGTTGCCTCTTGTGGTTGCGGAGAAAGTTTTGCAGTATGAGCAATTGTTTTCATCTCGCAGTTGAAGCTGGCGACTTAGAGATTACTAGACAATGGTACGTTGATGTATTAGGTTGCGAATTAGATATGTCCGAAGAGGGCAAATGGCAAGATATTGACTTTTTTGGAAATGAACTTACATTACATAGTAGTACACAAAGAACCAGCAAAGGCCCGGATCGTTCAAGACATCATGTTGATATGGGTGCAGTGTGTGTTCCACACTTTGGTATACATCTCAATGATGAAGACTTTGCTCGTGTAAGAGCAAGTGTACAAGCAAACGGTGGATTCTTAGATGATCCATATATACGTTTTGCCGGCACTGACTATCAGCAAGAAACATTCTTTGTTGAAGATCCAAATTACAATGTGTTAGAAATTAAACAGATGGCCAAAGGGCATTTAGGTATAGATAAATAACAGCATGGCAAAGCAAACTATAAATCTTGGTACCACTGCTAACGATGGCAACGGCGATAACCTACGTAGTGCAATGGACAAATGCAATGACAACTTTGATGAGTTGTATGGAGCAAATTCAGTAAGTTCAAATATTGCGTTGAGCGGAAACACTGTTTCAACTTATGTTACTAACCAAGATATAATACTCGGTCCAGATGGCACCGGCACAATTCGTACTGCATCTGATCTCATACCAGATGTAAATAATACAAGATATATTGGTAATGCAAATATACGTCCATTAGGAGCATATATTGGAACTGCTGGTGTAATCAGCTCCGGACCAATTACCCTTCCTACGTTTGCAGATAACACCGCAAGAGATGCAACCATTACACAACCAGTGGCCGGCATGCTAATTTTCAATACTACTGGCACAAAATTCCAAGGCTATACAGGATCTGCTTGGGTCGATCTTAACTAACTTCTTGCCATAAATACTCATAACAGTATGTTAGAGGAAACCCATGGCACAACAAACAATCAATGTAGGCGCAACTGCCAATGATGGTACTGGAGATGGTATCCGTACTGCTTATATAAAGTGTAATGATAATTTTAAAGAATTGTACGATACTACTATTACTCCAACAACGGTACCAAACGGAACTTCAAATTTAAGTGTTGCAGATAGTGCAAACGTTACTATAACAATTGCAGGAAGTGCTAACGTAGTAAATTTTGCAGGTACTGTTTCAGAATTTACTGGCAATATTTCTGTTACCAAAGACATTGCTATCGCAAATAGTTTAACAGTGACACAAGATGTAACCATTGGCGACCAACTTATTATAAACGGATCATTTGGATCTAACGTACTCCCAGACACAAACAACACAAGAACATTAGGTAATGCAACACTAAGATTTGCATCAATGAATACTGTGCTAATAAATGCAACTGGAAATGTGACAACAACTGCTAATATAAGTGGTGGCAACATTATTTCCACTGGTGCTCATATTACAACTGGAAACGTAACTGGTGGTAACTTTATTACTGCTGGACAAGTAGTATCAACAGGAAATGTTACAGGTGGAAATTTAATTACTGCTGGACGGGTTGTTGCAACTGGTAACGTAACAGGCTTAAATTTAGTAACCACTGGTGCTGGAAATGTTATTACCTCTGGATTTTTCAAAGGTGATGGTGGATTTTTATCCAACGTAACGGCGGCTTCAAACGTAGCAGTTACACAGATAGCAAACGGTACAACCGTTGTAGGTATAAGTGGTTCAGGTGGTAATGTAGAAATTACCTCAGGTGGTGTACTCACAGCCCAAACAAACGGAACAAACTTTGATGTTATCAAACCACTTACAGTGACTGGCAATATTACCACTAACGCCGCTGGTAACATTTCAGGTGGTAATTTACTCACTACAGGTAGGGTAGTTTCTACAGGAAATATAGTATCAAGTGGAAACGTAAGTGGTACAAACTTCTTAGGCAACGGTAGTTTTTTAACAGGAATTAATGCCGCAGCTATTACCAACGGCACAAGTAACGTTACAGTTGCAAGTGGTGCCGCTACCACAGTTGGAGTTGCAGGCACAACAAGATTAACTATAGCCGCAACCGGAACCACTGTTGACGGTGTAATGACTGCGACAGGTAATATTACTGCTACAGGTAACGTATCAGGTGGTAACCTAGTCACTGGCGGAGCAGTAATTGCTACAGGTGCAGTTACTGGAGCCACACTAGCAGGTAACGGATCAGCTATAACTGCATTAAATGGAACCAATATTGCATCAGGAACAGTGGCCGCCGCAAGGGTAGCAACACTTAATCAGAACACTACAGGAAGTGCCGCAAAATTAACAACCACACGTGCAATTGCACTTTCTGGTGATGTTGTTGGTACTGCCAACTTTGATGGTAGTGCTGGCATAAGCATTGCCACAACAATACAAGCTGACAGTGTAGCACTTGGTACAGACACCACAGGCAATTATGTAGGCAACGGTGCAGTTTCAGGTAACGGACTAAGTGGTTCACTAAATGCAGAAGGTGGCACATTTACAGTGACATCAAATGCTACAAACTCAAGCACTGGTAATACTATTGTATTTCGTGATGCTAGTGGCGACTTTAATGCAAACATTATTACTGCTACAGCAACAACAGCAAGATATGCTGATGTGGCTGAAATGTATCTTTCAGACCAAGAATACGTTCCAGGGACTGTTGTGACAGTTGGCGGCGTATATGAAATAACAGAATGCGGACTTGGTAATTATCCAGTAGGAGTTGTATCAACTGATCCTGCTTACCTAATGAATAGTGAACTTACAGAAGGCTTACCAGTAGCATTAGTTGGTAGAGTTCCAGTAAGAATTTTTGGATCAGTGTTAAAAGGACAAAAAGTCTATTCAGATCTAATGGGTAGAGCAAGTAAAAATTCTGAGGGTGCATTAGTTGGAATATCACTTGAGGACAACAGTGACCCAGGTGAGAAACTTGTAGAATGTATGCTAAAGGTTTAAATTATGGCACAACCAGTATGGGTAACACACGCAGGTGATCTCGGAACTATTGCTGAAAACTTGTTTTTTCAAGTATCAGTTGTTGCCACAGACCCTGATAGCGGAACACCAACATACAGTTTAATTGCTGGAAAACTTCCAGAAGGTATACAAGTAACGAGCACTGGTACTGTTGAAGGAGTGCCTCTTGCATACACACTTGTCAAAGGAACACCAGCAGAAGTTAGCGAAAATGTCACATCAACATTTGCTATTAGAGCAACATCACCAGACGGACTAAGCATAAACGATAGAACATTTAGTTTAACAGTCACTGGACAAGACATTCCCGAGTTTACAACACCAGCAGGCAGTCTTGGAACATTTTATGATTGTGACGGAGTAAACATCACAATTGGATTTACAGATAGTGACCCCAATGATGTAATTGTGATTGATGTGGATAATGGTGAACTTCCTCCTGGCTTAACAATTGATGCAACTACTGGCGTTATCTCGGGGCACATAACACCAATAAGCAATTTACCAGATAGTGCAACTTCTGGCTACGATGCAAGTGCATTTGATCTGTATCCGTTTGATTTTGCCACACGTTCAATTAATAAAAACTATGAATTTACACTAAGAATTACCGACGGTAAAGATCAAAACCTAAGAACGTTTACAATGTTTGTTGTAAGTAGAGACAGCTTAACTGCTGACACCACAGACTTTACTGCTGACAGCATGGTACTCACTGCTGACTTATCACCAAACAGAACACCATATATTACCAACTATCCACCAGCCACAACTAATCCAACAGTTGCCGCAGGCACTATTGGAACATTCAGACATAATAACTTCTTTGCATATCAACTAATAGGATTTGATTGTGATGGAGACAAGTTTGAGTTTGAAATAGTGCTGGGCGATAGTGCAGACTTACCTCCAGGAATTGTATTTGACAGAACAACTGGTTGGCTTACTGGATTTTTTCCAGATCAAGGCGCTACTGAAACAACATATAACTTTGATATAACAATTTCCAAACTCGGTAACAATCAGGTTGTAAGTACACCTTATAGTTATACTATATCATTAATTGGTAATATTGAAAATAGTGTTACATGGCTTAATGGAATACTTATTCCTAATAGATCAATTGATGATCCAATATACAGTCTAGGCACAATAAACAACGGTGATATTAGTAGATTCGCTATCGAAGCAACAAACCCAAGTGGGAGCTTATTATTATTCAAACTTGGCACCTACTCATTGGGAAATCAACTTCCGCAAGGGTTAAGTCTTCTTGAAAGTGGGCATATTGCCGGAAGAGTTAGTTTTAATACATTTGCCATTGACGGTGGAACAACTACGTTTGACAAAGATGTTAGCACTAGATTAAACGCCGCTGAAACTACGTTTGACAAAGCATTTGATTTTACAGTAGTAGCATACAGTTCAAATGGACTGGTTAGTGTTAGTAGACGATTTCGCATAATAGTTGACAGAGCATATGAATCACCGTATCAAGGACTTTATATTAAGGCAATGCCTGATCAAACAGATAGAAACTTTGTAAACAGCTTGTTACAAGATACAGATATAATTGAACCGTCTAGATTATACAGAGCTGACGATCCTTACTTTGGCGTTGCTACTGATGTGACTTATACACATGCCTACAGTTTGGACACTGCTAGTCTTGATGAATATGTAAATGCATTGAGTAAAAATCATTTTAGGAAAAAACTTATACTAGGCGAAATAGAAACTGCACAAGCCTTAAATGAAGATGGTACCGTTGAATACGAAGTTGTTTACAGTAACGTTGTTGACACTGGTGTCAACAAACTGGGTGAATCGCCACCACAACAACTGACACTTCCGTATCCAGCAACTGTGTACGATGAAGAAGCAACAGATTATGTAGAATTCTTTAATGCCAATTTTAGTAACGGCAGTCTCGGAGAAGAAAATGTTACTGCACTTGATCAAAAAGATTTTGCTTGGTTTGATGAAATGAGAAATCTAAACTTGTTGGCAAACGTAGGAAGTCAGATGGCAAGGGACTGGGTAGTAGATGGACAACCTGGAGATCCTGCAGAACGCTTTGATAGCAAAACTTCAAAATACTACGCAAATCCAAAAATAAACGATACGTTTAACTGGACACCAACTAATCAATGTCCTGTAAACATGGA
>Ga0209634_1003074_pt1 | contig 11418 bp, 8 predicted proteins | sample LinPmetageLP40_FD_184043 | JGI IMG/M metagenome (GOLD analysis project Ga0209634, IMG submission 184043) | Marine viral communities from the Pacific Ocean - LP-40 (SPAdes) (version 2) | ecosystem: Environmental > Aquatic > Marine > Oceanic | place: Pacific Ocean | collected 2010-08-26 | reverse complement strand
TATGAAAGTAAGGTTATTTGTGAGCAAGTAAGGCAAAAAGCAGAAATGATGGTAACGCACAACGGCATTGTCGTAGCATGTTTAGGAGTAGAAGTGTGAAATTTATTGTAAAATGGTATAATAGAATTCGAGATCGGCTTAGTGGTGTGGTTTACCACGAAAGCCCTGTATCCAAGGTTAGTTCTAAGAAGAAAAAGGGGAAAAAGTGATGGCCTTTAAACTAAGTTCACGAAGCGAGGCCAAGCTGGAGGGGTTGGACCCACGGCTTGTTGCGGTTGTTAAATCAGCCATTCACAAAACAAAGATCGACTTTGGTGTGATATGTGGAATGAGAACTCTGGAGGAGCAGAAAAAACTTGTTGCTAAAGGCGCGTCAAAAACAATGAAGTCTAAGCATCTTCAAGGCTATGCGGTTGACCTTATGGCGTATATTGGTTCCAGAGCTTCTTGGGAATTAAATCTTTATGATGATTTAGCGGATGCAATGGCTGAAGCTGCAAGAGAGGTAGACGTTCCTATTCGTTGGGGCGCGGCATGGCACATATCAAACATAGCTCAGTTTGAAGGCACTATGGAAGATGCCATGAACGAGTATGTTGATACAAGAAGGACTCAAGGACGTAGGCCATTCATTGACGGGCCACATTTTGAGTTGATGGTTTAAATTGTTCGGTTTATTTTAAAAAATAGAGTAACTGTACAATTGTTCGGCTTAAACCTAAGTCTAGTATAAATCGAACAAATGTGTATAATCTTCCCAACAGGAGGTTTCTGATGCCGCTACAAAAACTTCAATTCCGTCCCGGTATCAACCGTGAAACTACGTCTTATAGCAATGAGGGCGGTTGGTTTGATATGGATAAGGTCAGGTTTCGCTTTGGCTACCCTGAAAAAATTGGAGGTTGGATAAAAACATCAATTAATTCTTTCCTTGGAACTTGTCGCGCTCTTCACCCTTGGGTTGCTTTAGATGGCACTAACTTCTTAGGCGTTGGTACTAACCTAAAGTATTACATTAACGAAGGTGGGCAATATAACGATGTCACGCCAATTAGAGCTACAACAGATGCTGGTGGAGTAGCTTCCATTGATGCTATTGCAAACACGATTTCTGCTAATATTTCAGCCGTTCTTACAAGCATTCCCTTAACGTCAGCTTCTAACTTCCCTGCTTCTGGTAGGATAAAGATTGACAGTGAAATCATTACATACGCTGGCGTTACGTCAAATAATTTAATTGGGTGCGTTAGAGGCGCAAACGACACAGTAGCCGCAGCACATTCATCAGGTGCGGCTGTAAATTGCGCTACACTAATTGTAACAGATACAAACAACGGTGTTTTGGAAAATGACTTTGTTACGTTTTCTGGGGCGGCAACGCTTGGGGGCGTTATAGTTGCAAACATTTTAAACCAAGAATACCAAGTAACTGCAATAATAGGCGATAACAGCTACCAAATAGAGGCTCGTGCATTAAGCACTATTGCAAGCATTACAACTACAAGTGGTTTAAACCCTTCTTATGTGTTCGCAACATCTTCAGATACAGGAACAGGTGGTAGTTCAATTGTAGGGGCTTACCAGTTCAATACAGGTCTTGATACCACTATCATTGGAAACGGATGGGGCGCTGGTGGATGGAGCCGTGGCACTTGGGGTTCTGGTACTGATTTGAGCGCTTCTGGACAAACTCTTAGAATTTGGTCCCATGACAATTTTGGTGAAGACCTAGTGATGAATATAAGGGATTCCAACATCTTCTATTGGGATAAAACAAATGGCCTTGAGACAAGGGCAATAGAACTTTCTGAACTTGCTGGGGCTAACAAAGTTCCAACCGTAGCAAAGCAAATTATGGTATCTGAAGACAGGCACGTTATAGCCTTCGGCTGTGACTCTGAAAGCGTAGAGGGAACTCAAGACCCCTTGTTAATTCGTTTCTCAGACTCAGAAAATGTTACTGAATGGCAATCACTTGCAACCAATACGGCTGGTGAACTGCGAATTGGCTCAGGTTCTAAAATCGTAACCGCTGTAGAGACAAGGCAGCAAATCCTTGTCTTTACAGATGTTTCTCTGCACGCGATGCAGTTTCTTGGAGCGCCGTTTACTTTTGGAATAAACTCAATTTCTGAAGGTATAACCATTGCAAGTCCACTCTCAGCCATTGCGGTAGAAGACAACGTATTCTGGATGGGCGCAGAAGAGTTTTATGCTTATGGAGGAACGGTGCAACGCCTTCCTTGTTCTGTAAGAGACTATGTATTCTCTGATATTAATGTAGATCAACTAGAAAAAGTTACTGCTGGCGTTAACTCTGCTTTCTCTGAGGTTACTTGGTTTTATCCATCAGCTTCTAGTAGCGAAAACGATAGCTACGTTACATACAACTACGATCAGAAGATATGGTATTATGGGCTTCTAGCTCGCACTGTGTGGCTGGATCGTGGTGTTAACGCAGATCCTACCGCTGCTGCGCCAGACCATTACTTGTATAGTCATGAGATTGGCTTTGACGATGGAAGCACAAGCCCAGCCACAGCTATAACGTCATATATAGAAAGCAGTCAAATGGACTTGGGAGAAGGCGAACAATTTGCCTTTATGCGCCGTTTAATTCCTGACATGACGTTTAGAAATTCTACTGCGTCTGTTCCCAGCGCAACTATGACTCTTAAAGTTAGGAACTTCCCCGGAGGTGATTACTTAAAGTCTGATGCCAGTTCAGTATCTAAAACAGCAAGTATTCCTGTTGAACAGTTTACAGAACAGGTATTTGTTCGGCTTAGGGGCAGATCATTTGCTTTTAGAATTGAGAGCGATGACACTGGAGTTGCATGGAGATTAGGTTCGCCACGGGTTGATATAAGACCTGACGGGAGGCGTTAATGTCAAGAAACTTAGTTCTACCTTTCTTCCCTATACCCCCAGAGGAGTATAGCCAAGAATATATGGCAGAAATAATGAGATCATTTGCTGTGTACTTGAATCAAGTTCAAAACCCCGGAGAGGGACGCCACACAGAATTAACCCTTACAAACTTGCAAACAGACGATCAAGGACTAGCTCCCGGTGAGTTGTTTAATTATAGGGATGCCTCTGGAATGATGGGATTTGTAAAGATTGCAGTAGCAGATATTTCTAATTTAAGGGGCAATACAGCCACAAGTGGAGTAGGAGCCGTAACGGTGACAATATCATGACAGATACAATTATTACGATGAATGACGGCTCTAAATGGCGTCCTTCTAACAGTAGAGATACTGTTTCTTGCGTAAACTGTGAAAATGAGGTAGATACACCTCAAGAAATTGCATCTTACCCGGATGGTAACTGTCCAGATTGCGGTGAAAACTGGACAGGATCAGAGTCAAGAAGTACAAATATTCGGGTTACGGCTCCTGATCCGATTTCTGGATCAACGCTCTAGTATTTTAAAGGAACATTTGGTAACTTAAATTAAATGGTCACGAGGTTAGTATAATGCAGAACATGGCAAGTTACGGAAGAAACGGCGATACAGCGATGGCGCACCTTACTCCGGGTGAAACAGTTGTCCCTCAAGCAGTCTTACAGCAAAACCCTCAAGTGGCCCGTGGCCTTGGTCGTGCGTTCCAAGATGTAGGCGCTGATCCAAGCCGTTATGTGGTGGGATCAGGTCAAAACAGTATGAACCCAATGACAGGGCAACCTGAGTTTTTCTTAGACAAATTAATTCCTTTCTTAACAAAAGCCGCCTCAAATCCTATGGTTCAAGGCGCTTTTGGCAATGCTGCGTTAAGAAAGCTACAAGGTAAAGATGTTGGCCTTCGTGACCTTTTGCTTGGCGGTGTAGGCGGTGCTACCATTGGTGGATTCACTGGTAGAGGCACTGGCATGAGTGGTCTTGATAGCTTGTTGGGGTTAAATTTAGATAGCGATAGCGCTTTAACACAAGCTGTAAGTAAAGCACCTGTTTCTATGTTCCCGACTGATCCGGGGGGGGCAGTAGTTGAAGATTCAGTTAACAAACTTTTAAAGAAAAATATGGGTTCTGATGTAGCGCGTGCAGAAGGTCTTTTAGGAATTGGTGAGTTTTTTGGCACAGACCCAAACAGTACCATTGGGCGTATGTTAAACAATAAATTTGGTGAAGCATTAACAATGGGACTTGGCACTCAGCTAATTGATACTCTGTTTAGCAAAGATGAAGACCCTGATCCGGGTGGTAATCTAGCAAGATTTAACCGTGGTTCTGGAAATGCTCCTGTAACCTTTAGACCTCGTGAGAGAAATAGGGAAAGTGAGATGCTTTATGCAAACGAAGGCGGTCCAGCTTACTTTCCTCGTAGGAATGGCGGCATAATGCCAAGCGAAGGTTCTGGAACAGAAGACGATGTTCCAGCTATGCTAACCGCTGGTGAGTTTGTAATGACCCGTGACGCTGTAAAAGGCGCAGGGAATGGTGATTTAAACCAAGGTATTAATAAAATGTATGGCATGATGGATAGCCTAGAGAGGACAGCGTAATGTCAGATGTTACCAGTACAGTAATCAATCAAAGACCAGCGTATATTCAAGGTTATGATGAAGCTCTGTTACAGCGTATCTTTGGTGGTGAAACCCCTCAACTAGATGCAGAAGGCAATCCGGTTCTTGATGCTGATGGAAACCCTGTACTTGAATTTTCAGGCGGTCTTATAGACGATCCTGAACTTTTTAACCAACTAGATTACGTTCAGGCAGAAAAAGACGATTTACAAAGCGCTGTTACAGGGGGGCTTGATACAGCCGCTGAACGTCAAGACTTTATGGATCGAGCAACTCCATATTTTACAGACGCTGAAGGAACTCCACGTTACTTACCTGAAGCTGGAGAGCAACTAGAGGGCGGCGCAGCAACCGTTGCAAGTGCTGTTGAGGATTACTTTCCTGATGCCAAAACATATTTAGGTCAAGGCACAGGAATTGTTGGTGCTAAAGACATATACGACACTGAGCTAGGAACTGCTAAAACAAGAGCAGATGAAGGCACTCAGTCATACGATGCACAAGCACGAGCAGATACTTTGTTTGGCGATGCTCGTAGCGCAGTAAAAGGCGGTCTTGGAGACTTTGACGCTAAGGAGTCTTTCGACAGAAGAACAGGTCGCGCAACCACACTATCAGAGCAAGGCTTGGGGGCATTTGACCCATCAAAGTCTGTTGATAGCTTTATGAATCCTTACCAAGAAAAGGTAATGGACGCAGCTATAGCTAAGATTGACCGTGAAGGCCGCAAAGCACAGATTGCAAACGCAGATAGCGCTAGGCGCGTTGGCGCGTTCGGTGGCTCTCGTAGCGCTGTTCAAACCGCAGAGACAGAAAGAAACATTCAAGAGACAAAGCAGAATACCATAGCAGACATGATGTCTAAAGGGTATCAGCAGTCTTTAGCCGCATCTGGTGCGGCTGATGAAGCGGCTCGTCAACGTGCCTTAAAAGCATCTTCTTTAGCTGGTCAGATTGGCATTAGCGGGACTAGCGCTGAACAGAAGGCTTATGAAGACGCAGCAAAACGTGGCATAGCTGGTGGTCAACAACTTGGCTCCTTTGCTACAGGTCAGCTTGGTACAGAGGCTAAGACATTTGAAGGCGCTGAAGGCCGCATACTTAAAGCTGCTGATATGTATCGCAGCATGGGCCTATCAAGCGCTGAGGCGCAGGCTCGTGCAGGAGAAGACGAAAAGAAACGCAACCTTGAGACAGGGCGTCTTGTAGGTGGCCTTGGATCGTCTTTAGCTGGCGTGGGTGGAACTCAAGCCGATATTGGTAAGGCTTACGGAACAATGGGTAATGTTGCTGCTAATATTGGCAGCACATATGCTGGTATGGCTCCTAGAGATATGAACTTCATGTATAATCTTGGTGGCACTGAGCGTCAGTACGATCAGCAAGCTGAAGATTATAAGCGTGCAAATGAGAATCTTAAAACCACAACTGCACTAGCTCCTTATAGCTATGGTCAGAATTTCTTAACTGGTGCGCCTTCTGCCTCTATGTACGGCACTTACACAGCAGGACCAAGCACTGCCCCCAATCCTTTCCTTCAAGGTGTGGGCGCTTACGCAACATACCAAGGTATGAATCAATAAGAGGTTATCATGGCAGAAGAATCATTATTGCAGAGACAGTTAAAATCCCTGTTAAGTTTAAAAAACAATCCAGCTATACAAGGCATTGGTGAACAATTTAGTTATGACAATATTATGGATTTATTAGGTGAACCAGCCGCTGTTATTAGTGAATTTGCAAATTCAAAAGACAGAACTATACCGGGAGATGTCTTAGACCAAATCATTCAACAGGGAAAGAATATTGTTCCTAATATTGCAATAGGCGCTGAAAACACTGCTACAGGCATTCAAAATATTCTTAGTGCAGATTCTTCGATTGTAAGAGGATTAAAAGACGGAACAATTTCAGAGCAAGAACTATTAGACAGTGGTTATGATTTTACAGGAATAGACTTAGTTGATGTTTTAGGGCCAAATTTTGGAACTTCTTCTATTCAAAATTTTGTTGGACCAGATAGCAAACCTGTTTTTGACAAAGTTGGCCCCGGACAATCAAATATTTTTGATCCAACTGGGCAACAATTATTTAAAGACAAAAACAAAGATATTCAGGACCTATTAGATAACGCTGATGAACTTTCAGACCTTGGCTTTATTGATGTTACGCAATTTGATGTAGACAAAGAAGACAAAAGAAAAATTGATGCTCAAAACTTTAGAGATACAGAAACAGACCTTGTAAACAACCTTCAAGGTGGCTTACAGTCCATGCCTGTTGCAGAATCTGATAAAGTTAAAAAAGAATCTGCGGCATTAACAAAGAAAGACGCAGAAGAAGGCTTTATGTCTGCTATGGATGATTTTTTTGAAAACGCCCGTGGCACTGGCCCAGAGGTTCCTAAAAAAAGAACTATTAAAGAATACAAAAAAGCGTTTTCAGAAGCTACAGGAATTGATGTAAGTGGCAAAGTAGACAAAAGTGCATTTTTAATGTCTATTGGCCTTGGTCTTTTGCAAAACAAAGCGGGTAAGAATTTTAACGTAAGTAAACTTCTTGAAGCAAGCGGTAAAGCTGTGGAAGAAGCGTTACCCGTATTAGAAAAAGCTAAAGAGCGAGCATATCAAGGCGCTCTTGCTGGTGGCAAATACGCATTACAAACTCAATCTGCTGACAAAGCTGTTCGCGCTTCGGCTGAAGAAAAAATGTTAAACAGAAACAAATATTGGGTTTATAAAAAAGGCACAGCGGATAAGCCTTTTGAAGGATTTGACACAGGGCAGTTTGAAGACTTAAACAAATACGAACTAGATAAACTTATGAAAGACCCCAAGTTTCAAGAACAGTTTGATTTTATTTCAGGGGAAGACCGTTTTGAAATATTAAAAGCAAGAGCAGAAGCAGAAAATATTGATTATGGAGATCAGTGGAGCAAAGATTTAAAACAAGTGTCTTTAATTGGTGGATTAGCAACTGACTTACCTCCCGCCTTACAGGTTGCGGCTTACGCTGAAGACTCAAACTACAAAGGAGAATCTACAACTAGATATAAACTTCAGGAAAGTGAAGAAGGCGTAAAAAACCGTTTAATAGCATTTCAAAATGAAATTATTAAAAACGAAGAAGTGTTATCAGAACTTATTAAAAACATACAAGAGGGCATTAGCATACCTGAACAATTTGTTGGGAAAGTAAAACAAATAGGAATAAGTTTCGGTCTTGATTTAGATACATCAAGTACAGCAGCGGCACAAAAGGCGTTAGCAAATGTTGCAATTGATAATGTTTTAGCAATTTTAAAAGAGTCTGGAAGAACTATATCTGAAGGCGAACGCACAAGGGCCGAGGATCGTGTGGGTAAGGTTGAAATGAGTTTGTATGGCTCAGACCCTAAATTAGTTTTAAAACAAGTAGAATATGTATATAATATGGTTGTTGGTAATGCTCAAAAAAACTTAAACACTGCTGTTTCTGGACTTGAGAACAACTTTGGAATTCCAATTTTCTCAAGTTCATCTAAATCTGAGCAATCGCCTATAACCAAAGCAGAAATTAATGAATTTAATACAATGTATGGAACTGACTTCACTGTGGAAACTTTTCCAAAGGATTAATTAAAAATGACGCCTCAAGAACAGCTAAGACTTTTAAGAGCTTCAAAAGACGAAAATATTCCAGCGTCTAAACAGTTACAAATTATGAGAGCTATAAAAACAGGTGAGGGCGATATAGATTCTATTCTTAGTACCTCTAATGAAAAAGCAAATCCTCTTGGAATGAGAAGTGCAAAATCATTTGAAGAGCTTTTAAATTCTTCTACAAATAGAGATGAAGGTTTTGATTACGAAACTGGCGCTGGAAGTGGGCTTCGAGCAAAACTATCGTTTATGGAGACTGCTGAAGAAAAAGAAAAATTACTTCGTAGAATTGTTGGAGAAGATGGTTTCACAAAAGATTCAGAAGGTTTATTAGCCTTAACTGAGATCGGTCAACTAAATCAGGGTATGAAACCTGTAGGAAAAAATCTCGTTATAGAAGATGAGGGATTTAGTTTTGGTGACGTAGCTGATCTGGCTGGGTTAGTTCCTGAAACAGCAGGCGCGGTTATTGGTGGAATTCTTGGCGCTCCGGGCTTAGTTACAGGAGCCGCTGGTGCATCAATTGGAGCAGCCGCAGGTCAATCTGTTGAAGAGTACATAGAAAATCTACTAGGTTTGCAAACTCAATCTGGCATGGAAGTTGCTAAAGACGTAGCAAGAGAAGCTGCTTTAGCTGGTACTTTTGATTATGCTGGAAATTTAATATTTAGAGCAGGAAAAGCTGCATTTGGATTGGCTGGCAGAGGTGCTAAAGCAAGCACAGCAGCGGGTCAGGCATCAGAAGCACAACAAGCAGCGGGGTTACGCGCTCTTAGAATTTTAGATGGAGGAGGTCTTCCCGGTGCAGAAGCCGCTGGATTTGGTTCCGTTGCGTCCAGATTGTCTGCAACTTCAAGAAATATATCTGGAAGTGAGGACCAAGCTGTAAGAAACATTTTCTATGCTAAGTCACAAAAAGACAAGCTTTTAGAGGATGCTGGAGTAGCCAACATAGATGAGGTTGCTGAAGTAATTAAAAACTCAACTCCTGACAAAGCCGCTAGATTAAACAAAAATCTTTTAGACGCTCAAAAATTATATATGAAAGCCGTAGAGGATGGATTTGAAGTTGTAAGCAAAGCGGTAGATGAAGGCGTTGATGTTGGAGACGATCTTTTAACTCAATTGGTTGGTGGCTATGATAACTTTGTAAAAGCTGCTGATGGATGGTATAAAGGCGTTGATGATACGCTTTCTGAAATTAGTAAACCTATTACTATAGGCAGAGGCACAAGCCGCAGAACTATCACCCAAGAAGGTGGCGAATTGCCAATTTTTGATATATCTCACTTAAAGACGCAATATGACGATGTAATCAGCATTGATTACGATGGAGTGGCTGAACTTGCACCTGAAGCTTTTAGCAATTTTGGAAATGTTTTAAAGAAATTAAACGCTAATACTGCGGATGGCTCTAAAAAAGGATTTACATCCTATAGGGGTCTTCGTTCATTCCGTAAAAACATTAACGATGCTTTGTATGATAGAAGTATGGGTATAGGAAACACAACGGAAAGAAAACTTTTAGCAGAAATGAGGGATTCTGTTGATCAAATGATGCAGGGTGGTTTACCTTTAACTGTAAAAGGGTTAAATGATGTTGAAGGTAAAATAATTACAAAAGCTCTTAAAAAACACAAAATTGCTCAAGCAAATTACGCTAAAGAAATAAAAGTCCAAGAAAAATTAGAAAAACTAAATATTTTAAGAAATGTTGGTGAAGCTGGTAAAGATGTTAAGCTGGTAGCTGGTAATAATTTTAATGCTATAATTGCTAAACCAGATAGAATTAAAGCTGTTTTAGAAGTTGTAAAAAGAAATTCAAAACTTGCTAAAGTAGAAGATGGCTCAGAAGCAGTTCGCAGATCCTTAGCTAGAAAATATTTAGATGATGCTTTAGCTGACGCAAACAAAGATTCTTTAGACCCTACTTCTTTTAATGGAGTTAAGTTTTATGAATCAATTAAGAAAATAAATAAATCAGGTGTAGGTAAGGAATTATTTGGTGAGGATTGGGGGCAAGTCCAATCTTTAGCTAAAGCTGTATCTTTTAATGGTATTAAAAAAATTGATGAATCAATTATAAAAAAAGTTATTCAACAAAATCCCGGTGATGATGTTGTTATAACTTTAAAAAGTGTGTTGGATGCTCAGGTTGATTTGCAAAAGTCTCAAGCGTCTAAGGTTTTAACCGATTTGTCTAGGGGTGCTTTGGATGCAGAAGATGCGGCAATAGCAATACTAAACCCAAATATAGGAAACACCCAAGTAAAATCAATTCTTGAATTTTTTGAAAGTAATCCAACTGCTAAGAAAACTATACAAGATGCAGTCCTAAGAAATGTGTTGGGTTCTGTTGATGAAAAAATATTTATTAGTGAAGCTGCCGCTTCTTCTTTGAGAAATGCTATCGACTCTTACAAGCCCGGAGTTTTAAAAACTGTTTTAGGAAAAGAAAAAATGGAAGGTCTTGAACAATTAGCTGATGACTTGGTATTTCTTAAAGACACAGGTGGTAGAGGCGCAGGGGCGTTAGCTGCTGAAGCAATTCGCACAGGTTTAATTACTGCTCCAATGAAAAATACAATGAAAGTTGGAAGGTTTAAACTTTTAGATCGTCTTATCAACAGCCCAGATACAATGAAGAAATCTTTGGAGCTTCGCACTGGAGCAAAGACACCTCAACAAGTTTCTGATGCCATCACTATGCAATTTAATGAAATAGCTGCAAGATCAACTGGGTCACAAGTTCCAATGACTGATAGTGTAGCAGAAATTGGACAGCGTATAGGTTCTGGATTAGGGGCTGTAAATCGCGCCAAATCCGCCGTAAGGCAAGGTGGATTCAGAGCGCTTATCGCAGACCAAGAAGCTCGTGGAACACGACCACCCGTGATGGATATTCCTAAAGTTAATCAACCAATGCCTACCGACCTTCAGATTCAAAAAACGGTTGACCCAAAGTTTATGCAACAACAAATGAATTTACGAGAGCGTGCAAAGTCTAATCCGTATATTGCCTCTACACTGTTAGGTGGTCTAGGTAGCGCAGGACTTCTCTAGTCTTCTAAGACAGATGTCAGGCCACCAATGCCAACTGAGGTGGGAGTTATGTATGTTTGCTTGGGCTTGACACGAACTTTAATGTCCTCATATGTTTCATCTATCATACGAGCAAGCTGACGGCCAATAGCACGATCTTCGTGTTCAGCTATAACAATCAGCTTATCATAGGCTTCTATAGAAA
>Ga0209634_1003073_pt1 | contig 11421 bp, 9 predicted proteins | sample LinPmetageLP40_FD_184043 | JGI IMG/M metagenome (GOLD analysis project Ga0209634, IMG submission 184043) | Marine viral communities from the Pacific Ocean - LP-40 (SPAdes) (version 2) | ecosystem: Environmental > Aquatic > Marine > Oceanic | place: Pacific Ocean | collected 2010-08-26 | reverse complement strand
CAGACCCTGCAGCTATTGATTTGTATGTTGATGGATTTGATGTAGTTGGAGGAGCAGTTGGTGCGTACTCAACAACTCCTGCTACAGAAGCTGCACAGATACAAGTTATTGGTTCAGGTGCAGGTACTTCTATCATTTCTGTTAAATTTGCAACAGAGGGAGATGTTACTCTTGGTAAACTCCGTTTCTGGGCAATCTTAATGGATGTATCTGATACAGGTGCAGATGATAATATTGCAGCAGAAGTTGACAGAGACTTACTAGCTTAAATCAAATAAGGGGGCAGGGAAACTTGCCCTCTTACTTATAATAAAGGACAATCGATGGCAACTACGTACTTAACTTTAGCTAATGATTTATTAAGACGATTAAATGAAGTTACATTTTCTACTTCAGGTGAAGGTTTTGATACAGCTAAAAATATACAAGGTATCGCTAAAGATGCTATCAATAATTCAATAAGAGAAATTTTACAAGATGGACATCAATTTCCATTTTTAAAAACTACAACTACACAAACTTTGACAGCAGGTACAGGAACATATGATTTTCCTACAGATACTGCTAGTGTAGATTGGGATACATTTTACATAAGAGCTTTAACTAGTGCCAATAATACAGCTATGCCATTAATGACTGTATCATTTGATAGTTATATTAGAAATTATAAATCATCAGAAGATTCATCAGGCACTTCAGGTCGAACTGTTCCAAGTGTAATATATCAAACTGCAGAAGAAAAATTTGGTGTCACGCCTATTCCTGATGCAGCTTATGTAATAGAATATGTATACTATAAATTTCCTAGTGACTTATCTGAATTTAATGACACTATGATTATACCTGACAGATTTAAGTATATAATTATAGATGGTGCAATGACGTATATGATGAGATTTAGGTCTAATGAACAAAGTGCTAGTGTACATCAACAAAAATTTAAAGAGGGTATAAAAGTAATGAGAAGATTATTACTAGATGACCCAATAGTTATGAAATCAAGTATGATAAATAGAACTGCTCAACTATCTAATGTATTAAGATTAGGTACATAAAATGGCAGATGCAGTATCGACATTTAAAGCTGTATGCAGAGGTGGCTTAAATTCAGGTACAGATGTACTTTCTTTAGGAGAAGAGTCTTCAGGAGCAGCTACGCAATTAATAAACTATGAACCTAACTTAGAAGGTGGGTACAGAAAAATAAACGGATACGCAAATAATTTTGGTACAGTAGGTACATCTAGTATAGCAGGTTCAGGTTCTGTATTAGGTGTAGCCGTTGCAAACGGAATACAACAAGGTATATTTGCAGCTAGAAATGTAGCTTCAGGTGTTAACTATTTACATCACTGGAACTTTTACTATAGTTTTACGGTAGCTGCTGATACTAATTTAACGGTAGGGGAAACACTAACAGAACGAACAACAGCAGGAGATGCTAGTACAGCAACTGCAGTAACTGGTACGCTTATATCTAAAAGTTCTAATACTATTGTTGTAAATTTTGGTCGAACTCCTAGTGCAGTATTTACAAATGGCAGTGCAATATCAGATGATAGTTTTAATACAAGCACTACATTAACAGCAGCACCTGCTGAAATAGGTTGGACAGCAATTACATCAAACCTTATAGCGAATGACAGAAACGGTGTATGTGCAGCACAAACAAACTCAGGTGCAGCAAACTTAACAATTAACGGTGCATTGCATTCGTCTAATACAATTAACTTTACTACCTCTGCAGCAGAACAACCTAGAAAGGTTACAATATTTTCAGCAGGAGGTGATGTATCAGGTATAACATTTACTATAACAGGTACAGATTTTTTAGGTGCAGCATTAGAAGAAGTTGTAACTGGACCTGCAGCAGATGCTACCGTAACTAGCTCTAACTTTTTTAACACTATTACACAGATAGCGTCAAGTGGTGCAGTTACAGGTAATATAGAGGTAGGTTCAGGTGCAGGACAATACAGACCTGCTAATCCTACATTAACTGGAGTAACTAAAGTAAGATTTGAAAAAATAAACTTTGGTACTCCTAAAATAGTTTTAACAGATGGAATTAATCCTGCAGCTACCTATGATGGTACAAACTATATACAGATAACAGATAGTAATGCACCTACAGACCCTACAATATCAGCAGAGTTTCAAAATCATTTGTTTTTAGCAGGAGACCCTGCAGAAGTTAGTAACTTATATTTTAGTGCCCCTACAGCAGAAACAGATTTTGACCCTGCAAATGGAGCAGGAGTTATAAATGTAGGGTTTGAAATTGTAGCTATTAAAAAGTTTCGTAATGTACTGTATATATTTGGTACTAATAATATAAAACGATTAGTAGGTGAAAACTCAGCTAACTTTTCATTAGAAACTGTTACTTCTAACTTAGGTTGTCTTGCTACAGATAGTGTGGTAGAATTAGGTGGTGACTTATTATTTCTTGCACCTGACGGTATTAGACCGATTGGTGGCACAAACAAAATTGGCGATGTTAACTTAGAGACAGTATCTAAAAATATACAATCTGCAATAAATACAATTATAACTACAGAAGATTTAAGTACACTAACATCCGTAATTGTAAGAGCTAAGTCTCAATTTAGATATATGTTTTCTTCTACAAGTTCTACAGGAGTGTTAGGAGCATTAAGAGAATTTCAAGGACAATATGCTTTTGAGTTTGGACAGACATCAGGATTAAACTGTACGTGTGCAGACAGTGGATATATAGGAACAAAAGAATTTGTAATACATGGAGACTCTGCAGGTAAAGTATTCCAACAAGAATCAGGAAATGCTTTTGATACATCTAATATACTTAGTGTATATAAGACTCCATATATATATATGGACAACCCAGAACAAAGAAAAAATTACTATAGCATATCTACGTACATGAGTTCTGAAGGGATTAATAATATTTCATTAGGTGTTACATACGACTATGAAGGAACAGAAGTATTAAATCCACAAAACTTAATTATTGATTTATCTAGTCCTGCTTCATTTTACGACAGAGGTACAAATATAGCTATATACGACACAACAGATATATATGATGGTAATCCATCACCAGTTGAATCGTCTACTTTTTCAGGTTCAGGAAAATCAGTATCATTTAGATACGTAACGGATGATACCAACCAAAGTCACAGTATCCAAGGATACACAGTCACATACGGAACAGGAGATGTAAGGTAATGGCAGGTTACGCAAGAACAAATACAGCAGACATTACAGCGAGTGCAGTTGTTAAGTCTGCCCCAATCAATGCAGAATTAAATGCTCTCGTTACAGCTTTTGCATTTAGTGGTGGACATAATCACGATGGTACATCTACTGAGGGTTCGTATGTTAGCCTTATAGCGGATGTAGATGCTCTTAACAAAGTTGTAATAGACACAACAAATAATAGAGTAGGATTTTTTACTGAGGTTAGTTCTTCTGCTGTAGAACAGATACGTATACAGGACGGTGCTATAGTTCCTGTAACAGATAGCGACATAGACTTAGGTACAGCTTCACTTGAATTTAAAGATTTATATTTAGACGGAACTGCACATATAGATACCCTAGACGTTGATGTTAATGCTACAGTAGCAGGTACGCTAGGTGTAACAGGTGCAACTACTCTTGGGGGTATACTTTCTATACCTGATGGGTCTGCTAGTGCTCCTTCTATTACAAATACAGGTGACACAAACTGTGGACTATTCTTTAGTGGTGCAGATGTTCTTTCCTTCACAGCAGGTGGTACGGCTCAATTTACTATGGCAGATGGAGTTATTGCTCCTGTTACTGACAGTGATGTAGACTTAGGTACATCATCATTAGAATTTAAAGATTTATATCTTGACGGTACGGCTCATATTGATACATTAGACGTAGATGTTAATGCTACAGTTGCAGGTACTCTTGGGGTAACAGGAGCTATAACTGGAGCTAGTACAGTACAAGGTACAACAATAACAGCAACAACAGCCTTTGTTCCTGATGCATCTGATGGTGCTGCTTTAGGTACAACGGCTTTAGAGTTTAGTGATTTATTTTTAGCAGATGGTGCTGTTATTAATTTAGGTGATGACCAAGACGTAAAGTTAACGCATGTTGCAGATGCAGGTGTGTTGCTTAATGACGCAATGGTAATTCAGTTTCGTGATTCTGCAATAAATATTGGTTCACCTGCAGATGGTGATTTAGATATTAACGCAGATGACGAAATAGAACTCAACTCAACTTTAATTGATGTAAATGGTAATTTAGATGTTAGTGGTACATTGGTAGTAGCAGGAACATCAACACTAGCAGCAACCTCTTTTGGTGATGCTGATATAACTAATGTAGGAAACATTGCTCTTGACTCTATAAGTGCAGATGGAACAGATATAAATTTAGCTGTAACAGATAACTCAGCAACTGCCCTCACAATTAAACAAGGTTCAGATGCCTATCTTATTATAGACACAGCAAATAGTAGTGAGTCTGTATCTATTGGTACAGGTATATCAGGAACAGCGATAACTATAGGTCATGGTACATCCGAAGTTACAGTAGGAGATAATCTTACCGTTGCAGGTAACTTAACAGTAACAGGTACAACAACAACAGTATCTTCTCAAACTATAAATGTACAGAACGCATTTGTATTTGAGGGAGCAACAGCAGATGCACATGAAACAACTCTTAGTATTGTAGACCCAACAGCAGACCGTACAATTAACTTACCAAATCAAAGTGGTACTTTAGCTTTATTAGCAGCAGCAAGTAATACAGCAATTACATCTACTCCTGCTGAGTTAAATATACTAGATGGTGCTACTTTAGATGTTACTGAATTAAATACATTAGATGGGATTACTGCAGTTGTTGGTGAACTAAACGCATTAGATTTAGGTAGCACTGCAGTAGGAACTGCTATTGCATCTAAGGCTGTTATACTAGATTCTAATAAAGACTACACAGGAATACGAAATTTTACTACAACAGGCACTTCAACATTTGCTAATTTAAGTGACGGCACAATAACAGTAACAGCATTTGTTGACGAAGACGATATGAGTAGCAATAGTGCAACTCTTATACCTACACAACAATCTGTAAAAGCGTATACAGATACGGTAGCAGGTCAAGCTAATAACGTAACAGGACTAACAGCTTCAGGTGCAGAACTTAATGTGTTAGATGGTGCAAGTGCAGGTACAATAGTAAATAGCAAAGGTGTTATATATAGTTCAGGTGGTGTTGTTAATGCTACAAGTTTATCTATTGCAGGTACGGATTTAACAGCAACTGCAGCAGAGTTTAACCTCCTTGACGGTGGCAGTACAGTAGGTACTACAACTGTAGCATCAGGAGATGGGCTACTAACTAATGATGGTGGTACAATGCGTCAAACTAATATTGACACATTTGATACTTATCTTTCAGCTACTACTAAAACTCTTACAAACAAAACACTTACTTCTCCTGTACTAACTTCTCCTAAAATTGTAGATGGTGGCTTTATAGCTGATGCTAACGGCAATGAGATAATAATATTTCAAACTGCTAGTTCTGCAACTAATGCTTTAGAGATTACTAACTCAGCTAACGGTGCTGCAGTTGTTATAGGGGCAGCAGGTAGTAGTGACAGCAACATAGACATAGACATATCGCCTAAAGGTACAGGTGAAGTTAACATAGCTGCAGGTAATTTAAACTACGGAAGTACAGCTATTACATCTACAGGCGCAGAACTTAACTTAGTAGATGGTTCAAGCGCAGGAACTATTGTTAATAGTAAAGCTGTAATATACAGTTCTGGTGGTGTGGTGAATGCCACTAGCCTAGCCATAGCAGGTACAGCTTTAACAGCAACTGCCGCAGAATTTAACTTACTAGACGGAGGCTCTACTGTAGGCACAACAGCCGTAGCAGATGGGGATGGCATTGTTACAAATGATGGCGGTACTATGCGCCAAACTACTGTTCAAACTTTTGCTACGTACTTTGCATCTGAAATAACAGCTATGTCTAATCTTGTAACTACAGGAGCTTTAAACAGTGGTTCTATTACAAGTGGCTTTGGTACTATTAATACTGGCTCATCAGCTATTACAACTACAGGCACAGTTAATTTTGGTAGCTTAGCAGATGGCACGATTACTGTTACTGCTTTTGTAGACGAGGACAACATGAGCAGCGACAGTGCTACCTTAGTACCTACACAACAATCAGTTAAAAAATACGTAGATGACTCAGTAGCAACTGCAGCAACAACAGGTAAAGCCATAGCTATGGCAATCGTATTCGGATAAAAGGAGAAATAGAATATGGCACAACCAAATATAGTATCGGTATCTAGTATATTTGCCCAATCAATAGGGTTTAATTTATCAAGTACCGCAACCACGACTTTGTTTACAGTAGGTGACGATAGAGTTATGAAAGTCAATAACATTATGGTAGCAAACGTAGATGGGACAAACGCAGCCACTGTTGATTTGTTTGTTACAAAGGCTCAAGTAGACACAGAGGACGATGCACTTGTAGGAGCGTTTACTACAAACATAGATATTTCAGGAAGTTTTTACATAGCTAAAACAATTTCAGTTCCTGCTGACGCTACTCTAGTCCTATTATCTTCACCTATTTATTTATGTGAGGGTGATATTCTTAAAGGTGGAGCAAGTGCAGCAAGTGACCTAGATTTATTTGTATCGTATGAATTAATTAATGACGCTTAATAAGGGTTGGTAAATGGGTAAGTTAAACAAGGGTGGATTAGTAGGTGGCTTTGACCAACTGAGAGCACCTGACGCACCAACAATAGGAGCAGCTACGGCAGGTGACACTCAAGTATCTGTAGCGTTTACCGCAGCGAGTGACGCAGGTGCAGGCACAGTTAGTAGTTTTGTTTTAACAGGTCTTGCAAGTGGAGCAACAACAGGTTTTTCAGGAACAAGCAGTCCTATTGTAGCAACGAGTCTAACAAATGATACAGAGGTTACGTTTTCTGTTATAGCCATAAGTGAGTTTGGCTCAAGTCCTTCAAGTGGTACAGTAGCTGCAACTCCGTCTGCTCCTTCTTGGTCTGGTCAAAGAGGATTATTTTCAGGTGGTAGAGATATTAATGGACAGTTCCTAAACGAGATAGAGTATATTACAATTACTACTACAGGTAATTCTCAAGATTTTGGGGATTTGTCGCAGGGTGCTCGTTTAGCAACTGCGTGTTCTAATGGAACGAGAGGTGTAATTGCAGGTTTATATGGTGGTAGTGCAGTTGACGTTATAGATTTTGTTATTATAGCTTCAACAGGAAATTCTACAGACTTTGGAAATTTATTTAGAGCTGCTCATTCTCTGAACGCTGTAAGTAATGGAATACGTGGTGTAATTGCAGGAGGAGGACAACCTGCTTCTGGTAATGGAGCTAACATAGAATTTATTATTATAGCTTCTTCAGGTAATGGAGCAGATTTTGGAGACTTAACCAATACACGACTTACTTCTGGTGTTCAGTGCGCTGAAAGCAATAATTCAGTAAGAGGTGTTTTTCAAGGTGGCTTTAATTCTAATGTAATAGACTTTGTTAATATAGCAAGTTCAGGAAATGCATCAGACTTTGGAGACTTAACAGTAGCTAGATATAACGTTGCAGGTTTTGGTTCTGCAACCAGAAGTATTGCAGCAGGTGGGGCTTCTAATACTAATGTAATAGACTTTATGAATACAGCTTCTACAGGCAACTCTAGCGATTTTGGAGACTTATTAGCAGCAGTTGCTCAAGTTCATGGTACGTCAAATCTTACAAGAGGTGTAGTGGCAGGAGGCGACCACACAGGCGATGGTTCTGCTTACCAAAATGTTATACAGTATATCACTATAGCAAATACTGGCAATTCTGTTGATTTTGGTGATTTAACTGGTAATAAAGATGACGTTACCGCAACGTCAGGTTAGAGGAATTTATTAATGCCAAACCGTTCAGGAATATGGGATTTAAGAACACAAGGAACTGCAATGCAAGGCGGTTCATGGCTTCAGAGAGCCGTTTTTACAGAGGGCGGTATTTCTGCGTATAGTCAAATACTCCAACTAGATATGAATAGCTCTGGTACGGCTAGAGATTTTGGAAATTTATCTACTGCCCGATTACAGTCAGGAACAGCAGCCGTTGGGAACAAAACAAGAGCGTGTTTTGCAGGTGGATATGATGGTTCTTCTTCAAATGTTATTGACTTTATAACTATTTTTTCTGGTGGAACGGCTACTGATTTTGGTAATTTAACAATAGCAGGGGCACATTGTAGCGGAGCAAGTAGCAATACTAGAGGGATAATCGGAGGCATATGGACGGGAGCATATATTAATACTATTAATTTTATAGTTATAGCGTCAACAGGAAACGCTACTGACTTTGGAGATGCCACGGTAACAGGGATGTACAGAGGACATTTTTCAAGTCCTATAAGAGCAATTCAGTCAGGGGGAAATTCTGGTGGTAGCCAACATAATATAATGGATTTTGTTACTATAGCTTCAGCAGGTAATGCTTCTGATTTTGGAGATTTACTTGCTGTTGCTCTTGGTACGCAGGGAGCTTCGAATGGAACAACAGGTATAATTTGCGGTGGATTTTCAGGTTCTACTTATCAAGATGTGATACAATTTGTAACAATAGCTACAACAGGGAACTCTCAAGATTTTGGTAATTTAACGACAGGTCTAGCTTATGTAGGAGCAACCTCGAATAGAATAAAAGCAGTTATTCCAGGTGGAATTAATTCATCTGGTGCAAAAGTATCAACCATAGACCAAGTTATAATAGCGTCTACAGGTAATGCAACGGATTGGGGGGATTTAAGTGCAGCGTGTCAACAAGCAGGTGCAACCTCGAATGCACACGGAGGTTTAACTTATGCCTAAATATACAGGTGGGTTTATAACAAAGACTGAAGTAATACCTGCAGGTAAAGACCAAGATGCTGTTGCGTCAGGCGTTTGGTCAATTCAAGAGGCTTTAATGTATACTAAAGCACAAATATTTCCACAAGCAGGATTTATAACAATCACTCCAAGAGGGTTACTTATGGGGGGTTTTACAGGTAACGGAGAATCTGATGGGATAGAATATATAACTATAACGAGTTCGGGCAGTGCGGGTGATTTTGGTGACTTGTCAGAAGTTAAAATTAATGGACAGCCAATGGGAATGTCAAACACCCGAAGTATTTTTGCAGGGGGGCTACGAGATGGTACTGGCTCATCCGATAGAATAGAATTTGTTACTGTTGCATCTACAGGTGATGTTACAGATTTTGGAGACTTGGCTGTTACTAAGTCTAGAGGCGGTGGGGTTTCTAGCCAAACAAGGGGTATTCACGGTAAAGGTCTTGATGGCACACCTAATGGTTCTGACTCAAATTCAATGGCATTTGTAACAATAGCGAACACAGGAAATTCTACGGATTTTGGAGATTTGTCAGAAGGTAAATATAATGTCTTCTCAACAAATTCTCCAACGGTAGGTTTGTTTGCAGGAGGGTATAATGACACAAATGTAATAGACCAAATTGTCATGGCCTCTGCAGGAAATTCTACTGATTTTGGAGACCTTACAGGAAAGAAAAATGGTTCAGGTGCAGGTGTTATTTGTTCCAACACGAGGGGTATAATTGAGTGTGGTGGTCAAAAAGATGGCGTTAGTGGTTTTAGCAATGAAATTGCATACGTTACTATTGGGACAGCAGGTAACGCAGCAGACTTTGGAGATTTAACTGTAATAACTGATGGTAACTGTAAAATTTCTAGTAGAGAAATAGGAATCACTGCAGGTGGTGCAAATGATAGTATTAAAAATGTTATACAGAAATTTGTTATATCATCGACAGGAAACGCAGTTGATTATGGAGACCTTGTTACTCCTTCTGGTGGAGCAGGAAGAAATGGTTCAGTTGGGACTTCTAATTGTCACGGTGGGTTAGTAGCACTTTAAAATTTAAAGGAGAATATAAATGGCATATAAGGTCGTAAAATATAGATTAGAAGCTGATGGTACAATACCAACTTGGTTAAAGTTTGGTGTACCTCAAGGCACAGGTGGTATGTATCCTGTATTTGACAGCGATACAGCAAGTCCAAGAGACTATGTAATGATTGGTATAGCAGATGACGGTGCTGATATATCCAGTGCTGTTGCAGAAATTGCAAGTAAGAATGACTTAACGACATACCTTACAAGTGTCAGTGTAGTAGATGGTAAACAAACTTGGAAACAAATAAACAGTGATGGCGAAGAAGAAGACTTTGTACCTGCTACAGCAGCGACTGCGATATGGAATGACCTAGACACATTGAATGGATAAACGATATGTCTATTACAAAAAAATAAATGTGAATGAATTGCAGTATGGAGTTAGCAGACCTAGCTCATGGTGGAATAAAATACCTATAAGATTAGAAGGCTTAGATAAAATAAAAAAATCCATACAAGAAGAAGGTCTTAGAAACCCTTTAATTGTAAATGAAGCGAATAACAAATACATAGTTGAAATAGGAAATCAAAGACTTCAAGCTTTAAACGATTTAAATATAAAAGACGCAGACTGTGTGTTGTATACAGATATAGAAGATAAAAACTTAAAAGAAATAAAAACATTAGAAGATTTAAATATGTATTTTAAAGACCCAACACCTTCTTGGGATTACCCAGAACCAAGTAATAGGAAATTTTGGGGCAGTTACTAAAATAAAATTCTTGACAAACACAAAATAGTATAGTACAATTAGGTACACCTACCCTGTCAAGAAAAAGGATATATAATATATGAAAAATGAATTAGTAGTAAAGACTATAGGAACTTCACTGGTTGATGCAAAGCCAGAGTACAAAACTATGCTTGCAAATATAGACGAAAAAATGCCTGCCATTCAACACGCATCATCTAACTTCTATAAATCTCACTCACAGTTTATGAGTGTGACATTAGATGTAACAGCTATTACACCTATACGTTCTATTAAACACACACTAGCTGAAATAGATAAAACTAAAAGTGCGTTACAAGAAGCACACATTAACATGCAAAAGAAAGCTGTTAAGTTAAAAAAGAAACAACGTAAACTAGAGAAGTGTACAGACGATTTAGACAAAGAGATGTTAGAAATAGAAGTACTTGAGCTACAAACTCATTCGTTTAATGCACAGAACTCTGTACAAGCTGCAGTACGAAAGATGAACTTCTTTGTAAATCAATATGAATCTTTACTTAATCATTTAGGAATAGATGAGATTACAGAAGAAATGTATGAAGTAGAAGAAAACAGATACCACATAATGACAGCCATGAAACAGGCACTTATATCTGCTAGACCTAGAGGTGGTTCTATAGATGAGGGTAATCAAATATATATGTTTGACTTAGGTAT
>Ga0209634_1003072_pt1 | contig 11425 bp, 9 predicted proteins | sample LinPmetageLP40_FD_184043 | JGI IMG/M metagenome (GOLD analysis project Ga0209634, IMG submission 184043) | Marine viral communities from the Pacific Ocean - LP-40 (SPAdes) (version 2) | ecosystem: Environmental > Aquatic > Marine > Oceanic | place: Pacific Ocean | collected 2010-08-26 | reverse complement strand
CGGAACAATCACTTTGATTGCCTGAATATCGTAGTATAATCTCGACCTTCTTTTATCAAAAATACGATCCTCCATCAATCTCAAGACACTAATTTGATTAGGGAAATAAATATCAGCTTTACCAGCCGTTTCATCAGACTCCCAATCATCTGGTGCTCCATCAGGCGTTATGCCCACATTTTCATCATATAGACTTGTGTAAGCTATACCATTGTACATAATCTGGTCACCTTCATAATACTCCAAATCTGGATCCCAAGGATCTATTTCATCAGCTTCTGTTGCTACAAGTTTTTTAAGAAACTCGTCTTTAGTCATTGTACTTGTAAGCGAATCATTTTTGTAGATTTTATCAATCTCACCTGACTTAACAGCATCGAGGATCAACCTAGACAACTCTCCGTTTATAGCAAAAAAACCTTTGTTTTGCTTTTCCTTCAAATCAATACGCATCCAAACACGTCTCTTAAACAACTGCTCGTATTTAGGAATGGGATCAATCGAATTAGGGTTATACTGATCATTCGCTTCCTGTGCGTATAGTGTAGAAATAGCTAGTAAGCCAACTAACGAAAACAAAAATACATTTCTCAAAATTCTCATAGCACTACTTAATCTAACTTATATACTTATTTTAAAAGGATTCTGTAAATTTCATTTTTCACAGGCACTCTTTCATTCTTACCTTGGTAAGTTTTTCTATCTACCTTTTTGATTTCAACCACGAGAATATCTCCAGGACGTGCTTGAGACACATAGGATGCCAAGTTTATCTTTTGCTTTTTGACAGTTTCTCTTTTGACAGGTCGTGTCCCTCTAGCAAGAATAATCTCAACTTCCTTAATTCTATATTTAGCATCCTTTGGAACTTCAGCAGCAAAGTTGGCCTCAGCGACAGCAGCAACATCCAATGATCTAAAAGCCGATGCCTTGATACCATTCTTCATGTCTATATCTTTACCTCTAGACTTGAAAGTGTATTTTGGTAGTGGTGGCTTTTTAACACTAAATGTTTCTGTTCCCAAGTTGCTTCCACCATTGCTTACTGTCAACTTAACCTTACTTCTTCCAGTAGGGATTATAGTAACAGCGCCTGTTTTACTTCCTTTGATTATAGTTGCTTCTCCAGAAGAAAATGAAGGGTTGTAACTAGTTCCTAATGCAGGAACTTGGATACTTAAATCATTACCGCAATTCATATATAAAGCAGACAATGCTGCAGAGCGTACTTGAATAACGGGCTTGACGACTTGATACTTGTGCGTTACGGGATAAACTTCTCCGTTCAATTCTACAGTAGCCTCAAAACTCTTATCAGCTAGCAACGTTTTTGGGTCATAATTTCCAGCAGTCGCTGTGAATTCAATTTTCCCATACTTAATGTCATTGTCATCCACCTGAGGTGTCAATTCCTTCGTGTTATAAGTGAACTTAGGCTCAATACTCTTAGCAGATGCAGTGATATATAAATCAGCCTCGAACTTTGCTCCAGCGGCTACCACATTTGACATTGGTCTTACCAAAGGAACAAAAATATCAAAGTCTGGCTTAGTCGCTCCAATTTCCTGAGCGATATCCTCCAATGCTCTTTGCTCATACCTCAACACTTCTGACTCCAAGTGACTGATTGTTGCCATTCCAGCAGCCGTAGGTGTCTGACCAAAATAGAAATCAGAGAAGTCCTTCATGTTTTGATTAGGATCATCTTTAGAAACATCAATTTCACTAGCAGGTTTTGCCAGTTTTTCGAATTTTTCACCCGACAGTGTTGACAATTCCTCTGCATACTTGTTTAATTTTCCCTCTAGTTCTTCCCCATGCTTCTTATTGATCATGTAGTTACTGACAATATCATAGTCTTTGCTACCTATCAACTGTCCCGTCTCATCATCATATCCATCTGCATCTCCTCCTCCAGTCATAATAGCGAAGTCCTTTCTCAAAGTTCCCAAATGCTCCAGCGTTTGCTTGGTGATTTCCCTTACTCGTTGGGCTTTCTTCAAGAATGGCTCTACTTTGATCTTGTTTTGATCACTGGCTTCTTCTACAGTTGCAGATATTTTGCTCAACACAATTGTATTTGCTTCATCTACATCTTTAACAGAAGCACTTAATGCCTCATCAATAAATGCAAATTTTTCTAGCACTGAATTGTTTACTTGCAATGCAAGCAGTGCCGTAAGAACCAGGTACATCATACCTATCATCTTCTGGCGTGGTGTTTCTTTTCCTCCTCCTGACATAATTTTTGATTTTTGTTAATTAAAAAATTAATTATAATCTGGATTCCCTTACGAATTAGACGATCCACCTTTCATTGCAGTCAGCATACTTCCATATACATTATTCAATGCGGTGATGTTACCCGTAAGCTTGCCTAGTTCACTGGTGAACTGTTGTGAATTCTCCCCAACTTTCGACATGCCTTCCATAGCACCTGTCAAGTTCGTGTAGAATTTATTCATTGCTTTTACATGTGTATCAGCATCTTTCAATTCCAATTCATACACTGCATTCAATGCACCCAAGTTCTTAGTGACTTCTTGTATTTGTGTATGGTATTCTTTTGCATCCTTAGAAGCATTGGCCATTTCTGACATCGCTCCAGCTGTAGTAGCGTATGACTTGTTCATTTCCAAAAGAGACTTAGATGCGGAACTTACATTCTTAGCATAGTCATTTGTCGCAACCGCTGCATCCGCAAGGTTGGACATTTTTGAAGCAGATTCTGCCATGTTTTTCATTCCCTTACCAAGACTTTCGATCAATTCAGGACCAACTTTTCCTTTTTCAAGCATGTTGTCCAAATCTTGCGTTGGAGATCCACCTGACTTCTTATTGGCTATCCGAGGAGCTGCTCTTGGGCCATCGTAGTCCTCAGCTAACTCAGGATAGACCTTAGACCAGTCCATTTCTTTCTCGTGTGGTTCGAATGCACTCAGGAAGAAAATAGCAGCTTCCACTAGTAAACCTATTGTCAACATTTGATTGGCTCCAGTCCAATGAAGTATCTTAAATAGTGCTCCTACAATAACGACTGCTGCACCTATACCATATACCTTAGGCATGATGGTTTTATATACAAGCTCCTGAAATCCGCCTTTTTTTCTACTCATTGTTCTAAGATTTTAATTAAAAATGAATGCTGTTAATGTTGTGTTCTAAATATATAAGTTTTAATCTAATTATTAAAATTCTGAGCCAGATGATCTTCCTAAATGCGTCATTGCATTTCTAAAACCAATATATGCCCTGGTCGAATCTTTAAATTCATAAGCTCTTGTTCCTGTCTCCAAATAGTAAGCTACATCTTTCCATGAACCACCTCTAGTTACTTTTCTGTGCTCATCTTCGTCAAAGAATGTAGGGTTCAAATCCCAAACCAACGGTACAGAAGCTGGGTTGAATGCATCTTCACACCACTCAGCCACATTTCCTGCCATGTCATATAGACCGTAGTCATTAGGGAAGTACGATTGAACGGGTGCTGTGTAAGCAAATCCATCATCATAGAAATTGCCACGACCAGGTTTGAAGTTGGCTAGCATACATCCTTTTGCATTCCTAACGTATGGATTACCCCAAGGATACTTGGCCATATCTCTTCCTCCTCTTGCAGAGTATTCCCACTCAGCTTCAGAAGGAAGTCTGAATGATGGCATTGGAACTTCTCCTACACTTGTTCTATAGTCATTCCAATATTGTGTTCTCCATTTACTGAAATACTTGGCTGCTTCCCAATCTACTCCTACTACAGGGTAATCATCGTAGCCAGGATGCCAATAGTAATAATCTTGTAAAGGATCTCCCAAGTGATGTGCGAAATCTTTCACCCATACCGTTGTGTCAGGATAATACTCTTCTCTAATCACGTCCTCACCCAGCACGCTTACAGAATCCTCAAGCAATCGATCAATAAACTGTCTGTATTCGTTATTGGTGATTTCCGAATCATCCATATAGAAGGATCCAATAGTAACTTGTTTGTTAAAGTTGATCTGTGTAGCAGCTGGATCTTCATCAGCTTGACCCATATGAAATGTTCCTGCAGGTATTGGCACCATGCCGTATGGCAGGGACATCACCCATCCTTCTCTACCTGGAACTCCAACGAGCTCACCGCCATCTCCGCCAGAACCTCCACCGAGACCCAACAATCCACAACCTCCAAGGGTAAAAGTGATTAAGACCAATAAAAGGCTAGCATACCTTCTCGTGACAAAGTTTTTATTCATAACACTCTCTTTTAAAATTTATACTGACTGTATAAACCAACGCTATCGATACTCTATTAATTTAAAAAATATAATTCAATTATTGAGACACAATATCTACAAATATGTAAGATTAAAAAACTACTTCCTCACAAATTCTATATTTTATCTCAATATGCAAAAATTAATTCAACATATATTAATGTCTGAACCTAGGGGTTCTGACAATCTTTTTCCCACCTCCAGGGCTAACTGGAAGGGTATATTTAACAAGAATCTCAACAGTAGTTGGTTGCTTACCATCTTGTCCTTTGACAACATAACCAAACGAACTTCCTACTCCCAACGAACGATCTTTTAAGAAATTGTATCCGAACATTGCGCTTATATCTTCTCCTTGTCTAAATGACATTCCTCCCCACATCTTGTCTTTATAGTCTATCAACCCACCGATCACAAAATTGTACTGATTAAAGTCCGTAGAGACTAACATCGAAGGTCTTAGGGTGATATCAAAATTGACTTTGTGTATATATCCAAATGTCAGATAAGCATGGTTCTCCAACGGATTCCTTTGTTCAGAAACTCCAAAATCAAATTCGGATTTCAGCAAATGATTAAAGCTCACTCCTGCATAATACTTTTCTGTCCTGAACAAAATGCCCATGGATAAGTCCGGCCGTACTTGGGACTCTTTGCCAGATTGGTTCTCTAGCAATTCATCCCCGCGGTCTATAAAGCGATACAAATCGTAATCTAGTGTCTGCGAGTACATGCCCACCTTAAATCCAAAACTTAATTTAGATTTTTTAATTCCCAAATGATAGGCGAATGATGTTTGGATCTGAAGATTTGTTTGTGGTCCCAATTTATCATTAACAACATTCAAACCAAACCCACTGGCACCAGGAAGTATCCTGTATATAGGTGTCGTCATACTTAAGACTTGTGTTGTTGGCGCAGTGCCATCACCAAAAGTGGGTTGATACCCAAGCCATTGGCTGCGATGTATTGCAGAAACCTTCGTCACACCCTCTGCGCCTGCAAAGGCTGGGTTGTAATAAAGGTTATTGAACATGTATAGGGTGAGCTGAGGATCCTGCTGAGCATACGCCTCGTTACCTATCCATGAGGCAATGGTAAAAAATAAAACGTACCGAATGTTCCTCATATACTTATAACGCAAATCTAAATATAATGCTTTTTAATGCAGAGTATCAAATTTTACAAAAAACTTCTGCCTGATTCTTCGACTAAACACCAAATTGGAGTGTCAAAAAGCACTTTAAACCTTATAGATTGTTCACTTTCTTGATATAGAGCTCCAATGCTCCTGTCATAGAAGGCGCATTTGGGAGTGGTGCTTCAATGTCCAGCTTCAAAGAAGCATCTCTGACCGCCTTAGCAGTAGTAGGCCCAAATGCAGCAATTCTTGTATTATTCTGTTTGAAGTCAGGGAAGTTCATCATTAATGAACTTATGCCTGAGGGACTAAAAAAAGCAATGACATCATATGATACATCATCCAGATCCGAAAGATCACTCGCGACCGTTCTATAAATGATGGCCTCAGAAAAATTATACTCATTGTTCCGTAAAAATTCGGGAATCTCATCCTTGCGAATATCTGAACACGGGAATATGTATTTTTCGTTCTTGTGTTTTTTAAGAATTTCCAACAAATCCGTAGCCGTGCGCAAACCGGTGAATATCTTTCTTTTACGAATGACAATATATTTCTGGAGGTAGTTGGCTGTCTGTTCCGAAATACAGAAATACTTCATATCAGCAGGCATCTCAATTTTGAGTTGTCCACAGATACTAAAAAAATGATCAACTGCATTGCGACTTGTGAAAATCACCGCTGTATGATTTAGTATATCAATCTTCTGTTTTCTGAACTCCTTTAGATCCACAGGATCCACTTGAATGAAAGGTCTAAAATCAACCTTAATATCAAATTTATCAGCCAATTTGTAATAAGGAGACTTATCATCCTTTGGTTCAGGTTGAGAAACTAAAATGCTCTTTACAGGTTTCAAAACTTCACTTACTGCATTCCCCATATTTCACCTATTTACTTTAATGTAAGAATTATATTAAAAAAGTAATTTTCACAAGAATAATAGCAGGTATTATTTCTGTGGCGCAAAGGTATGAAAATAAATGAAACATTCTATAGGTGCTTATCTTGATTAGTTTCATAGATATCAACACGGATTTGAGAAGCAGTAAGATGACCATGGTATTTGTAAACCAATTGAAGAGCGTAATTTTGTGAAATCCAAAAATTACAATGAGTTGCAATGCCATTAGTGCTATCAAAATCACCATTGACATCCTAATATGGTTGTAGAAGTGAATTCTCGAGGCTCTTTTAAAATCAAATAGCCGTGTGAATGATTTGACTAAAAAATATTTGCCATAAGCTAAAACGAGCAATACAAATACTAAGATTAGCCATTTGAGTATTACAGACAAAACACCCCCGGTCTGAAAGTATGTAGCCATTGGTAAAGAAAATGCTGACAAATAAAAGAAGCCCAATATCGCTGTTGCTCCTAATACTGCGTAGGCAAAAATTATAATCACAGTGCCTTTTTCAAAAGGCCTCATCTTGTATAGGTTGTCGCCTTGATCTTTGTGAGATAATAATATCCGAGACCACTTCATATATCCTCTCCATATATCTCCATGGTCTATCTTGATATAAGTGAACAAAGAAAGTAGGATCAATATCAATACGATCAACACATTTTCATAGTTGGTCTCACTTCTTAAATAGGGTTTTGGAGTGGCTGTTTCAGACAACTGGGCTGGCCTGACGATCGCGCTACTCTTAACTCTGACCTTACTTTTATGCTGTAGCATGATTGTAAGCTGATCTCCTCCAGAGGTATTGTATCTCTCAAACAAGCTGTCAATTCTATAATTGAGCATAACTCTGCTGCCTGTGAAGGCAACTATTTTTTTATTGATAAATATTGAAGTATTGGCACCAATAACCATTCTTAAATATGCTGAATCAGGAACACTTCTGTCAATGGTCAGGAATATTTCATTTTCATTGTCAGATAACTCATACGACCGATGTCTCTGACTATCATCAAAATAATACCAGCTGCCATCGAGGTCTTTGTATCTCTGATACTCCTGCCCATTTGTGTCATCAAAGCAGCCAAGTGAAATAAATATGATCCCGATAATTATCTTATAATTCATGTAGATTTTTAAAAGTGCCAATATATCAGTTTTCACCTGATAAGCGAAGGAGAGTTTAGAGTAAAACTGAATTAGAATATTTTTTTTACCAAAATCGACTTTACTGATAATTCAGAGCAGCAGTGAAGCCCAATGCCGTTTAGTTAAGGTCATTCTGAATTCATTTCAGAATGACAGTGGTGATCAGCTAAATCCTTAACTAAACGACATTGGCAGTGAAGCCTGCCTGACCTGAAGAGCAAGAAATATGTCCAATTGATATGATGAGATTCTTCAGACTTCGTCTTCTGAATGACGTATTCTTTATTGTTATTATCAGGAAAGTCACCTTAATTTTTCCTGATTACCATTTGGCAATCAAACTCAGGTTGTAACTCATTAAATTAATGATCTTGATCAAGATATCCGATCAATTATTCTCGCTCATGACTTATATCGCGTAGATTTACATCAAAAAAACTTTGGCAGGTATTTACATTCATATTCCATTCTGCAAACAGGCTTGTCACTATTGTGACTTTCATTTCAGCACCAATCTAAAGTCCAAAAAGGACATGCTTCTCGCTATATCAAAAGAGATCGTTCTGCAAAAAAATTATCTGGCTGGTGACATCATTGAAACCATCTATTTTGGTGGAGGAACACCATCTCTGCTATCTTCTGAAGAACTAACTCGACTTCTAGAAACGATCTACGTTCATTTTGAAGTCACGCCATCCCCTGAAATCACGCTAGAAGCAAATCCTGACGACCTCAGTTTCGATAAGTTGACATCTTTATCAGGAGCAAATATCAATCGACTGAGTATTGGAATTCAGTCATTTGATGACAATCATTTGACTTACCTCAATCGCGCTCACAATAGTCAAGAAGCACTTAGTTCTATTGAAGATGCCCGAAAAGTCGGCATTGACAATATTAGCATTGATTTGATTTATGCTATTCCTAGTGACGGTCATGGTCTTTGGAGGAAAGACTTGGCTCAGACCATTGCGCTGAAACCAGCACATATTTCTTCGTATTGTTTGACAATCGAAAGTAGTACGGCCTTCGGCAATTGGCTTAAACGCGGAAAAATCAAATCGATCAACGATGAATATGCAGCTCAGCAATTCGAGATTCTCCTCTCTACTCTCAAAGACCATGGCTATGAGCAATACGAGGTTTCAAACTTTTGCTTGCCTAGCCATTATTCTAAGCACAATAGCAACTATTGGCGTCAAGAAAAATACTTGGGAGTAGGTCCAAGTGCGCATTCATATAATGGTATTGATCGCCAATTCAATATTTCACACAACAAGAAATATTTAGATGCCATTAATAAAAATATCATCCCATCAACTTTGGATCAGCTCGGTCATAAGGATCACATCAACGAATACTTACTGACAACACTGCGAACCAAGTGGGGAACTAGCCTTGACAAGCTCCAACACACCTACGACCACGATCTACTTGGACTCAATGAAGTTTACATCAATGATCTGCTTAAACGAGATCTTGCCAAGATTGAAAATTCAGCATTGATATTGACTGATCAGGGAAAACTTTTCGCTGACAAAATAGCCTCTGATTTATTTTTAATGTAAACTTGATTATGGTCATTCAAGTAACACACGAAGGCATTGATTATGCCGCTGACTTAGATCAGCCCATCGATATTTCACTTCCTATAAAAAATGGGGAGGACAACCCAAATTGTTTTTGGGCTGAACCAGTAGAGATATCTACCATAGTGGTTGGAGATTTTGTCGGGAGCGTAGCCAAAGGAGGCAGCACCAACTATCAAAGGCTTTCCATGACTCCTCATGGCAATGGTACGCATACAGAATGTTATGGACATATATCAGCTGATCCCAATGCCACGCTAGACCAATGCCTTAACAAATATCATTTTGTTGCCTCGTTGATTTCTATCCCATTGACTACACTGGAGAATGGCGATGAAATCGTATCCTTTGATAAATTCATGGAGCATATGAGCAATGGGAAAGTGGATGCGGTAGTCATTCGCACATTGCCAAATGATCCTTCTAAAAAAATGCGAAAATATTCTGGTCACAATCCGCCATACTTAGATGCCAGAATCACCCAATACTTTGCAGACAATCAAATCGAACATCTATTGGTGGATTTACCCTCTGTTGACAGAGAATCGGATGAGGGACGACTTGCAGCTCATAAAAATTTCTGGCAAACGGAAGGAAACATCAGAACTACTGCGACCATAACCGAACTGGTATTTATCGAAGATAACACACCTGACGGCTTATATTTGCTCAATATTCAGATTCCAAGTATTGTTTTAGATGCTGTTCCAAGTAAGCCTGTAATTTATCCTCTTCAAAAGCTTAAAAAATTGGTTTAAAAAATTATATTTGACCTATAAATTATTTTCATCAATGGAGGAAAACGAAAAAAAAGCGTACATGTTATTGAAGTCTGTAATCTTCCATTATCATGGATTAGATGAAGATGAAGTTGCCAATCTCAACAAAACCGCAGATGAAATCGATGCGCATGAAGCGCTGAAATGGGCGGAAGATTTTATTACCTCTGATCACCTATCCGCTTTCGATAGAGCCCGAGAGTATCTAAACGGCATCATAGGTGACTTTCCTAAGAAAAAACGTATTGAATATATTCACCTGGTGTGGAAGGCTAATTTGCTTAAAGGATATATTACTGAAATGGAGGCGACCGCCATGCTCAAATTCGCCCAAGACTGGAGTGTTCAAGACGAGCTGATTGACCTAGTCAAACAGCAGTAAACATCCCCTATCGGAACTAAACACATCAAATTATGAAAAGCAGCATACTCATCTTCATTGGATGCTTTGCATTCATACAGGTTCGAGCGCAGCAAGACCTGGCTTACTATCTGCCAACAGATGTTACTTATAACCCTGACATCCCAACGCCTAAAGAAGTGGTGGGCCATGAGGTAGGAGAATGGCACATCACACATGACAAGCTCATCTCATATATGGAAACCTTGGCTAAAGTCTCGGATCGTATGACCATCAAAGAGCATGGCAGAACATTTGAGAATAGACCCTTGATATCCCTAACGGTCACCTCTCCTAAAAATCACCAGAATCTAGAGCAGCTCAGGACAGATCATTTGAAACTTTCCGACCCAAGCCAGTCTGCTGGTCTGCAAACTGAAAACATGCCACTCGTTACGTATTTAGGATACAGTGTCCATGGAAATGAACCTAGTGGCAGCAATGCTTCTCTTTTAGTCGCCTACTATTTGGCCGCTGCTCAGGGTGATGTCGTTGACAAGCTTCTTGACAACACCATCATTCTACTAGACCCTAGTATCAATCCTGATGGGCTCAATCGATACGCTTCATGGGTGAATTCCACTAGAAACATGAAGCCAGTAGCTGACGGGAACGACATGGAGCATGATGAAACATGGCCTGGTGCCAGAACCAATCACTATTGGTTCGATCTAAATAGAGACTGGCTACCTGCGCAACTTCCAGAGTCACAGGCTAGGCTTACCAATTACCACAATTGGAAACCCAACATATTGACAGACCATCATGAGATGGGAACCAACAATACATTTTTTTTCCAGCCAGGGATTCCAAGTAGAAACAATCCATTAACGCCTGCTAAGAACTATGAATTGACTGGTGCGATTGCGAAATACCATGCCGCTGCCTTGGATAGAATAGGTTCGCTCTATTATAGTAAGGAGAGTTTTGATGACTTCTACTACGGAAAAGGCTCCACATACCCTGATATCAATGGAAGTGTAGGTATCCTATTTGAGCAGGCGCGTGTGGAAGGTCATATTCAAGAAAGTAGCAATGGTCTGCTGACATTTCCATTTGCTGTAAGGAATCACTTCACGACATCTCTGTCTACATTGGAAGCAGGTAGATTCTTGCGAGTCGATATGCTGAATTATCAAAGAGAATTCTACAAGTCCGCTATCAGCAAAGCAAATTCAGATACAGATAAGGCCTATATCG
>Ga0209634_1003071_pt1 | contig 11426 bp, 18 predicted proteins | sample LinPmetageLP40_FD_184043 | JGI IMG/M metagenome (GOLD analysis project Ga0209634, IMG submission 184043) | Marine viral communities from the Pacific Ocean - LP-40 (SPAdes) (version 2) | ecosystem: Environmental > Aquatic > Marine > Oceanic | place: Pacific Ocean | collected 2010-08-26 | reverse complement strand
GTCATTGGGAAAGTTTGTCGTATTGGTCGTGACATAAATTTGTAAAAATAAAGTTCTAATAGCCGTATATTTTTACAAATTTACTAGCTAAGTCATTGAAAACATTGATTAAGAAGTTCCCTGTGAGTGACTATCGTAAAAATATAAAGTGTTTATTATCAATAACTTAGGTGCGGGCTACTTTGTTTTTGTAAAACTGTTTGTAAAAAATATACTTGTAAATATCTACAGAGTGCTTATGTAAGTGATAGAAGATAACTTGCCAAAGCGGCACATAGGAGAGTGATAATGACAACCTACAACAAAGACTCAGTCACCAAGGCTATCAAGGCTGACAAAACAATTGGCAAAAAAGAAGCAAAATTAATTCACGCAATTTTGAAAGGACACGGCAAATGAAGCGCCAATTACCAAAGTACGTCTATTCAGATCGTGGCTACACTTACTTTCGCAAGGACGGTGTGAGTGTACGCCTGCCCGACCTTGACGATGACCTGGCAGCGTTCTACCAGGCGTATGCCGAATGCGTAGCAGGCGCCAAGCAGGGCGCCACTGGCCGCACAATCAATGCGCTGATCATTCGCTTTAAGGAGTCAAAGCGCTACAAAAATTTAGCAAAAGCTACGGTGACAAAATATGATCGCATATTAGAGCGCCTCAGTAAAAATGTTGGCGGCAAATCTGTTAAGGTCATCAAGCGCCCTGACCTATTGAATATGCGTGACGCTCTCTATCCTGACAATCCAGCTAGTGGTGATTATTTAATCAGTACACTGTCTAGCTTGTTTGAGGTTGGCCGCGACATTGGATGGCTAGAGGCCAATCCATGCCACGGTATTAAAAAAATCGGGAACAATTCTGAAGAAAGACTGCCTTGGACTGATGAAGAAATAAAAGCATTTCACGCCCAGGGCGATGATCGCGCCAGCTTACTGCTTGAATTGTGCGTTGGCACTGGCCAGCGTATCAGTGATGTACTCAAGATGAAATGGGATGATCTGCATTTATCTAATGAGGCTGCTTCAAAAGGTATGTGGATCGTGCAAGGTAAAACAGGAACCAAACTGTTCATTCCCTTCACTGATCGGTTGTTGGCCGTGCTAGATAGAACGCCGCGCAATGGACCTTTTATTATGTACAATTTAAAGAACCCTGAGAACCAACTGGGCTATACAGCAGCGCGGCAATGCATTGTAGACATTCGAAAGAAAATTGGTGTTACAAAAACTATTCACGATTTTAGGCATACTTGCGCTCATAAGTTGGCCAGCTTGGGATTAAGTATAGATGTTGTAAAAGCGATTACTGGCCATCACTCAGATGATATGGTTAGACGCTACGCTAATCAAAGCAAGCAAATGGCTGACGCCAATACAGCTATTTCAGCGATCAATGCAGCTAACGCCATGTAATATTGCCCAGCCCTTCATCGTCGGGGCTGGTGAGCACCAATTCTATTCGGCGCCCTTCCATTACAACTTTATGAACTTTGCGGCCATCACGCTCCAGCGCGCTGATGGCTTCAATCATTATTTCTTTTGTACTTTTTGACACTTGGTAACCTATATTTTCTAATTTCATAACGTGGTCCATCAATTCGAACCAATTGGTTTTTGCGGCACAAATCGCCAATTGCCGATTGCACCGATCTGTGATTAATTTTCGTTAATAGTGAAATGTCGTAGCACGTTGCGATTTTGAGTTGTTTAACCGCATCGACGATTTGGTTTTGCCTGCCTCTAGCTGAATCGATTTCATCGTCATCTTCTGTTGTGTTAACATATGCTGAGCTTTTTTTACGCATCCTGGCATTTTCCATTGGCGCAACGGCTTCCAGGCAGCGCCTATAGAGATCTTCATCAATTGCCATTTGAATCATAAAGCTCACACAGTAAACAGGCGTATCCAATGATGTCTACAACACTGTCACGCTTGAACTCATGGGTTAGCCGTGACAACTTTAAATCGATCATCATAATGGCAACGTCTACCGGGCTAACATGCGTCTTTAAACGCTCTGTCCAGCGCTCTGCGATGCGCTTGAAGTTGGCGCCAGCATCTCCATAATCGGATGCGCGATCACCGCATATCAGGTCCAATGCTTCTAGCGCAGGCGTCACACGCTTTTCGTGCGCCTCAAATTTGTTTAAATTAAACTCCATCTGGGCCATCCATCATCATTTCAATTGATTTCTTCTCTGCATTGACGGCCAGAATTTCTCTGGCGATTGATGCAAAACCGTCCATATCTGTTTCCAAAATGTCAGTTGCATCGTATTCTGGCCTGCCCAGCGCATAGGCGATGGTGCGCAACTCAATGGCCACACGCACTGATCTGCGATCATATTGGTAAACAACAACCGGGAACCGATTAGCTACTGTAGCAGCCGCTCTGGCTTGCTCCATCCAAACAGGTTGGCAGGCAGTGCCTTGCGCGTACCGCTTGCACTCAATAACAAACGGCCACTCTTGATTTGAGGTAATAATGTCACCGTGACTAGCTGCGCGGTACTGTTCTATATCTCTTTTAAACTGCCAATGATTGCCCAACAAATCGTGCAAATCATTGCAGATCTTTCTTTCAAAATTAGCGCCTTTGTTTCTAGAATTAACCATCACCACGGATCCAATCCAATTGCTCTATCAGTTTCTTGTTGTCGGCTATTGCTTCGCTTAAAACTTTATTTAGCCGACCATTTTCTAGCCGCTGATATTTGATTTTCTTGCGCATTTCGTTGACCGATTTGGTCAGGTCAGCGGCCAATCGCTCTAATGTTTCTTTATCGGTCATGGCAAAATCTTAAAAATGTTAGTGGGAATTAAAGCTACTGTGGCCATGCTGCTACCAGGGCGGCGGTTCCAGTGCGGTTCTGGCTCCCTTCTACCCCAAGGTGCATCAACAGGCTCAAGCAGCTTTGTAAGGCCAACACAGTCACTCCACTGCACTATAAAGTAGGGCGGTGCTTTAAAGTTTTGGTCTATAAATTTCGCTGTCTCTAGCTTGCTTTCGCTACAGAAAATTGTCGGATAATCATTAAAAGCCGTAGACAATTTTCTGATTTCGGCAAACGCCACAACTCTTTTTGTATCACGATTAACTATAGTAAAATCAAAACTGCTATTGGTTTTCATAGGATACATTTTAATCGGCCAAATTTGTTCTAATCGTTCAGCTATAAAAACTTCGTTGGCCCGGTCTTGCGCCGTTTCTGTCTGCATTTTTTACCTGTATTTTACTGCCTTAAAGGCGGCGTATTAGCTACGCTCTGCCAATTCTTTTTGATACTGATCAATGTCCATCCACAGATCACACAGATCCATCGATACCCATCCTGGTCTTACGCCAGTGTACTGGTCCGACAAACGCTGATGTTTTTTAATTGATTCGTCTAACCACCGTTTAAGTTGTTCTGTGCTATATTCCAATCCAGCCATGTCACGGCTCCCTTTGTGTAGTTATGGATTTTTACGATGTTTGATTTGCTTGGCGTTCTTTCGCCCCGGACCCAGCGGCTAACAATGCTTTCGTCATAGCCAAGCACCTTGCTAAACTCACGCTGCTGCTGTTTCGACAAGTCCAGATATTCTTGTAGTTTCATTTGTACTTTCTGTGTTTATTCTGCCTACCATATTTGGTGCTTAACACAAACTTTGACACAATGACAACTTTTTTGTTTGACAGTTTGTATTTTGTCGATATGAATAAAAACACAAATCTATAAAAACAATACAAACAGGTACAATATTATGAAGCCCCATGATCTACTAGACGCAGCAGCAGGCTGCGCAGCAATCTTTGTCACTTTTTTCTGGTTACTGTGTGCGCTGACATAATGCTGACATATTACACTGTTCTTATTTTGTCCTACACGCTAGATGATCAGCAGTTTGTGGCAAAGATGATGTTTAACAGTCAAACCGAATGCCAAAACACAATGGATGCAATCTACCCTGAGTTGCAGAAATCTTATACACAACCAATGGCGCAATGCATTCGCTCTGACATAGCTAGCAGTTCAATTAGACCAAAGGCGCGCCCATAATGGCCGCTTCAGTAGAGCCGGGAAACGGCTTCCAAAGATTTGGAATTAAGCACCTTAGTGCAAGCAGCATTAATCTGTTTAAAAACGCTCCAGACGTATGGTGTATGCAGTACCTATTAAAGAGGCGCACCAGCGGATCGCCTGCAATGACCAGAGGCATTGCAGCAGAAGATGGAGTGGTAGCAGCGCTGGCCAGTGAGCTAGACTTTGATGATGCACTAGCAATCGCGCACAAGCGCTTTGACCGCTCCTACCCTTTGGCACTGGACCCAAAGGTAAGCAAAGAGCGCGGCGACATTGCAGGCTATATGAAGCAGGCGATCCTGGCGCTTTGCGATTTTGATAAGCCTGTTTTTTCTAAGGGATCAATGGACCACCCATATCCCCAAGAAAAGATCCTGATCAAGTCGCAACTTCTTGATGGATCAGTCATAGATATTATCGGATATTTAGACTTAATTTACCCACAACATGGCCTGGTCTTTGACCTCAAAACGACCAAGGCCGTCCCATCGAAAATGTCTGATGAACACAAGTTGCAAGCTGCAATTTATGCTAAAGCAAAAGGCAACAGCCAGGTCAAATTTCTGTACGCTAGTCCAAAGAAATTTGCCATTCTGGAAAACGATGATGTCGCTGGAACGCTAAGACGCGCCAAGCACATGATCAATCGCATGAATGATTTTCTCATGGCCTGCGATACCCCAGAACAAGCAATCAAAATCGTGCCGCACAATCCCAGTTCGTTTTACTGGAATGGTGATGAAAAGCTGCGCGAAGAAGTATTTAACACGTAAATTGCATAGGAGAGAAAAATGCAAATAGACTTAGGTAATAACGGAACAGGCGGCGATCTGTATTTTGGCTGGCAGCAGCGCGTAACCGCAACTGCACCGCAAGAAAAAGTTTTCGTGACCAACAAATCAGGCGCCGAAAAGACAGTGTTTGATCACACTAAAGGTTTTGTCCTTGACCTGACTTCGTTAAAAACAGGCTGGCAGCAAAAAGAGACAATGATCTGGCAATGGAACCAAAGCACTAGCCAAATGATGTCAAGCCCAGGTGCTGATTGGAGTAGAGGATTTAGCGTGTTCGTCGGGCTAGGCAAAGACGCTGATGGTCAGCCATTAAACGCACTTTGGAATCAGTCAGGCGCTGGCGTCTGGGATGCGCTCACACATTTAGCACCACAACTGGCTGGAGCGCCAAGTCCAACGCAAGTGCCAATTCTTAAAGTGGCAGGCGTTCAGGATCGATCTCACAATTCGCGCTCCTGGTGCTATCCCCTTCTGACAGTGACGAACTGGATTGAAAAGCCAGCAAGCATGTCAGCGCCAGCGCCAGTGATTGACACTGGAGTACCAGTACAACCCATGCCAGCCCCTGCGCCAGCTATGCAGCAGCCAGCACCAATGCCAGCCACACCGCAACCCATAGCCCAACCAGCCACTGGTGATGACGCAGATATGTTCATCTAGAAAAAGTCCCGGCGCGTTTACCATACAGACGCGCTGGGCAGATCGTCCATCCTCTCCTTCCCAAAATTGGGCGATCTAACTAGCCGCTGGTCTTAAATCCTCCCAAAGATCAGCGGCACTTTTTTAAGGGCAGTAGGGCAATGAAAATGATAGATCTTATAAAAGATTACACGGAGAGAGGCTGGCATCTGTTCCCATGCGAACCGGGCAGCAAAAAGCCAGCTAAACGAAATACCGGCGAAAGACTTAGCTATCACGATGCAGTCAATAAATACGAACCACTAGCCAAGCATTTTACGAAACGTCCAACAGATAATATTGGCCTCAACCTAGAGGCGTCCGGGCTGGTCTGTATCGATGTCGATTCATACAAGCCAGACTGTGAGTTTAATTCATTTATACAAGGCAGGGATCTACCGCCAACGCTTACCCAAAGATCTGCGTCAGGCGGCATCCACTACATATTTAAAGCATCAGCACTTGACCAGTTCCCCGGCACAATCTGCAAGGGCGTGGACATCAAGCATAAGGGATACATTCTCTTAGAGCCGTCAACCTACAACGGCAATAAATACCAGTGGGAAAGCGACGATGAACCAGCAAACATACCAAGCTGGGTTCCACGAAAAGATGACACGCCGCTGCTACAGCCACAAGAAGCACCGCCAGTGATGCACATAGATCTGGGCAGTACACTTGGCCTAGATTTTAACACTACGCTGGCATCTGTCAGGGCCGGTCATAACTGGCACATGAACACCAGAGATCTAGTCGCGCACCTAGTCGGCAAGGGATTTACCGCTGAACAAATTCACGCAATGGCTGAAAAAGACTTTAACCTGGATGGCCCAAATTCAAGTGGTAACAGGCGCTGGGAGCTAGACACATTCATTAAGACGGCGTTTCAAAAAGGCTATCAGCCTATCACGCCAGAAAGCGCACTCCAGGCTGAAGTAAAAGCGCCAACAACGCCATTGCTATATCCCGATCAAGCAGAGCCAATTCTATCATCCAGCTACCTAGTCAAGCGTTGGCTGGACGCAGGCGCTATGAGCGTTGTTTACGGCGAAAGCAACGTAGGCAAATCATTCTTTGCGTTGGATTTGAGTTACAGTATTGCCGCCGGGCTTCCCTGGCACGGATACAAGGTTAAACAAGGCGCCGTTCTATATTTGGCCACTGAAGGCAGTCTGGGCTTCACCAATCGCTTGTACGGCGTCCACAAGAAGTATCAGGCCGCAAACGTACCATTGGCAGTCAGGCGCGCACCAGTAGATCTACTCAAGCCAGAGGCTGATATGCCAGAATTAGGTAAGCTAGTCGCTGAGATTGAAAGCAGCCACGGCAAGCTGGCGCTGATTGTAGTGGACACGCTATCAAGGGCGCTAGCCGGCGGCGATGAAAACGGCTCAGTTGATATGACTAGCTTCATCAGAAATGTTGACGCACTAAAGGCAGCTACTGGCGCTCATGTTCTGATCGTGCATCACAGCGGTAAAGATACATCCAAGGGCAGTCGGGGCCATAGCTCATTACGTGCCGCTACTGACAGTGAGATAGAGCTAACCAAGCAAGAAGGTATATGCTTTGCTACCGCCACCAAGCAGCGCGATCAAGAAGCCGCTGAACCCTTCGCCTTTATCCTGGAAAGCCAACAACTAGGTATCGACCAGGACGGCGATGCCGTCACCACTTGCACAGTCAAGACAGTATCAGATGAAGATGCAGCAGAAGCCAAGCAGAAAATGCCGTCAGGCGCCAATCAAAAGGTTCTGCTGAAAGCATACAGCCAACTGCGCGGCGAAGGCGTTGGCAAGCCAAATCCGGGCGGTACTGGCTGGCCAGAGGCAGGCAAATACTGGGTCATACCTATGGATGTCTTTCGCAATCATGCAGAAGGTAAACTTAGTTCAACCAATAGATCCGCATTCAAGCAGGCGGTTGATGCGCTCACTGCATCAGGAACAATGCAAATCAATGAAGATTTCATGTGGATCGCAGCTAAAATAGGCAGAATATAACCATGTCGGAAATGTCGGAAATGTCGGAATCCGACAAATCCGACATGTCGGAAATGTCGGAAATGCCTTTAGGCTTTCCGACATTCCGACAAAAGGTCGCGGCGGCAACAGAAAGGGAAGTAAGAACATGACAGGCAAACGTGGCGTCTACAAAGCTAGGACGCGCAAGAAGAAGAATGATTTTATTCTGCACCCCAAAGCAACCAAGGCAGAGATAGAAGTTGATCTATGTACTGCTGCATTCGATCGTAAGGTCAGAGAGATGGATCGTGCTTGGGGAGTAGATAGGTTGGTTGAACTAGTGGACGCCGATATTGCGCATAAGTATTCAATAGCGCTGGGCAGGCTGAACGATGCTATCGATGCGCAAGATAGCGCGCTGGTGCAGCGGCGTGTTAATGACTGCGTTAGGGGCATGAGCGTCATGCATGGGCTGGCCGTGCGGTCAGGGGCAGTCGGTGCGTCTGATGCATATTGGGAGCTAGACGTTGATGGGTTCAAGGCCGCGATAGTTGCTGATATGGATGCGTGGCCTGCGATCAAGGAGCAGCGGCCAGACCTGGAGCTAATCAGTTTACGTGAGGTTGGAATAGTCTGGAATGCATATCGTGAAGCCAAGGCCGGTGAGATGGTAGCAGCGATCAAAGGATCCTTTCCAAGCGCGCAGATTGTTAAGGTTGAGAAGCTAAAGGACCATGATGATCCAATACCATTTTAGCGCGTGGAGAGGCGCTGGCGGCAACGCAAACGCGCCCGAAACGAAAGCGCAAAAAGCACCGACGATCCTGAGTTATGACCGTGCTATTCAATGAAATCAATAGCTTATGGCCTGCATTTGTAAGACATTTGTAAAACAGGCGTGTTTCCGGGCTGTTTTGGCGCTTTGACCCCCCCCCGGCGGCGATGACCCGGCCCCGGCCCTGGCCTGGTGTTCATGCACACAAAAACGCCAAACAATGCTTTAAAAAAAATATTTGGTAATATCACGCCAAAGGAGCATTAAATGGCTGGAACACCAATTCTACAGAAGATGATCACCGACATAAAAAAAGCAGGTGGTCACGAAAAAATTTTTGAGCAAATAGCTGATGGGCGCACCATTTCCAGCATTGCAAAAGATTTTGGCATCTCACGCAGTTTCCTCAGTACATATTTAAATCGGCCCGAAACGCAGCCAGCGCTTCGCATAGCCCAACGATCAGGCGCATCAGCAAAAGCGGATGAAGCGCTAGAGCTTGCTGACAACGTGGAAGTTGACACTGCTGCTATCAGCAAGGCTAGGGAGCAAATATCTGTCAGGAAGTGGATGGCTAGTGCGATGGATCCTGATCGCTTTAACACGACCAGGTCGCAACAGAATGTCCAGGTAAACATTGGCGCGCAACATCTGGACGCGCTTCGAAAAGTGCAAGTTGATGAAAAGTGATGATTTGACGAAGTTATTACAGTGGTCGGATGAATTTGCCGTAGTAGCGCGCAAAGCGGATCAGATAATGACTTTGTCTTATTTAACGGAAGATAGGATGACGAAATTGGTTTGTGACACTGCTGATCATTTACTGGATCAATCATTTGATTTGGATGAAGAGGAAGTGGTTGAGTTAGCTGATACGCTGATCGCCAGCAAGTGGGCAACGAAACATTGAAGCGTGAACGGATTGACATAGCGCACATGACGGTTGAGTTGATTGATCACCCAGAGGATGGCCCGACATTTAATTTGATTGCTGGGAGGGCGCTGAACGCCGCTCAACGGCGCCCACTGTTTTCTGGGCATATTGAGAAGGGTATGTCGGAACAACTGCGTGAGTTGGCTTTTTACGTGCGTGATTTAGAGGCGAAGTTGGATGTCTGAATACAATGCCTTTGATGACTTTGTGGCGCGGTATCGCAAAAACCCGGTTTTATTTGTGCAAGAGGTTTTGGTTTGTGAGCCAGATCCCTGGCAGAAGGAACTGATGATGGCGATAGCCAGCGGTGAGCGCCGTTGCAGCGTTGCCAGCGGCCACGGCATTGGCAAGTCAACAGGCACGTCTTGGTTGATGTTATGGTTTTTGCTGACGCGCTTTCCTGTCAAGGTTGTTGTGACGGCGCCGACTAGCAGCCAGCTATTTGATGCATTGTTTGCTGAGTTGAAGCGCTGGATCCGTGAAATGCCAGAGGCGTTGCAGCAGTTGATAAATGTTAAGTCTGATCGTGTTGAGTTAATAGCTGCGCCGTCTGAGGCATTTATTGCGGCGAAAACTTCACGGCGCGATAACCCGGAATCTTTGCAGGGTGTTCATTCGGATCATGTGCTTTTGTGTGCTGATGAAGCCAGTGGTATTCCAGAGGCTGTTTTCCAAGCTAGTGCCGGGTCGATGTCGGGCGAACACGCACATACGATTTTGCTGGGCAATCCGACTAGGGGCAGTGGTTTCTTTTATGACACGCACCATCGATTGAAGAAGAATTGGTGGACTAGGACGGTGAGTTGTTTGGATAGTCCAAGGGTATCTGAGGAATACATCCAGGAGATGCGTGATCGCTATTCTGAGGGTTCTAATGCCTGGCGCACCAGGGTTACTGGTGAATTTCCTATTTCTGATGATGACACGGTTATTCCAATGTATTTGGTTGACGCTGCTATGGCGCGTGACAACGTGGCTATGGAAGGCGTTTCTAGCACTTGGGGCATTGACATTGCGCGGATGGGTGATGATGCGTCTGTGTTGGTCAAGCGCACTGGTCGGGTTGTTACTGAAATACGTGTTTGGCGCAAATTGGATTTGATGCAGTTATCTGGGATGATCAAGGCAGAATATGATGCTTTGCCAGCTTCTGAACAGCCAACGCATTTGTATATTGATTCAAGTGGTTTGGGCGCTGGGGTATTGGATCGCTGCTTGGAGTGGGGTTTGCCTGCTGTTGGCGTGAATGTGTCTGAAAGTCCATCGATGGGCAGTCAGTATTTAAATCTCCGGGCAGAATTATGGTTTAAGATGAAGAGTTGGTTTGAGGCGCGTGATTGCACGTTGCCCAGGGATGAAGATCTCTTAGCGGAATTGGTGGGTCCAAAATACGCTTTTACGCCATCTGGCAAGATTAAGATTGAAAGTAAGTCGGACATGAAAAACCGGGGCATGAAATCGCCTGACAGAGCGGATGCGTTGATGCTTTCGCTGGCCCAGGATGCGGCGATTGGCATTCATGGATCTATGGCATCGAATAAATGGAACGCGCCACTGAGGCGCAATTTGCAAGGAGTTGCATAATGTTTGGTAAGAAAAAATCGAAACCAGCGGCGTCGAAAAAGGGTAAGAAGGGCTACGGTAAGTAGTGGCTGGCCTCTACGACAATATCCACAAAAAGAGAGCTAGGATAAAGCGTCAGAAGGCGGCTGGAAAGACGCCTGAGAAGATGCGTTCTCCTGGCGCCAAGGGTGCGCCAACGGCGAAGGCGTTTAAGCGATCAGCAAAGACGGCGAAGAAGTGATATGGGTGTTTTAGAAAACATAGCTGCGTTTACCAATCCCAAGGGTGAAGCAGCCCAGGGGCGCACACAAGCGCTGCATGGCGTGTTGGGGAATATTGGTGATATGTTAAGCCAGTTTCTCAGCCCAAGAGGCCGTGAGTTTGCCAATAATGTTGTGCAATCGGTTGATACGGTCAGTCCAATTGCTGAATCACGGCGGCTTGGACAGGAATTTAACGAAGGTAATTATGGCAATGTTGCGGCTGGTGTTGCTGCGTATGCGATCCCGGCTGGTATACTTGCTAGGTATGGGCCGCAAACGTCATTAGCTGCTGCGCAGTTTATCTCTGAAAATTTATCGCTGTTTGGTGGTAGTATGAAAGAGGTTGGTGAGAGTGCTTATGAGGCGGTTTTGCAGCGTATGAACCAGC